>Ga0164242_10002896_pt1 | contig 19749 bp, 12 predicted proteins | sample OricomgcompostMG_FD_108783 | JGI IMG/M metagenome (GOLD analysis project Ga0164242, IMG submission 108783) | Miracle-Growth compost microbial communities from Emeryville, California, USA - Original compost - Miracle growth compost (MG) ... | reverse complement strand
GCGTCGGTGATCGCCACCTTGGCGAGCGCGATCTCCAGGGTGGCGTCCTGTCCCTGCGCCACGCACCAGCACGCGCGGTAAAGCAGGAGCCGCGCCGACTCCAGCCGGACCTTCATCTCCGCGATCTTGTGGGACACGCCCTGGAAGGCGCCAATGGGCTTGCCGAACTGCTTGCGGGTCTTCGCATATTCAACCGACGTCTCCAGCACCCGCTCGGTGCTCCCCACGTAGGCGGCGAAGAGGCAGGCGCGCTCCCAGCGCATCGAGCTGCGGAAGAGGATCGCCCCCTGGCCCTCCATCCCCACCCGGGCCGAAGCCGGCACCACGCAGTCCTCCAGGTAGAGGGAGCTCATGGGCGAGCTGCGCAGCCCGCTCTTCACGAAGGGCTTGCCCACCGTCAGCCCCGGCGTTCCCCGCTCCACCGCGAAGGCGCTCATCCCCAGATAGCCGTGCGAAGGGTTGGTCACCGCGTAGACCAGGAACAGGTCCGCCTCCGGGCCGTTGCTGACGAACGACTTGGCGCCGGTGAGCCGGTAGCCCTCCGGGATCGCCACCGCGCGGGCCTTCATCGCGTAGACGTCCGAGCCAGCGTCCGCCTCCGAGCTGGCGTTGGCGCCCACCCACTCCCCGCTGCACAGCTTCGGGAGCCACTGCGCGCGCTGCTCCGCCGAGCCGTGCTCCAGCAGCGGCATCACCACCGCGAAGAGGTGGGCGGCGATGGAGAAGTTGATCCCCATGTCCGGGCAGCCCTTGCCCAGCGCCTCCACCACCCGCGCGGTGGAGAGCGCGTCCAGCCCCAGCCCGCCGTGCTCCGGCGGAACGCAGAGCCCCAGGAAGCCGAAGTCGGCAGCCACCCGCCAGCGCTCGCGGAAGCTGCCATCCGTCCGCCCCAGCCGCTCCTGGGCGAAGGTGAGCGCGCGCTGGTACAGCTCGTCCTGTTCGGGGGTCCAGCCAAATTCCATGGGAGCCTCAGGGGAGAACGCCCCCAATCTACCTGCATGCGGCGAGCCTCGCACCCGGGCGGCGGCTTGCGTTGGGTGACGAGCGCGATCAACACTTTCGTGCGTCCCCGCTCGACCTTTACAACCCGGACTCAATGCCCCCGCTCCGCGCGATCCTCCGCATCGCCGCCCGCAACGCCCTTCGCAGGAAGGTCAACCTGACCATCGGACTGGTGGTCTTGATCGGCACCGGGTTCCTGGTGTTCGGCTTGACGATGCTCCAGAGCATCCAGGGGGCCCTGGGCGAGAGCCTCCGGAGCACGATGTTCGGGGACGTTGACGTCTATTCATCCGCCTCCGAGGGCGGGATGACCTTCTCGCTCGACTCGGGGATTCCCAAGGAAGAGCCCATCGCCCATTACCCCAAGGTCCGGGATGCGCTGCTCGCCCTCCCGGAGGTCAAGGGCGTGGTCCCGATGGCGTTCCAGACCGGCACGCTGCTCGGTGGCAACGGGGTGGACCGGCTCTTGGCCAAGCTGCGCCAGGAGGTCAATGACGGCGCCCTCCAGCAGCCCCGGGAGAAGAGAGCGGCGGAGATCGCGCTGGAGCAGAAGGTGCAGTTCCTGGCGGGGGTGATGCGGGAGGACCTCCTGAACAGCGCGGAGATCAGCAACCGGGCGGACCTGCCCCGGGCGCGCGCCGCGTTGGAGAAGGCCAGCTCGGACGCGTTCTGGAAAGTAGAGTTCCCGCGCGATCCGCTCAACGCCCTGGAGTTCCTGGAGAACCGGGTGGCACCGGAGGACACCGGGAGGGCGACCACCTCGCTGTTCCTGGCGGGGACGGACCTTGGGACCTTCCGCGCCAACTTCAACCGGCTGAAGTTGATCACCGGCGCGTTCCCGCCCGAGGGGGCGAAGGGGATCCTGATCCCCAATGGCTATTACGAGGACCTCTTCAAGCTCAAGCTGGCGCGGCGGCTGGATCAGATCAAGCAGGGCCTGGATCGCGGCGCCACCCTGGCGGACGACAGCGACCTGGCCAAGCTGGTGGCCCAGAACAAGGAGAACTTCGTCGAGCTGATCCGGCAGCTCGATCCGGCCTCGGCCCACCAGGTCACCCAGCGCCTGCAGAGCACGCTCGGACACCCCCAGGGGACGCTGCGGGAGCTCCTGCCGCTCTTCTTCGACATGAACGACGCCAACTTTGCGGCGCGCTACCGATTCTTCTACGACCAGCTGGCACCCCTGCTGGACCTCTACTCGGTGCACGTGGGGGACGTGATCAGCGTCAAGGCCGAAGCGCGGAGCGGGTACATGCGCGGGGTCAACCTCAAGGTCTACGGGACCTTCGAGTTCACAGGCCTGGAGGAGTCCCCCCTGGTGGGCCAGATGTGCCTCACCGACCTGAAGACGATGCAGGTGCTGCTCGGGCTGAGCGATCCGGGGACGGACGCCGAGGTCACCGCCCTCGAGCAGCGCGCGGGGCTCCAATTCATCTCCAAGGACGCCGCGTTGGCGGGGCTGGGCGAGATCTCCGAAGAACCGCTCCCCCAGGCCCAGGACGCGCGACCTTCGCCCAGCGCCGGGGGCATCTCCGCTGAGCGCGCCTCGCCGGAGGACTCGGTGCTGGTGGCGGTGGTGCGGCTGCGCGACCCGGGCCAGGCGGCTGTGGCGCTGGCCCACATCCAGGAGATGGCCAAGGCGCAGGGGCTCGCGATCAAGGCGTTCCCAGCGGCCTCGGTGGCCGGGATCTTCGGGCAGATGGTCAAGGTGGGGCAGGGCGTGATGCTGGGGATCGCGGCGGTGGTGTTCCTGATCCTGGGGGTCATCCTCAACAGCGCGGCGCTCTTCGTCACCCTTCGGCGGATCCCGGAGATCGGCACCCTGCGGGCGCTGGGGGCGCAGCGGGATCTGGTGGTCGCGCTGGTGGTGGTGGAGAGCCTCCTCGTCGTGCTCCTGGCCGGCGCGCTGGGCACGGGGATGGCCTGCGGGGTCCTCCTCCACCTCTCCCAGGCCGGGCTGTCGGCGCCGCCTGGAATGAACTTCTTCTTCGGGGGGCCCACCCTCTATCCGCAGCTCCACGGCCTGGCGGCGCTCCTGCCCTTTGGCCTGGTGGCGGTGATGTGCGGCGCCGCCACCTTCTACCCGGCGATGCTCGCCGCCCGGGTGTCGCCGCTCCGCGCGATGCAGAGCGCCGCATGAACCCGCTCCGACTCCTGGGAATCGCGGCCGCGAACCTGGTCCGCTACGGAAGGCGCAACCTCCTGATCGGCGGTGCGATCGCCGGGGTGGTCACCCTGCTGCTGATCGCCGGCGGGGTGACCAACGGGGTGCGTCACTCGCTCTTCGACACCTCGATGGCGCTCTACGCCGGTCAGCTCAACGTGGACGGGATCTTCAAGCCGCGCCCGGCGCGCGCCGCCCAGCTGATCGGAGATCCGGCGCCGCTGATCAAGGTCATCCGCCAGACGCTCCCGGACGCCGGCCGGATCGTGCTCCGCGGGCTGGGCGCGGCCAAGCTCACCAGCGATCAGAAGTCGCTCCAGGAGCTCCGCCTGGTGGGCGTCCAGATAGAGGACGAGCCCAGGCTGCGGCGCTGGATGGTGGTGGAGGAGGGGTCGCTCGACGCGCTCCGGGACCCCCACAGCGTGGTCATCTTCCGCAACCAGGCCCACGCGCTCGGGGTGAAGCTGGGGGACACGCTCACCCTGACCCAGCTCACCTACCGGGGGATCTACAACGCGCTCGACGTGAAGGTGGGCGCCATCGCGCGGGACGTGGGCGCGCTCAGCCGCCTCAACATCATCGTCCCCAACGCGGCGCTGCGGGAGCTGGCCCAGTTCAAGGACGGCTCCGCCTCCTCGCTCCAGATCGACTTCGCGACGGACCTCAGCCCCGAGGCGCTCCGGGACCACCAGGACCGGCTCTCCGCGGCGCTGGAGCATGCGGGCCAGAAGCTCCTGCGCTACGAGCCCGAGGACTGGATGGACATGAGCCGCGCCGAGTCCGAGCTCTGGACCGGTCAGCGGGTGGAGGTCTACCGCTGGGACCAGGAGGGGTTCGTGGTCCAGCAGGCCCGCGGGATCGCCGGGTTTGACGCCCTGAGCGTCTTCGTCGGCGGGGTGCTCCTCTTCGTCCTGTCGATTGGCCTGATGAACATGCTCTGGCTGATGATCAACGAGCGCCGGGGAGAGATCGGGACCCTGCGGGCGATCGGGATGTCCCGCGTCTCGGTGGCGCTGATGTTCCTCTTCGAGGGGCTCCTTCTGGGGGTGGCCGCGGTCGCGCTGGGGTGCTTGCTGGTGGGACCCGCGGCCAGCCTCCTCAATGGGCTGCAGATCCCGGTGCCGGAGGCGGTGCAGTTCTTCGTCGGGAGCGGGGAGCACCTCGTGGTTCGACTGAATCTTGGAAGTTTCCGTACCGTCGGAGGCATGGTGGTTCTCTGCACCACGCTCTTCTCGCTCGTCCCATCGATCCGGGCTGCACGGCTCCGGCCGATCCTCACGGTCAATGAGGGAGGTTGAAACATGCGCAACGCCCGCTCCACCACTTTGATCTCTCGCCTCACCAAGGTCTCCCCGGCTGCGCTCCTGGTCGCGCTCACGCTGTGCGGGGTGGCGAACGCCGCGCCCTGCGGGGGGAGCCCGGAGGGGTTCCTCAACAAGCTGACCTCCATCTACCGCAGCGATCAGGACGTGAAGACGCGCCTCTTGATCGACGAGGTCTTCGGGACGGCGGACAAGGCGCAGCACGTGGTGCGGGACATGTTGGTCTTCTCCCGCCCGAGCGAAGGCAAGCTGGTGATGCTCACCCAGGCGCCCAAGACCGAGGCCGGGAACGGCTACCTCCGCGTGGATCGGAACATCTGGTCCTACGACGTGAACCTGGGCCACTGGGAGCGCCGGACCGAGCGGGACTCCATTGCCGGGACCAACGCGCGCCGCTCGGACATTGATCTGTCGGACTACAGCGAGCTCTATGCCGCCAAGAGCTGCGCCGAGGTGATGGTGAAGGGGCACCCGGTGGAGGTCCTCGAGCTGGTGGCCAAGCCGGGGATCGACGCGCCGTTCATGAAGCAGAAGATCTGGGTCAACGACCAGTGGCTGGTGGTCCGGAGCGAGGACTACGCGGCCACCGGGAAGCTGCTCCGGAGCACGGTGGTGACCCGCAAGGCGGTGGTGGTTCGCAAGGACCTCAACCGCAAGGTGGAGGTGGCGACCGAGCTCAACCTCTTCGACGAGGTGGACAAGACCCGCAAGACCATCCTCCGGATCGAAGGCGCGACCCAGGGCGCGCTGGAGCCCAACATCTTCACCAAGGCCTATGTCGCCTCCAAGAGTCGCTGAATTCGCCAAGGGGTGCTCGCACTGATGCGAACCGTTCTCAAGATCCTGAAGTACGTCGCCTTCGCGTTGGGCGCGGTCGTCCTCTTGGCGGGGGGCTTCCTCGCCTACGCGTCGCTGAAGAAGCCCGATGTCCGGCCTGCCTCCAAGGCGAAGGTGGAGGCGACCCCCGCCCGCATCGCGCGCGGCGACTACGTCTTCAACCACCTCGCCGGCTGCGCGGGCTGCCACTCGGAGCACGACGAGACCCTGGGCTGGCCGGTGAAGAAGGGCACCGAGGGCGCCGGAGCCTGCCTGGGGGAGCGCTTCGGCTTCGCCGAGCCCTCCTGCAGCGCGAACCTCACCTCTGATCCCAAGGCCGGCCTGGGGGCCTGGAGCGACGGCGAGATCATCCGCGCCATCCGCGAAGGGGTGTCCCGCGACGGCCGGCTCCTCAGCTCGGCGATGCCCTATGCCACCTACCGCGCGATGAGCGACGAGGACGTCCAGTCGCTGGTGGCGTACCTGCGGACCCTCCCGCCCAACGGCGCGGTCCGCCCCGCGCCTCCGCTCCACTTCCCGGACTCGCTGATGGTCAAGTTCAGCGTCCAGCCACTGACCGCGCCGGTGCCCAGCCCGGATCCCACCAACGTCCGCGCCTACGGGGCCTACCTGACGAACCTGGCGAGCTGCAGCTCCTGCCACGGCGAGGACTTCTCGGGCGGCGCCGAGTTCGACTCGCCCTGGGCGTCGGCCGTCTCCGCCAACCTCACCCCGGATCCGGACACCGGCCTGCGGATGGAGAAGGCCGCCTTCGTGGCCCGCTTCCGCGCGTTCAAGGGCTTCCATTCAGACCAGCCGCCGCAGGACATCTACATGCCCTGGCTGGCCTTCTCCGGCCTCAGCGATCAGGACCTGGGGACGGTCTACGACTACCTCAAGCTCCAGAAGCCGGTGAAGAACGCCATTCCGCCGATCTCGCTCCACGGCGGTCCCCCGCCGGCGGGCGCTGCGCACTGACGGGAGTCAACCGGCCGCCGACTTCTTCTTCGAGGGGAAGTCCGATAAGCTGCGCAAGAGATCGTTCCCGCCCCTCATATTCGTTCGGATTCCCACGAGATGACCCGAGTCCTCCTCAGCCGAATCGCCCTTATCGCCATCGCCGCCCAGTGTTTCGGCTGCGACGTCTTCAAGACGCTGGACTCGGAGAGCGTCACCGGACGTGGCGCGCGGGCGTTCGATCCGTACCAGAGCTCGGCCTCCGGGGCGATCCGGCTGTCCCTCCAGAACCTCAACGGCTGCGAGATCCTCCCCACCGGCGAGCCGGTGGTGCCGGGGACCTACAGCTTCGACATTGGCTATCCGGCGCAGTGCCAGGACGTGAACTTCAACTACAAGGCGGTGGCCCCCACCGCCCGCAAGCAGCTGGTGGCGGACCAGCCCTACTTCCTCAACCAGCTGACGTTGGAGGACGTGTCGGTCAACCTGCCCAAGCTCTCCAACCCGGCGGACACCGCCGCGCCGCTGGCGTGGATCACCCAGCAGTCCCGCTTCGCCGGCCTGGACTGGACCGGCGTGGGGATCAACCAGGACACCTGGTACCCGTTTGACTCGACCTCGTTCCTCCGGGAGGTCTTCTACGGGAACGCAACCTGGATGAACCACACGGACGACACCTTCACCCTGGACGTGCTCGATCCGGCCGGGACGGTCCGTCAGACCGCGGTCTATTCGCACCAGGACTTCCTGGGCGAATCCCCGGTGGCGGGGCACACCCGGGTGTCGTGGCGCGCGGAGGGGTTGTTTGCCCCGGAGTTCCCGGGAGACACCACGGTGCACAACACGGCGTTCTACGCGCCGACCTTCCGGACCATGTTCCGCTTGGACCTGGTGGGATCGACCAACCCGCACAACACCTTCCAGGTGCCGTTCACCGGAGACGCGGTGATCCGGGTCACCTGGAGCGAGCTGCCCGGTCAGCCGTTCTACTTCCCGATCAACGTGATCTCGGCGAGCGACATCCCCAAGACCTGCTTCGGCGGTGCGAGCGGGACCGAGCTGGTGGCCTGCGACTTCGGTCTCCAGCCGAGCGTGAAGTTCTCCCGGCCGGAGAACGGAAAGTTCTTCAACCCGGGCGACACCCTCAACCTCTACTTCGGGGCGAAGGACGGATCGGGGAACAGCCTGATCGGCCCCGAGTTCCCGAGCTGGAACCAGTACTTCACCGACGACGCGAACGGCCTCCTCTACAGCAACGTGACCACCACGCTGGGAGAGGTGGAGTACGACACCGCCCAGGCGTTCTCGGTGATCGGCCCGCTGCAGAACCTCAAGCCGGCTCCGGACATCAACGTCACCCCGGACGACTGGTTCCACTATCCGGCGGCATCGGTGGGGGACCCGTCCTACGCCCGCAACTGGCCGGACATCTTCGCCGAGCAGGCCTTCGTTCCCGGGATGGGGGACATGAAGTGGCCGGACCACTTCCCGGTCACGCTCTCCCAGAACGCCCCCTCTGGCACCTACGCCGCCTACTTCAAGACCCAGCGCAACTTCATGGGCGAGCGGCTGAGCCGGGTGGCGGTGTCCTTCTTCCAGGTCGGCACGGAGGAGAAGACCAACTACCCGGGCCAGGTGGGCAACTGTCAGATCTGCCACCGCAGCGTCCTCTCGCTCGACAACCTGCGGCACGGGATGTCGGTGGACAACGTCGAGGGCTGCAAGGCCTGCCACACCAACCTGAACCACCTCAGCCACGACCTCCACCAGCTGCACATGCTCTCGGCGAAGTACCCGCTTCCCAAGAACGACTGCTCGGTGTGTCACCTGACGCGGGTCAGCGCGCTGAGGCCCAGCTACGACACCTGCTCCTCCTGCCACCAGACCGTGCACGGAGACCAGTACTTCGCGCTGGAGTTCAGCACCAACCGGCCGCCGAACCGGTTCAGCGGCTGCGCCGAGGGCTGTCACGTGAAGACGCCGCCGGTGCTCCACATCCTGCCCAAGGACTAGGCCGGGACTGGCCCCTTCTCAGCGCGCGCCGCCTCTTGAGGGAGGCGCGCGTTGGCGTGTGAGCGAGAGCGTGATGAGCGGACCGCAGTTCAGCCTCTTCTTCTTCGCCAACGATGACGGCACGGCGGGGCCGGCCAAGTACCGGCTGCTGCTCGAGGCGGCCCGGTTCGGGGACGCCCACGGGTTCTCGGCGGTGTGGACCCCGGAGCGGCACTTCCACCCCTTCGGCGGGCCCTATCCGAACCCCGCGGTGATCGGCGCGGCGATCGCCGTCCAGACCCGGCAGATCCAGATCCGCTCCGGGAGCGTGGTGCTCCCGCTGCAGGACCCGGTGCGGGTGGCCGAAGAGTGGGCGGTGGTGGACAACCTCTCCAACGGGCGGGTGGGGATCTCCTTCGCTCCCGGCTGGGCGGCGAACGACTTCGTGCTCGCACCGAAGAACTACCCGGAGCGGAAGGCCGTGATGTACCGGGGGATGGAGACCGTGCAGCGGCTGTGGGGCGGGGAGGCGGTGAGCCTCAGCAACCCGGCGGGAGAGAAGGTGTCGGTGCTGACCTATCCGCGCCCGGTGCAGGCCAGGCTCCCCATCTGGGTGACCACCGCGGGCACCCCCGAGTCCTGGCGGAAGGCCGGAGAGCTGGGGGCCAACGTGCTCACCCACCTGCTCAACCAGGAGTACCCGGAGGTGGCGCAGAAGGTTCAGATCTACCGCCGGGCCCGGGCGGAGGCGGGGCACAAAGGGCCGGGCTGCGTGAGCCTGATGATCCACACCTTCGTCCACCCGGATCGCGCGCTGGTGGAGGAGCGGGTGCGGGGACCCTTCCGCGCCTACCTCAAGAGCTCGGCGCAGCTGGAGTCCGGGACCGATCAGCTCTCCGCGGAGGAGCTGGAAGAGCTCCTGGACTACGCCTACGACAAGTACTTCCGGCTCTACGGCATCTTCGGCACGCCCACCGACTGCGTGGAGACGGTTGAGCGGATCGCCGCGCTGGGGATCGACGAGCTCGGGTGTCTGATGGACTTCGGGATCGACACCGATCTGGTGCTGGAGAGCTTGCCGCACCTGAACGCGCTCAAGGAGCGGCTCCAGGGCGTCGCGGCCGTCGCCTAGCTCAGAGCGGGCGGAGGGGGGGCTCGTCGGCTTCGATCTCCGCGCGCACCGCGGCCACCACCTCCGCCTCGCGGGCGAAGAGGTAGAAGTGATCGCCCGCGAAGACGCGCATCCGGAAGGCGCCCGGGCGGGAGAGCAGCTCCCACTCGCGCATCAGCTCCGCCGGCGCGTCTTCGTCCCCATCCCCGGCGAAGGCGCTGACCCCGCACCGGAGCGGCTCGGGAGGCGGCGCCTGGTAGGTGAAGACCAGCTCCAGGTCCGCTCGCAGCGTGGGGAGGACCAGGGCGCGGAGCTCCGGATCTTCGAACACCCCCGGGGGCGTCCCCTTGAGCAGCCGGAGCCGGTCGAGAAATTCAGGCTCCGGGAGATCGTGCGGGAGCGGCTGCCGGGAGCTGAGGTGCGGCGCCTGGAACCCGGAGGCGATCACCCGGCGCGGGCCGCTCCGTCCAGCGCGCTCGAGCGCGCGGGCCACCTCGAAGGCGATCGGCGCCCCCATGCTGTGCCCGAAGAAGGTGCAGGGGACGTCGAGCAGCGGTTCGATCTGGGGGAGGAGCGCCTCCACCAGGGGGCCCATCCGCACGAAGGGCCGCTCGCCGAAGCGCCCGGTGCGGCCGGGGAGCTGGACCGACCAGACTTCGATGTCCTCTCCCAGCCGGTTGCGCCAGGTCCGGAAGACCGCCGCGTTGCCGCCGGCGTGCGCGAAGCAGACCAGCCGGGAGCGGGGACGGGCGCCGCGGACGGCGAAGGGGAACCAGGGGTTGCGGGCGTCGGAGGCGGGGACCATGGGCGGCTAGCGGGTGAGCTCGTAGAAGAAGTCGTTCATCCGGACGTCCTGCCCGGTCTCCCGCGCTCGGTCGTAGATCCACTTGCCCACCGCGAGGTCCAACACGCCCAGCCCGAAAGGCGAGAACACCCGTGGCCGGGAGAGATCCACCTCGGCGGCGCCGGTGAGCACGTCTCCCAGCGTCCCGTCGAGGAAGTCGCGCCCGCCCACCTGTTGCTCGGTGAGGTGGACCGAGGTGTTCGCCTTGAGGCAGTGGTCCACGTCGTCCACGAAGTTCTGCGAGGCGAGGATGACCGCCGGGGCGAGATCTCGCAGGCTGACGTTGAGGACGAGCGGCGCGTGCGCGAGCAGCGCGGGATCGTGCACGTGGGGGGCGCCCGCCACCGTCGCGAAGACGATCACGTCGCAGGCCTTCATCAAGGACGGGAGCTCGCCGTGCGTCTCGACCTTCTGGTGGCGGTCTGCCTGGACCACCTCCTGGGCGAAGCGGTCCGACTCCCCGGGCGCGCTGTCGAACAGGTGGACCTCTCCCAGCTCCCACCCGGTGCCGACGAAGAAGTCATAGAGGTAGCGCGCGATCAGCCCGTTCCCCACGAAGCCCACCGAGCGCGCCGCCTTGCGGCCTCCCTGGAGGGCCTCGGCGGCCAACACCGCGGACGCGGCGGTGCGCGCCGCGGAGATGATCGAGCTCTCCAGGAACGCGAAGGGATACCCGGTCTGGTAGCTGTTGAGGACCAGCACCGCCGAGGCGCGGGGGAAGCCCTGCTTCACGTTCTCCGGGTAGGAGGCGATCCACTTGATGCCGGAGACCCCGAAGTCACCGCCCAGGTACGCCGGCAGGGCGATGATCCGGCTGGAGGGCTTCTCCGGGAAGAGGAGAAAGTACGAGCTGGGGTTGACCGACTGCTGCTGGTGGTGGGTCAGGTAGGCCTGGCGGACCACCTGGACGCAGGCCTCCATCCGCTGATGGACCAGCTCATGGATGACCTTCCCCTTGATGATCGAAAGCTCGAACTCCATCCACGCTCCTGAAGGGTGGGCGCAACGTGGAGGTCCCAGCGCGCGAGGCCCTGGGACCGCGGACGGCGCGGCCTTGGTTTCGCGCGCCAGTCTAGAAGCCGCCCTCTCCGGTCACAACCGATGCGGCGGCCCCCGGGTGGGGCGCAAGGCTCCTCAGAGCGGGAGCTGGTGACCCGCGGGCGGCGTGGCCTCGTGGCAGCCCTTCGCGCAGGACTCGAAGCGGTTCGGCGCGCCGGAGAGGGAGAAGCGCGCCTGGGCGTAGCGGGAACCGTGGAGGGTCTCGTGGCAGGAGGAGCAGCCCTGATAGGTGGTGTGCAGGGTGGGGGCGCGCGTGAGGTGACAGGCCCGGCAGTCCCCGCGCGGAGCGGTGTAGCCGGGCGAGAGCGCGTGCAGTCGGTGGATGTCGAAGGCGAGGTTGAGCTGGACGTCCGCGTGGCAGGCGTTGCAGCCCTGCACCTGCGCGGTGGGGAAGCCGTGGATCAGCCGGTCCAACGAGGTGGGCCCCACGTGGCACTTCTCACAGCCGCCGATCGCCCCGGGATAGCGGGTGGGGGTCGCGGAGCCGACCTGGAAGGTCGCCGCGGTGGTCACGTTGCGGCGCTCCCCGAAGAAGGAGCGGTTGACCTTGAGGAAGGCGACGTAGGTGCCGGGCTGCGCGTCCTGGGGGAACGTGATCGGATAGCGGGTAGGCGTCTGGACGCGGGGCAGGCCCGCCACCGGGATGCCCGCGAGCATCGGCGAGACCAGCTCGCCCACGGTGAGGTGACCGCCCACCTGCGCGGGGACCTGGAACAGAGCGCGCGGCCGGGTGGGGTTCTCCACCGGCACCAGGGACTGCAGGGGGCCTGCGATCTTGAAGCTGAGGATGGTGTCGCGGTCTTCGGCCACCAGCACCGGGCCGTTGTTGAAGTAGAGCAGGCCGTTGGCCTCCCCGGCGAAGGACTGCTCGTAGCTGGGGAAGTGGTCCGGCGGGTGGAGCAGGTGTCCGCTCCCGTCTTCCACTTGGAAGAAGAGGTCGGTCTCCTCGCCGGGCTGGAAGAAGGCCCCGTTCTTCGGAGCGCGGAGGGTGATCTTTGGGGCGAGGCCAAAGTCACAGCGCACGGCCTCCCCCGCGGGCGTGGCACAGGTGTCCGGCAGCTGGGCCCGCGGCTGGACGTGGATGGGGAAGTAGAACGGGTGGTGGGGGAGCCGGCTCCAGGTCACCCGGAGGGAGGCGTCCCCGTCCACCCCGTCCAACCGAAGCACCGCGCTCGGGTCCAGGTTTCGCGCCCACTCCAGCTTCGCCAGGGTGTGGAACAGGGGCGGAAACTCGGGCGGATTCTGGAGGAGGACACCGCCATCCGCTCCCGGCGCCACCCCGGCCCCACGGACCTCCCAGGCGAGCCGGGTGTGCGCCGCGATGGGGTTGGTGGAGAAGAACTGCGCTTCGGTGTAGCGGACCGACCGGAGCGGCTTTCCGTGCACGTCCAGGAGCTCGAGCAGGAAGGCCCCGTCCCTGGCCTTCATCCAGTCCGCGTCTCCGTAGAGGACCTCACGGGTCCAGTCGTGGTCTTCCGCGGTGGGCAACCAGTCGTCGGAGATGACCTTGAGGCCGGTCCAGTCCAGGTCCTTGAAGGTGGACTGGGTGCGGATCCAGGTCCCCGCCGCGTCGCGGTCCGCCGCATTCGTGTTCGCGTTCATCCGCGAGTCGATCAGGGTCAGCTTGTCGAGCGTGTAGGGGACCCCGGAGATGAGCTCGAGCCGGGCCTTGGGTTCGGCCTGTTGGCCGTCCAGATCTTCGCAGCGCGAGGGATACGGGAGCTGCGCTGATCCTTTGGCGACGGGCGCGCCGGTGGCCAGCATGGCGCAGCCGTTGAAGCTCTGGAGCGCGAGCGGGTGCGGTGGCTCGGGGGGCAGCGGGCTGACCGCCGGGGCAGGCGCGGGCGCGGGCGTGGGGGACGGCGCGCCGGGGTGGGTGCATCCCAGGGCGAGGACCGTGATGGACGCCAAGAGGCGGAGGGCAGGCCAGCACGGGCGCATCAAGTCTCTCCTCAAAGGGGACGGCTGGCGCCGCCGTTTCGTAGGAGACTACCATGCCCCCTGGTCGGCCCATGCGCGGCCGAGCGCCACCCCCGGAGATTTTGATGACCGCCTCCTTCCTGTTGCGCTGCATGTCCTGGGTGGCCGCGGGAGCGCTCGGCGCGACGAGCAGCACGCCGCCGTCCGCCCCTCTTCCGGCGCGCAACACCTCTGTCTGGGGCCTGACCTGGTCCCCCGAGGCCTTCTTCGAAGCCTTCGCGAAGTGCGGCGAGCACTGCGAGGGACCGCCGGCCCTGCTGCAAGGAACCCCCGGCTGGGAGGCCTCCAAGCTCGGGGGGGTGGTGGTGGAGGCGCACTCGGGCCCCACGGGCGCGGTGGCGGGGACGGGACAGTCCGCCGCGGATGGCGCCTGGCACATCGCCTCGGTGCCGAGCGACGTGCAGGCCCCGTATTACTTCGTGGCCCAGCCCTCCGCGGTGGGGGGAACCTATCTGAAGACGTTCACCTCGCGCCCGCTCGAGCCCATCTTCAGCCTCTGCGCGATGCAGCTCGCGCCTCTTCTGAGGAAGGACGGGATCGCCGCCGCGGTGGCGCGCTTCCTCCCCCCTGGTGAGGCGACGCGGGCGGTGAGCGTGGTGGAGGCCTTCCAGCCGGGGCTGAGGCTTCAGCTCGTGCCGGCGAGCGGGATCTCCCTGCGCGCGCCCGCGGGGGTCCGGGTGCTGGCGGTGGGCTTCAAGCCGGGGAAGGGGAACGCGCCGGGGGCCTTCTTCATCCAGGGGGAAGGGCGCCCGAGCCAGACCGGGCTGTTCGCGGTGGTCTTCCCGGCCAAGGGAGCCGATCAGATCACGCTCACCGCCAAGGATCGATCAAAGGATCCCCAGGCCGCCCGGCCCTGGCACGGGACCCTCACCGTAATCCGGCCGCCCGCGGGCACGGTGGGCTTCGCGCCCTTCCACGTCCAGATGGCCAGCGGCGAGATCCCCTACGTCGCGCCGGAGGCGATGATGTGCAACTCCGCCCCCGGGCAGCCCTGAGGTCTCGCCGAGGGGCGTTGAATTGACAGCCCGGCTGGCCAGGCAGCAGGATCGACGGCCCGGCCCCGCGTGCTCCATCCGCGCGGGGGGCGGAGAAACCGGACGAGCATGGCGCATTCGACAAGCCCCACCGAGCCGCGGGTGTTGCCGCTCGGGCTGAACCAGGAGCCGTTCTCGTATCTGGAGCAGCAGAACCCCGGGACCGCGGCGTCGGTGCGCTGGATCGCCTCACTCCAGGGACAGGTGGACCGGGCAGCGCTGGACCGCGCGCTGGCGGCGGCGGTGACCCGCCAGCCCCTCCTCGGCTGCCGCTTCCAGGGGGGGGCGCTGGTGACGGGGGCGACGCCGCGGGTGGAGGAGGGGGAAGACCTCTCCGCGGTGCCGGAGGTAGACGCCGCGCGCCGGGTGCTGGTGGGGCTGAAGACGCCGGACGGCGGGCTGCGGGTGGTGCTGTCCAGACACGCCTCCGGGCGGTGGCTCCTGGGGCTCGCCGCGCACCAGGCGGTGGCGGATTCCGCTTCCCTTCAACGGCTGCTGGTGGAGCTCCTGGGCCCTGCCCCCGCGCCTCCACCGGAGGACTATCTGACCCTGGCCCCCCACCAGCGCGAGCGGCTGCGCGGGGGAGCGCTGGACGCGGCGCTGGGCTTCTGGTCCGAGCGGCTCAAGGGCGCCCCGGCGGAGCTGCAGTGGCCGTTCCGGGGCGGGAAGCCGCGCCCGGAGGGGCCCGTCCTGACCCGCCGAACGCAGGTGACCATCCCGCACGCCTGGGTCCAGCGCGCCCACCAGGCGGGGCTGGATGACGTGCTCACCGCGGCGGTGGCGGCGCTGGTCGTCCGGTACTGCCGGCAGGAGGAGGTCTTGGTGGGGGTGTCCGCGCCCGGACGCGCGGCTTCGGAGGCGCAGCTCTTCGGACCCTTCGCGCAGGCGCTCCCGCTCCGGCTGCGCGCCGAGGACCGGCCGACCGCGGAGCAGTGGTTGGCCCGGGTTCGCGAGGCCAGGCGGGAGGCGCTCTCCCACGGGCAGGTCAACCCGGAGCTCGCCGCGCCGCGCACCGGCCCCAGCCAATCCGCCGGGCTGATCCAGGTGCTGGTCCATCCGGCGGAGGCGCTGGGGGTCTTCTCTCAAGGCGCGGTCGAGGGGCGCTGGCTCGCCTTCGAGCAGGACGACGCCTGGGTGGATCTGGCGGTCTCCTTTTCGGTCGGTGCGGGCGGCGCCCTGCAGGCCTCCTTCGAGGCCCGCCAGGACCGGCTGGATCGCGGCGAGGCGGAGGCGCTCCCCGCGCACTTCCTGACCCTCCTCGAAGGGCTGCTGGCGAGACCGGCGCAGACGCTGCAGCGGCTTCCGCTCTTGCCGGACGCCGAGCGGGCGCGGCTGATCTCGCTCTCCCAGGGGCCCTTGCGGCAGGCCCCGCCGGAGACCACCCCCTCGAGCCTGTTCTGGGCCCAGGTGGAGGCCTCCCCGGAGCACCCCGCGGTCCACTTCGGGACCCGGACCCTGAGCTACCGGGAGCTGGGCGAGCGGGTGGGGCGGTTGGCGCGTCACCTGCGCGCGCAGGGGGTGGGCCCGGGATCGCGGGTGGCGCTCCTCTTGCGTCCCCAGCTGGATCTGGTGACCGCGCTGTTGGCGGTGCTGGAGACCGGCGGGGCCTACGTGGCCCTGGATGTGGACGCGCCGGAGGACCGGCTGCGGTTCATCTGTCAGGACGCCGGGGCCCAGGTGGCCTTGGCGGAGGCGGCGCTGGTGGAGACGCTGACAGCGCCGGGGCGGCGGGTGATCCCCCTCTCCGACGGCTGGGAGACGCGGCTGGATGGCCCCGAGGTGACGATGGGGGCGCGGCCGGAGCAGCTCGCCTACATCGTCTACACCTCCGGCTCCACCGGCGAGCCGAAGGGGGTGATGGTCCCCAACCACGCGCTGGCGAATCACAACCTGGCGATCGCGGACCTCTTCGGGCTCAAGCCGGAGGATCGCGTCCTCCAGTTCACCCCGGTGCAGTTCGACGCCGCGGGCGAGGAGATCTACCCGGTGCTCGCGGCCGGAGCCACGGTGGTGGTCCGCGACGAGCTGGTGCCCGCGGAGCAGTTCTGCCAGATGCTCGAACAGGAGGCGCTCACCGTCCTCAGCCTCCCGCCGGCGTTCTTGCACCAGTGGGTCCTGGAGATGGAGCGGTTGGGGCTGACCCTCCCGCGCTGCGTGCGGCTGGTGGTGCTGGGGGGAGAGCGGCTGCTCCCGGAGAGCTGGGCCATCTGGAACCGGGTGGGAGGCGAAGGCATCCCCTGGCTCAACGTGTACGGCCCGAGCGAGGCCACCATCACCGCCGCCAGCTTCGCGATCTCCGGGGACACGGTGAGCGAAGGGCAGCGGGAGATCCCCATTGGCCGGCCGATCAGCAACATGGAAGCCTTCGTGGTCGACGAGCAGCAGGAGCTGGTCCCACACGGGCACGCCGGCGAGCTGCTCCTGGGCGGCGCCGGGCTGGCCTGGGGGTATCTCAACCGGCCGGACCTCACCGCGGAGCGCTTCATCGCGGACCCCTTTTCAGAGGAGGGGGGCAAGAGGCTCTACCGGACGGGGGACCGGGTGCGGACGTTGGCGGATGGTGGGCTGGAGTTCCTCGGCCGCACGGATCATCAGATCAAGATCCGCGGCTTCCGGGTGGAGCTGGGGGAGATTGAAGCGGTGCTCAGGCAGGCGCCCGGTGTCACCGAGTGCGTGCTGATCGCCACCGGCGAAGGTGCCCAGCGCAAGCTGGTCGCCTACGTGGCCGGCGCGGGCGGTGCGCTGAACCCCCGCGAGCTGCGGCAACAGCTGGCCGCCAAGCTCCCCGCCTACATGGTGCCCGCCGCCTTCGTGCTCCTCCCCTCGCTCCCGCTGACGGTGAACGGCAAGGTGGATCGCAAGGCGCTCCCACCGCCTCCGGAGGAGACCGCTCCGGACGAGGGGCAGCCCCTCACGGACCCGGTGGAGGCCCAGCTGGCGGAGCTGTGGAGCGAGGTGCTGGGGACCCCGGTCGCCAGCCGCGACGCCGACTTCTTCGAGCTGGGTGGCCACTCGCTGACCGCGATGCAGCTGGTCTCGCGGGTCCAGGAGACCCTGGGGGTGGAGCTGGAGCTCCGGGTGGTCTTCGACTCTCCCACGCTGGCGGCGATGGCCGGTCAGCTCACCGAGCAGCTGGGGCCCGCCGCGGGAGACGTCAACGACCTCTCTGAGGACCAGGTGGAGGCGATGCTCCGCGACCTGCTGGCCAAATCTCAGCCCTGAGCTGGGGTTGGGCCCGTTGGGTGATCAACGCTAGAGTGGGCTAGAGTTCCAAGGACCGCGCGATTGTTGAATAGGAGCAGACTGGAAATGAAAGCCTGGAAAGGTTCGGCGAGGGCTCTTCTGCTGCCTGCCGTCCTGATGTTGGGGGGAGCAGGCTGTTCGCTCTCCGGGACGACCAACGCGCCGGACGGGGGGGACTCCCTCTACGTCGATCGCGATCCGCCCCAGACCGAGCTGAACGGCGTCTCCTTCGATCCGGAGGCGGTCTACATGTACCAGCAGTTCATCTGCCCGGATCCCTGCCCCTCCGGAGCGCCGGCGCTCGCCACCTACAGCCCTCCGTTCATGCAATCGCTGGTGGCGGGTGGCCAGGTGCACGTGGTCGATCCGCTCACCGGCAACGACGCGGCGACGGTGACGCAGACCGGTCTGGACGGGCGTTGGTCGGCCAAGGTCCCCCAGCGCAACGGGGCGCCCTACTTCACCCAGGAGGAGGGCGGGGCCATTCCGCCGTCGTCGGATCCCGACGTGGTCGCGCTCCCGCCGGTCACCTACGTCAGCACCCACAGCCTGCGGCCGCTGCCCACGGGCAGCAGCTCGGTGTGCGCCTCGGTGCCGGCGCCGATGATCAGCGATTCCGGGATCGTCCAGGCGGTGGCGCGGTACCTCGGGGTGAGCGTGAGTGACCTGCTCGATCCCGGCCAGGCCGGTGGAGTGGCGGTGATCTGGCTCTACCGGCCGGACTTCTTCGTCAACATCGGGACGGCGGCGGGAACCAGCGTGGAGAGCACGCTCGGGACCGTCTTCAACATCGGTTGGAAGTTCCCCGGCACGGGAGATGCGACCCAGTCGGACCGCGGCTTCTACGTGGACACCTCGAGCCCGGTCAGCGCGCTCGGCCTCTCGGTGGTGCTCTTCGACGCCGCGGAGGCCGGCCAGGTGGCGACCCTCACCGGGCATGACCCCGTCGAGGACGCCGCCGCGGAGCGGCCCTGGACCACCCAGCCGATGGACATCACGGTGACGCCGGGCAGCGTGGCCTACGCCGGGTTCCAGATGACGGGGATCACCACCTTCCCCGCCAACCCGAACTTCTGCACCGCAGGGCAGGTCCCGTAGGCCGCAGTTGTGAGTCTTGCCGCGCTGCCGGATCGTCCTGGCGCAGCGGGCAACTGTCGAGGGCGGGCAGCGGCGCGCCGCCCGGCGAGACGTCGCGCCCCCTGAAATCAAGGAGGCGCGCGGCGTCTCCCGGAGTTCCCCATGAATCGGCCCGCTGAGCTGGATGGACTCACCCCGGAGCAGAAGCGCGCGCTCTTGCGCAAGCTCCTCCACTCCGAGAACGCGGGCCCGGTCCGGGTGGGGGGAGCGCAGGCGCCGCTCACCTTCGCGCAGGAGCGGATCTGGTTCCTGGAGCAGCTCCACCCGGGGACGGCCAGCTACAACGTCCCGGGGACGATGCGGCTCCAGGGGCCGCTCTCGCCCGAGCGACTCGAGGCCGCCTTGCAGGCGCTGGTGGCCCGCCATGAGATCCTCCGCACGGTCTTCGTTTCGTTGGGGGACAAACCTTCTCAGAAGATCCTCCCGGCGATGGCGCTGGTCCTGGGGCGGGCGGCGCTGCCGGAGGGGGCCGGTTCGCCCCAGCTGACGGGGCTGATCGAAGCGGATGCGCGCCGTCCGTTCGACCTCACACAGGGGCCGCTGCTGCGGGCGACGTTGGTGCGGTTGGGGCCCGAGGACCACGTGCTGATCCTGGCGATGCACCACATCGTCACCGACGGCTTCTCGATGGCGGTCTTCAACCGCGAGCTGGGGGAGCTCTACGCCGCGCTGGAGGCGGGACGTCCTCCGGCCTTGCCCGAGCTTCCGCTCCAGTACGCGGACTTCGCCCGCTGGCAGCGCGAGCGGCTGGAGAGCGGCGCGCTGGAGAAGCAGGTGGCCTATTGGAAGGCGCAGCTGTCCGGTGCGCCTGCCGAGCTCGCGCTGCCCACCGATTTCCCGCGTCCGCCGGTGCAGACCTTCGCCGGGAAGATGCTGGGTCCGCTCGCCGTGCCCCCGGAGGTCGCCTCGGCGGTGAAGGCGCTCGCGCAGCGCGAGGGCGCCACGCCGTTCATGGTGCTGGAGGCGGCCTTCCACGCGTTCCTTCATCGGATCACCGGCGCGCGGGATCTCTGCGTGGGGACCTCCAGCGGCGGACGGCGGCGGGAGGTCGAAGGGCTGATCGGCCTGTTCATCAACACGCTGGTGCT
>Ga0164242_10002895_pt1 | contig 19756 bp, 19 predicted proteins | sample OricomgcompostMG_FD_108783 | JGI IMG/M metagenome (GOLD analysis project Ga0164242, IMG submission 108783) | Miracle-Growth compost microbial communities from Emeryville, California, USA - Original compost - Miracle growth compost (MG) ... | reverse complement strand
GCGGGCAGTGTAGAGGACGCGGATCCGGCGATCGTCGTCGACCAGTTGGAAGAGGTCACGATCACCGGTGACCACGTCGACGGGGATCCCGGCCGTCCTGGCCAGGGTGCCGACCACATCATCAGCCTCGTAACCGTCCTTGCCGACGATCGCCAGGCCGAGGGCGGAGAGGGTGTCGATGATCATCGGCACCTGCGCCGCGAGGTCTGCGGGCGACTCCTCGACGGCGGTTGCGTTCGAGTGCGACATCTCGGCGATCCCGGTCTGGCCGGCAGCGGCCACCCGGTGTGCCTTGTAGCCGGGAATCAGTTCCACCCGCCAGGCAGGCCGCCAATCGTTGTCCCAACAGCAGGCGAGATGGGTGGGCCGGTACTCGGTCAGCAGCCGGGCGATGAAGTCCAGCAGTCCGCGTACGGCATTGACGGGACGGCCGTCCGGTGTCCGCATGCTGTCCGGCACCCCGAAGAACGCACGGAAGTACAGCGACGCGGTGTCCAACAACAGCAATCGGGCTTCGGTGGGATTTTGGTGCGACACGAGAGGAAATTCTGGCACGCTTGGCCCCATGGAGAAGCTCGACCGACAAATCCTCTCGCTGCTCGCGCGCGACGGCCGAATGTCCTACACCGACATCGGCAAGGCGACAGGGCTTTCCACCTCGGCCGCCCAGCAGCGGGTTCGAAAGCTCGAGCAGCGTGGTGTGATCACCGGCTACAAGGCGGTCATCGCCCCGGAACAGCTGGGGCTGATGCTCACCGCCTTCGTCGAGGTCAAGCCGTTCTTCGCCGAACAGCCGGACGACACACCGGAACTGCTCCGCGACATCGAGCAGATCGTCTCCTGTTACTCGGTGGCCGGTGAGGCCAACTACCTGCTCAAGGTGCAGGTCGGCAGTGCCGCGGATCTGGAGGATCTGTTGGCCGTCATCCGCAGCAAAGGCAAGGTGTCCACGCACACCACCGTCGTGTTGTCGGTGCCGTACGAAGATCGCCCGGTCGTCTGAACCGCAGGTACCCTCGGGTGGTGCTCGAACGTGAGGTGCTGACCGCTCCGGTGGCCGGTGAATCCCCGGCCGGTCCGACGGTGTCGGGCGACGACACCGGGCCCGGACCCGCAATCGGTCGGCAGAGCAGTGGTGGCACCATCCGGATGCCGCTGCCGTTCCGGCTGTTGGCGGCCGTCCTGGCCGGTCTGTGTGTCGGTTTCGCATTCCAGCCGTACGCCCTCTGGCCGCTGACGTTCGTCGGAGTGGCGGCGTTGACGGTGGTCAGCCACGGCACCCGGCCGCGGCGGGCGTTCCTGGTCGGCTACGTCTTCGGTCTGGCGATGCTCACCGTCGCCATCGGCTGGGTGCGGGTGATCGTCGGTGGCGGTGCCGTGGCCTATCTCGGCGTGATCGGACTGGTCGGCTTCGAGGCGTTGGCCTTCGGGCTGCTCTCGGTGGCGATCACGCTGGTCGGTCGGCTGCCGGGTTGGCCGGTGATGGCGGCGGCCGCCTGGACCGGTGTTGAGTACGTCTACTCCCGGTACCCGTTCGGCGGATTCGGCTGGACCCGGATCGCCTACACCGCGGTCGGTACGCCGTTCGACGGCCTGTTGCCGATGATCGGTGTTGCTGGCCTCTCCTTCACGGTCGCACTGCTGGCCCAAACGGTCGCCTGGCTGGTGCTGCGGCTGATCGCCGCGCGGACCCTGTCGGCACCCCGGACCGGCGGCCCGGTGCTGAGGCTGCTCGTCGCGCCGCTGGCGCTGTGGGTCGGACTGGTTGGGGCCGGCTTCGGCCTGCGCCAGTGGAACCCGGATCCGCAGGGCGGTACCGGCGAGACCGCCCATGTCGGGATCGTCCAGGGCAATGTGCCGGGCAAGGGCATCGACGCCATGGGGCGGATGCGGACGGTGACCGCCAATCACGTTGCGGAGACCGAGAAACTCATCGGACAGGTCGACGAGGGCCGGTATGCAAAACCGGACTTCATCCTGTGGCCGGAGAACTCCACCGACATCGACCCGACGGCCGATCCGATAACTGCCGATCAAGTCGAGACGGCAGCGGTCGCGGCCGGCAAGCCGATCTTCGTCGGTGCCGTGATGAACGGTCCCGGCCCGGACGAGCGGCAGACCAGCGGCCTGTGGTGGGATCCGAAGCGCGGGATCATCGCCCGTTACGACAAGCGCAACCTGGTGCCGTTCGGTGAATGGATCCCGTTCCGCAAGCAACTGCTGCCGCACTTCCCGATCCTGCAACTGGTCGGGCCGCAGTCGGTTCCGGGCACCAAACCGGGCGCGATCAAGGTGCCGATCACCCTCGGGTCCGACGCCGTCCACCAGGTGGTTGTCGGCGACGCGATCTGTTTCGAACTCGCCTACGACGACACCATCTACGACGTGATCAACTCCGGCGCCGCGCTGTTCATGGTGCAGAGCAACAACGCCACGTACACCGGCACCGGCCAGGTCGCCCAGCAGTTCGCCATCACCCGAGCGCGGGCGATGGAGACCCGACGGGAGATCGCGGTCGCGACCACCAACGGCGTGTCGGGCTTCATCGGTCGCGACGGGCGCGTCGAGTGGCAGACCAAGGAGCGTACGGCCGCGGCAACGGTGGTGAACATGCCGCTCCGGACCGCCATCACGCCGGCGGTCCGGGTCGCCCCGTGGCTGGATCGCGGGCTTGCCGCAGCAGCATTGGTCTGCTGTGTCGCGGGAGTGATCGTCGGTCGCCGCCGGCGGCGGGCGGCGTTCGCCGATTTGTCCCGGCGAGAGACACTCGGAGCATGATGCGGCGAGGGGTGGACCGATGATCCGGGTCGGGCGACGGTGGCTGGCGATCCTCGCCGCCCTGTTCGTGGTGCTGCCGATCATCGACATCTGGCTGCTGGTGCTCATCGGCCACCGGGTGGGCGCCCTTCCGGTGGTGTTGTTGCTGATCCTCGAAGCGGCCTTGGGCGGCTGGCTGATCCGACGGCGCTGGCGATCGTTCTGGCGTACGGTGTCGGACTCGGCCGCCGGATCGGTCGACGTGCTGCGCCCCGGCGAGTCGATCGGCCAGGTCGTCGACACCGTGCTGGTCGTCATCGGCGGGATCTCGCTGATCGTCCCCGGGTTGATCACCGACCTGATCGGAGTGATCTGCCTGGTCCCGTTCACCCGGAGGCTTCCGGCGGCGCTGCTGAGTCGGGCGATCGAGCGTCGGGTTCCCGGTCTTGGCGATCTGGCCGGCCCCGGCGTACGACGCTCCGGCTACGGCGATGTGATCGAGGGCGAGGTCGTCGACGAGGGGTCGCCGAACAGGTCAAAGCACGATCCCGATCAGCCTGTCGTCATCCACGGCGAGGTCACCGACCGCTGACCGTCGGGTCGCCCTGTTCGCCGGATCAATCGTCGCCGCCCGCAGATCGGTCGTTCTCGCACCGGTTCGTCGCGGCCGCACCAGTTTCTCGTTCTCGCACCCGATGCAGCGGGTGCGCCGCCGAGTAAAGGGTGCGGCGCCGAGTAAAGGGTGCGGCGCCGAGTAAAGGTTGCGCCGCCGAGTGATCGTGCGGCCGTTCCCCCGTACCAGTTGCTCGCGGCCGCACCAGTTCGTCGCGGCCGCACCAGTTCCTCGTTCTCGCACCCGATGCAGCCGGTGCGCCGCCGACAAAAGGGTGCGCCGCCGAGTAAAGGGTGCGGCGCCGAGTAAAGGGTGCGGCGCCGAGTAAAGGCTGCGGCGCCGATCAGGGTGTACGGCGCCTTCCGGCCGGTGCGCGCACGCAAAAGGGCGTCGACAACCGGATGGTTGTCGACGCCCGTCAAGCTTTCGTGATTCAGGCGCTCTTGCGAGACTTGCTGCTGCTCGCCGTTGCCGCGTAGTTCGGTCCCAGCTCGCCGCTGCGGAGCAGATCCAGCCGCTCGGCCAGCAACTCCTCCAACTCGGGGATCGAGCGACGTTCGCGGAGCATGTCCCAGTGCGTACGCGCCGGCTTCTCCTCCTTGGCCTCGGGCCGCGTGCCGTCGAGACGAAGCGACTCGGCGCCGCACCGCGGGCATTCCCAGACCGCTGGGATCTCGGCTTCCACGGCGAAGGTCAACGAGAATTCGTGCTTGTTGCTGCAGACGTAGCCCACCTCTTGGCGGGCCGCGAACTCGACGCCGGTCTCATCTTCGAAGCTCTTGGAGCCGAGACCCGTGCCGCGCAGAGAACGATCAGCCATGGTTTACCTCCCGATGTGTTCGCCTGTCCCAACGTCCGGGTCGATTCAGATGTTCCCTTCTGGAAGGGCCGGTACCCGCAATGTGGCCGAAGGCACACCGTAAGAATCGGCTTAGAAATCCGCTCTGGCCCGCGCAGCGGGAGATTTCACCGGCACCAGCGCCACAGCCCCGCCGAGGAGAACCAGGATGATGCCCACAATACCGATCCGGTCGCCGAACAGGCCGGAGAACACGGCGAACAGGGCGGGCGCGATGAAGGACGCGGCACGGCCGGTGGTGGCGTACAGGCCGAACAGCTCACCCTCCCGCTGCGGCGGGGCGATCTGGGCCAGGAACGATCGCGAGCTGGCCTGGGCGGGTCCGACCCAGAGCACCATGATCAACGCGAAGATCCAGAACAGCGTGGTGATGTTCGCCGGATGGATCAGGGCGACCACCAACAGGGTGACGGCCATGGTGACCAGGCCGGTGAGTGAGATCAGGATCACCCGCTTCGGTCCGATCCGGTCCTCGAACCGGCCCATCACGACGGCGCCGACCGCCGCCGACACATTCGCCACGACGCCGAAGATCAGTACGGTGCTGGCCGCCATGCCGTACACGCTGACAGCCAGGATGGCGCCGAAGGAGAACACCGCCGCCAGGCCGTCCCGGTACAGCGCGCTGGCCAGCAGGAAGTACACCGCATGCCGGTCGGCGCGGAAGAGTTTCTTGATGTCGAGGACCAGTTGCCGGTACGCGTCCACCACACCGCCGCCCAGCCGCACCTTGTTCGCGGCCCGGATCTCCGGTACGGCGATCAGCACCGGGATCGCGAAGATCGCGAACCACAGCGCCGACATCAAGGCGATGGCGCGGTAGCGCAGGCCACCGTCGTCGCCCACGCCGAACCAGCCGGTGTGCGGGGCGATGAATCCGACGTAGCAGATGAGCAGCAGGAAGATGCCGCCGAAGTAGCCCATCGCCCAGCCGAACCCGGAGACCCGGCCCATGGTCTGTTTGGTCGACACCTGCGGCAGCATCGAGTTGTACGAGACCGCGGCGAATTCTGCGAAGACGTTACCGGCAGCCATCAGTGCCAGGCCGAGCCAGAGATAGCTGACGTCGTTGCGCACCCAGAACAGCCCGACCATGGCCACCAGGACCAGCGCCGACCAGAGCCCGAGGTTGCGGCGCCGGTGTCCGCCGGCGTCGGCACGTTTGCCGCTGATCGGGGCGATCAGCCCGATGCAGACACCGGCGACTGCGGTGGAGATGCCCATCCAGGTGTCACCGGACAAGCCGCCCGGCCGGGCGTCACCGACCACGCCCTGGACGATGTAGGGGCCGAAGACGAAGGTGGTGACCACGGCGTTCTGGGCCGCCGACGCCCAGTCCCACAGCGCCCAGGCGAGCACCGTCCGGCGTTTGATCCGGGCGGGCAATGCGGGGGAGGCAGGCGTCCCGGGCCGGGGCGATCCGGGTGGGGCCGGCTGCGCGCCGGCGACGGCGTCCGGACCCGCCGGGACGCCACTGTCTGCGGTCATGGTGCAGACCATAGGCCCCGAGCGGACAGTACGTCTTTCAACGTGTCGATCCGGTCGGTGAAGATTCCGTCGACGCCGAAGTCGATCAGCCGATTCATCTCCTCGGCGTCGTCGATGGTCCAGGCGTGCACCTGTCGGCCCGCCCGGTGAGCCGCCTCGACCAGGCGGGGAGTGATCACGGTGATCCTGCGGCCGAACACCGAGGTGCTGACCGGCAACTGCAGCGCGACGCCGGGGGAGTCGATGAGGTCCTTGATCAGCGGAATCCGGGACAGGAAAGGTGCGAACCGAAGTTGCACGATGGCCCGGGAACTCACCGCCGTCGGCACCTCGGGCAGGAGGAGCCGCAACCGCCGCAGCCGCTGGACGCTGAACGAACTGACACAGACCCGGTCGGCGACCTGGCGCTCGACGATCTCCCGGGCGAGCAACCCCACCGCGTTGTCGGCCTTGCAGTCGATGTTGAACCGGACGGCCGGGAAGGCGTCCAGCAACTCGGCCAGGGTCGGGATCGACCGGTCACCGCCGACCCGGGCAGCCCGGACTTCGTCGAAGGTCAGCTCGGCGATCGCACCGATCCGGTCGGTCACCCGGTCCAGCCGATCATCGTGGAAGGCCACCAGCCGGCCGTCCCGGGTCGCGTGAACGTCGGTCTCCAGGTAGCGGTAGCCGAGGTCGACCGCGGCCTGGAACGCCTCCAGGGTGTTCTCGTGGCCGCGATTGGGTCCGTACGCCGCCCCGCCGCGGTGGGCGAAGGCCAGGAACGGGGCGTCGAAGAACGGGTATTCGTCGGCATGGCGGCGTACCGCGGTGGAGGGTCGCAGCGTCATGATCATCCGACCCCGGGCAGTCGGCCGAGCCAGTCGGCGAGGGTCTGCGGCACCCAGACGGGGATGCCGAGGATCAGCAGGTCGGCGTACCCGATCGCTGCCAGGCAGGCGAAGAAGATCAACCAGGCCAGCACCTGCTTTGAGCGACTCCAGCCGCGGAACCGGTGCAACAGTCTCTTGAACCAGCCCATCAGCCGTTGGGCCCATTCGAATTCACTCGCCCAGACGGCCAGGCCGAGCAGCACCAGCGGGATTCCGCCGGGGCCGGGCAGTGGTCCGGTCGCGGCTCCGAGCAGGACGAGCAGCACCCCGAGCGCGGCGATCAGCACCCGGTAGATCCGTGCCTTCCTCGGATCGGCGCGGATCTTCCGCCGCCATTCCCACCGATCGTCGGTCTTGTCCACCAGGATCGGGATGTCGCCGGGTTGGCGCAGCCGGTGCCGTCCGGATGCGGTCGGCTCCGGGTCGACGTCGCCCCGACGACGGTCGTTCTCGATACGACGGCTGGGAGCATCCCGGGTCGCCATGGCCCCAACTCTAGGTGCGCGGACAGCACTGTCCGGAGTGCTGAAGGTCCCTCTGGGGAAACTTTCAGTCACCGGCGGATCCGGACCGGCGGTCCCACACGGTGGCAGCCAGTCGCTGGATCAGCCCGTGGGCCCGTTCGTTGGGCCAGACCCCGCTGATCGCCACGCTGAAGGCGAACTGCCCGCCCGGATCGTCACCGCCCCCGGGCCGGACCAACGCGGCATCGAGAACGCCGTCGCTGACCCAGCCGTTCTTGTGCGCCACCCAGGTGCCGGTCGGCAACCCCGGCCGGATGTCGGTGTCCACCTCGTTGTCGGCCAGGATGCCGAGGATCTCGGTGCAGGTTCCGGGAGCTGCGACGGTTCCGGCGGCCAACGCCAGCAGGATCTTGTTCAACCCGCTGACGGTGACCATGTTTGAGATGCCCGCTCGCTGCGCTGCGTAGTCCTCGATGCCCCGGACGACCTCGACGCCGGTCGCATCGCAATCGGCGATCACCTCGGCGACCGCGTCGAATCCGACCGCCTCGGCGACCAGGTTGGTGGCCAGATTGGAGGACCGGATGATGCTGCGACGACACAGCCAGTGCAGCGGCACCGCGCTGCCCATGGCGGCCCACACCTCGTCGTCGGAGTCCTCGTCCGGATCGATGCTGAACGGATCGCCGGTGCGAGAGGTGAAGCTGTTGTGCACGGTTACCGTCGAGTCCAGGTCGAGGGTCCCGCTGTCGCGCAGTCGGTAGGCGGCGATGACCAGCGGAAGTTTCATGGTGCTGGCGGCGTAATGCCGGCTGGTCGGATCGAGTGCGGCCACCACACCGTCCGGCGTGGCCAGCTCGTAGGAGATCCGCAGATGCGGCCCGTCGCGGACCTCGTCGGCGACCAGTGCGGTCAGCACGTCCTGCAGATCTTCGGTCCAGGGGAGGCCCGCCGGGGAGGGCTCGAGAGACGTCTCTGGCTTGAACACGCAGCACAGTCTGGCGGATCAGCCGCAAGAATGCCTCCGTGACCTCTGCTCCAGCACCCAATCCGCCCCGGATCCTGTCCGTCCAGTCCTCGGTGGCGTACGGCCACGTTGGCAACAGCGCCGCAACCTTCCCGCTGATGCGTCGCGGCATCGAGGTCTGGCCGGTCTACACCGTTCACTTCTCCAACAACACCGGTTACGAGTCGTGGCGCGGACCGCTGCTCACCGCTGCCGACATCCTCGAGGTGATCCGCGGGATCGCTGACCGCGGTGTGCTGGACACCTGCAATGCGGTGCTGTCGGGCTACCAGGGCGGTGAGGACGTCGGCGCGGCAATCCTGGAGGCGGTCGACCTGGTGAAGTCGGCGAATCCGGCAGCCATCTACTGCTGTGATCCGGTGATGGGCGATACCGATCGCGGCGTGTACGTCCGGCCGGGGATCCCGGAGTTCATGCGGTCCAAGGTCGTTCCGGCAGCTGACGTGATCACACCCAACCAGTTCGAGCTGGCCTTGTTGACCGGGCTGCCCACCGGCTCGCACGAGGAGGTGTTGCGGGCGGCAGCCGCCGCCCGTGATCTTGGTCCGGAGACGGTGCTGGTCACCAGTGTCACCAGCCCCGAGCAGCCGGGCCAGGTGTCCATGATGTTGGTCAACGACTCCGGTGCCTGGCTCGTCTCCACGCCGCTGATCTCCCAGACCTTCACCGGAGCCGGCGATCTCACCACGGCGGTCTTCCTCGGCGGCCTGCTGCAGCACGGCGGCGAGGCGGGGGCGGTGCGGGCGCTGGCCGAGACGGCCGCGGTGTCCTACGGCGTCCTGCGGATCACCCGGGAACGCGGTGCACGGGAATTGCAACTGGTCGCCGCACAGGAGGAGATCGCCCGGCCCAGCCGGACCTTCGAGGTCGTCCGGCTCCGCTGACCCGCTGGACCGTCTGAGCCGCGATCGGGGATGGTTGAAAACTAACTGGAATGCTTCCGATCTGGTCACAGCGCGGTGTTTCGCGCCGGAATGACCCGGTCGGCGGCGATAGCGTACGAGCGTTGTCCGCCCGTCGACCGACCCCCATGTGGCGGCTCAGGAGGAAAGTATGAAGGGCTTCAAGAATTTCTTGATGCGCGGCGACGTCATCGTGATCGCTGTCGGACTGGTGGTTGCCACCGCCTTCAGCACGTTGATCAAGTCGTTCACCGATTCGGTGATCAACCCCATCGTGGCCAGGTTCGCCGGCGGTCAGGCGGTCAGCCTGGGCATTCCGCTGGGTGAGAAGGGCAATCACGCAACGACGATCGACGTTGGCGCGTTCATCTCCGCGATCATCTACTTCGTCATCTTCATGGCGGTGATCTACTTCCTGATCGTCGTTCCCTACAAGCACGTACAGGCCCGTCGTGGCGTCACGGTGTTCGGCGATCCGGCGCCGGCCAAGACCTGCCCGGCGTGCCTGTCGGATGATCTTCCGGTGGGCGCGACCAAGTGCAAGTACTGCACCTCTGATCTCCCGGCCGCCTGACGGGCGACCGAAGGCAACCGGCCCGCGGTGACAACGGCGTCACCGCGGGCTTTTGCGCGCCCGGTTGACGGGTATCGGGGACAATGTGACCGGGTGGTGTGAGAGGAGAACCGATGGCGCGCTCGATGTGGACCGGTGCCTTGTCGTTCGGGCTGGTCAGTATTCCGATCTCGCTGTATCCGGCGACCCAGGAACATGAGGTCCGCTTCCACCAGTTCGAGGAGGGCACCAACTCGCGGATCCGCTACAAGCGGGTCAACCAGGACACCGGCGACGAGGTGGACTATTCCGACATCGTCAAGGGCACGGAGCTGTCCAACGGCGAATACGTCGTGCTGAGCGACAAGGAACTGGAAGAGGTGGCGCCGCAACAGACGAAGGCGATCGAGATCAGCGACTTCGTCGAGTTGGACTCGATCGATCCGGTGTATTACCAGAAGAGCTACTTCATCGGTCCGCGCGACGACAGCGCGGCCAAGCCGTACGCCTTGCTGACCGCCGCCATCGAGAAGTCAGGGCGGGCAGCGGTGGCCTCCTTCGTGCTGCGCAACAAGGAGCATCTTGCGGTGATCCGGCCGTACGAGGGCGTGTTGATCTTGGAGACGATGTTCTTCGCCGACGAGGTGAAGCAGGTCGACAAGGTTCTGGACAGCCAACCGGACCGGCGGTCGCTGCGGAAGCAGGACCTTGACATGGCGATGAACCTGATCGAGTCGATGAGCACCGAGTGGGATCCGAAGCGTTACCACGACAGCTACACCAAACGGGTCAACGAGCTGGTCGAGGCCAAGAGCCGGGATGAGAAGTTCGAGGCTCCCGAGGAGGAGCCGAGCGCCAAGGTGATCGATCTGACCGCAGCGTTGCAGGCCTCGATCGACCGGGTCCGGGGTGGCGGATCTGCGAAGAAGGGCTCCGGTCAGAAGAGCTCCGGCTCCAAGGGTTCGAGCCGGAAGGATTCCGGTCAGCAGGCTTCCGGCAAGAGCGGGTCGCAGGAACAGGACGTCAGCGCCTTGTCGAAGACGGAACTGTACGAACTCGCCCAGCAGTTGAAGATCAGCGGCCGCTCGTCGATGAGCCGCAAACAGCTGGAGAAGGCGGTCGTCGAGGCTGGTGCACAGCAAGCCTCCTGACGTTACCGTGACGGGTATGGCGCGATCACCGCAGGGTCGACGACGCAAGGCCACGGTCGAGGACGTGCACGAGTTCGCGCTGGCCATGCCGCACGTCACGGTGGTGCACGGCGGCAAGGGCAACCCGGTGTATCAGGTGGGCGGCAAGTCGTTCGTCTTCTTCCGCACCGCCCGGCCGGATGCGTACGACCCGGAAACCGGTGAGCGGTACGACGATGTGATCGTCTTCTGGGTCGAGGACGAGATCGCCAAGACTGCGCTCGTCGAGGACGCGTCCACACCGTTCTTCACCACACCGCATTTCAACGGGCACCCCTCGGTGCTGGTCCGCGGGTCACGGCTCGGTGCCCTGACCCGCGACGAGCTCCGCGAGATCGTCCAGGACGCCTGGCTGTCCAGGGCGTCGGCCACCCGGCGGCGGACCTGGCTGGCCGAACACGGGCTCGGGTGACCCGGAGACCCATTGCAGCGAGCTGAGAGACCGGCCCGACGACCGGCTGGAACGATCGCATCGCGACGTAGCCTTGGCACGCTATGGGACGGTCGACAGCGCATCCGGCGCCTCTTCCCGCGAGGATCCGCCCGATTGTCCGGCGGATCCTGCAAGATGTACGGCGGCGCGCCTCTGCTCATGGTGATTCCGACCTGATCCGTACGGTGTTGACCGGTGAGCTCGGCGGCCTCCCGACGCCGGTGGTCGCGGTCATCGATGATCACGGCGGGTTGGCTGACGGTGGTTCGGGTGCGGACGTGCTCGCGGTCCGCCCGGAAGCCGTGGTCCATCGGCTGGCGACCGATCAGGGCGATTCAATGCTTCACGTGGCGCTGGCCGCGATCGGGCCGGTCGACCTGCTGATCGATGCCGCCCGCGGCGCCGGGCGGATGCGCAGGGCCCGGCAGTACGTCTTCGCGGTCCGCCCCGGCGGTGTGGTGATCATGGTGCAGTTGTGCCGCCCCGACCTCAATGAGCGACAGCGCAGCGAGCTGGGCCGGCTGCTGAACGATGCCGACGTCCAGGCGAGTCGGCCCGACGGCGAACAGCCTGCCGGGGACAGACTCCGGTTCCGCGGAGCCGTCAGATCGGCACGTCTGCAGGGAAACAGCCTGGTGCTGGTCGGCGCGCGGGCACCCGACCTCAGCCTCCGCGTCTATAACGATGTGCTGACGGCGCCCGGGCAGGTGGTGACCACCGGATCGATCATCCTGCCCGAGACCTGCCGACACGGGGCCCGGACGAGACTGCACAACCAGCACGTGACCGACCTTGCCCCGACTTCGCCGATGCGACGCGACCGGCCTGGGTCGCCGAGCAGCCGGACGACGGAGTGATCGAGACGCTGCCGGGTGCGTACTTCTACCTGGACAACGAGGTTCGCGGCCACTTCGGCCACATGATGACCGAGGTGGTGTCCCGGCTCTGGGCCTGGCACGAGGTCCGGCTGGCCGATCCGGGCACCAAGGCGATCATGCACTTCAACAAGCGCCGGGATCTGGCCGGATGGGAAGTGGAACTCCTCGGGGCCGCAGGCGTGCCCGCCGAGGACATCGTCTTCAGCCGTCGGCCCGTACGCGTCGAACACCTGGTCTCGGCCACGCCGATGCTGTCCAATCCCGACTACGTCCACCCCGGGATCGCCGACGTGTGGCATCGGATCGGGGACAACCTGGCGTCCCGATCGACGGCCGACGACACCCCGCGGCGGATCTTCGTCGGCCGGCGGATTCGCAAAAGGCCCTGTCGCAATGCCGCCGACGTCGAGCGATTCTTCGAATCCTTCGGCTTCACGGTGGTGTATCCCGAAGATCACGCCCTGCCCGATCAGGTGCGATTGTTCCGCCGGGCCGAGTTGATCGCCGGATTCGTCGGCAGTGGCATGTTCAACCTGATGTTCACGCCCGAACCCAAGAAGACGATCCTGGTGTCCTCGGAGTCCTACACCGGCCGGAACGAGGTGCTGATGGCCGGGGTGCTGGGGCACGAACTCGATATCGCCTGGTGCCGATCGGAGGCGGAATGGCGCGGTGACCGGTTCGGCGGGGGCTACCAGGCCGGGTTCACCTTCGACTTCGACCGGGAGGGCCGGTCGGTCCGGGAGTGGGTTGCCGAGGCGGGAGGACGATGACCTCGACGCTCCGGATCCACCGAACCGTGCCGGCACCTGGCTGCGCGGTCAGGACAGCACGTCGACAGGTCGAACGCCGTCAAGGAACTCGACCGGCGTTCGCACCGCGTCGCAGGGCAGCTGATCACCGGGGCAGTTGATCACCCGGGGCACCTGATCACCCGGGGCACCTGATCACCCGGGCAGCCGTCAGTCCCGGAAGACCTCGATGTTCGCACCGATCGCGTTCAACCGGTTCGGCAGGTCCTCGTACCCACGATTGATCATGTAGACATCGCGAAGCACCGACTCGCCACGCGCGGCGAGCATCCCGAGCAGGATGCACACGCTGGGCCGCAGCGCCTGTGGGCAGACGATCTCGTAGCCGCGCCACCGGGTCGGGCCGTTGACCCGGAGGCGGTGCGGATCGAGCAATTGGATGTCGGCACCGAGTTTGTTCAATTCCAGCAGATGGATCGCGCGGTTCTCGTACACCCAGTCGTGGATCAGCGTGCTGCCCTCGGCCGCGGCGGCGATGACCGCGAAGAAGGGAAGATTGTCCATGTTCAGGCCCGGGAACGGCATCGGGTGGATCTTGTCGATCGGGGCCCGCAGCCGACTCGGCCGGACCGTGATGTCGACCAACCGGGTGTGGCCGTTGGTGGCCTTGTATTCCTCGCTGAGGGAGAAATCCAGGCCCATCTCGGCCAGGATCGACAACTCGATCTCGAGGAACTCGATCGGTGCCCGGCTGATGGTCAGCTCGGAGTTGGTCACGATGCCGGCAGTGATCAGGCTCATCGCCTCGATCGGGTCCTCCGACGGGTAGTACTCGACATCGGTGCTGATCTCGGACCGTCCGCGGATGGTCAGCGTCGTGGTGCCGATGCCGTCGATCTGTACGCCCAGCTTGGTCAGGAAGAAGCACAGATCCTGCACCATGTAGTTCGGGCTGGCATTGCGCAGCACGGTGACCCCGGGGTTCATCGCGGCAGCCAGCAGGGCGTTCTCCGTACCGGTGTCGCTGCGTTCGGTCAGGGTGATCGGACGCGTCGGCTCGACGCTGGCGTCGACCACACTCTGGTAGTAGCCGTTGGTCGCGGTCACCTCGAGGCCGAAATGGCGCAGCACCTGCAGATGCGGCTCGATGGTCCGTGCGCCGAGATCGCAGCCGCCGGCGTACGGCAGTTGGAACTTGTCGTAGGTGTGCAGCAGGGGACCGAAGAACATGATGATGCTGCGGGTGCGCCGGGCCGCGTCCACATCCATCGCGTCAAGATCGAGTTCGTCCGGACGGATGATCGTCAGGTCGGATTTGTTCTCCGACCAGATGGCTTCGACCCCGATCGAGGTGAGTACCTCGACGATGCGGTTCACCTCTTCGATCCGGGCGATGCCCTTGATCACCGTACGGCCACGGTTGAGCAGGCTGGCACAGAGCACGGCGACGGCGGCGTTCTTGGAGGACCGGACCTGGATGCTGCCGTGCAACTGGTTGCCGCCCTGCACCCGCAGATGTGTCGGACCGTTGCCGCCGACGGAGATGATCGGACTGTCCAGGGCCTCGGCAATCCGGGTGACCATGTCCAGACTGAGATTCTGGTTGCCTGCCTCGATCCGGTGGACAGCGCTCTGGCTGGTCCCAAGCCTGGTCGCCAGCTGGGTCTGGGTGAGCCCACGATGCTTGCGCGCATCGCGAATCAGGCTGCCGATGTGGTCGAGGGTCAATTCAGTCACCAGAGGACGATAACTCATGGGCGAGATATTTCTGAGTTCCACCTTCATCACGAAGTCCGTGTCGGGGGTGTTGAGCCGGTTCCTCATTCACTGATCGCCTCCCCGGCACGCGGAGTGCGCACGGCGGACCCATGCGCCGGAACGGTGTGAACGCCGCACTAGAGTTCAGAGCATGACCGAACATTTCGACGTCGTTGTCCTCGGGGCCGGCCCCGGTGGATATGAGGCCGCCATCCGTGCTGCGCAACTGGGGCAGTCGGTGGCGATCGTGGAGAGCAAGTACTGGGGTGGCGTGTGCCTGAACGTGGGATGTATCCCGTCCAAGGCGTTGCTGCGGAACGCTGAGCTGGCCCATGTGTTCAACCACGAGGCGTCGACCTTCGGCATCTCCGGTGAGGTGACCTTCGATTTCGGTGCTGCGTACAAGCGCAGCCGGGCGGTCGCGGACCGGATGAGCAAGGGCGTGCACTTCCTGATGCGGAAGAACAAGATCAAGGAGTTCGAGGGGTGGGGCACCTTCACCGGGCCGAACGCGATGACGGTCGCCCAGGGTGACGGCGGCCAGACGGAGATCACCTTCTCCCACGCGATCATCGCGACCGGCGCCACCACACGGTTGCTGCCCGGCACCCAACTCAGCGAGCGGGTCGTCACCTACGAGGAACAGATCCTCACCGACAATCTGCCCGGTTCGATCATCATTGCCGGCGCCGGGGCGATCGGCGTCGAATTCGGCTACGTGATGGCCAATTACGGCGTCGACGTCACGATCGTGGAGTTCCTGGACCGGATGGTGCCGCTGGAGGATGCCGAGGTCTCCGCGGAGCTGGCCAGGGCGTACCGCAAGCTCGGCGTCAAGGTGCTGACCGGCACCAAGGTCGAGGCGATCGACGACTCGGGGGACAAGGTCAAGGTGACGGTCAGCCCGGCGGCCGGCGGCGAGCAGCAGACGCTGGAGGCCGACAAGGTGCTGCAGGCGATCGGATTCGCACCCCGTACCGAGGGCTACGGGCTGGACGCGGCCGGTGTCACGCTGACCGACCGCGGCGCGATCCAGATCGACGACTACTGCCGGACCTCGGTACCGCACATCTTCGCGATCGGTGACGTCACCGCCAAGATCATGTTGGCCCACAACGCGTCAGCGATGGGCATGGTGGCCGCCGAGACGATCGCCGGTGCCGAGACGATGCCGGTCGACTACGCCAACATTCCGCGGGCCACCTACTGCCAGCCGCAGATCGGCTCGTTCGGGCTGAGCGAGGAACAGGCGAAGGCGGCCGGACACGAGGTCAAGACCGCCAAGTTCCCGTTCACCGCGAATGGCAAGGCCCACGGCCTTGGTGAAGCGGTCGGTTTCGTGAAGATCGTCGCCGACGCCAAGTACGGTGAGCTGCTGGGTGCCCACATGATCGGCCCGGACGTCACCGAGCTACTGCCGGAGCTGACCCTGGCTCAGAAGTGGGACCTGACCGCGGCCGAGGTCGGCCGCAATGTCCACGCCCACCCGACGCTTTCCGAGGCGATCAAGGAAGCGATCCACGGCATCGAAGGGCACATGATCAACCTCTAGTCAAGGGTGTGGCCGGCTCCACGCGCGCTTGGCTCGTGCCGTCCTATGCGCGCCCGGCGCCCCGAATCTGCACCGGAGCTCCACCTGCCTGGCCCAACACGCAAGGTCAAAGTTTGCGCGTGCGGCGCCCCCTGCGCGGCGTGTCGCAGCCGCACGGGGAAAGTTTGACCTTGCGGGACGGACGGCCCAGGAAGACGGGTGCGGGTGTGGCGCGAGGTCGGGGCGTCGTAGAGGTCGGGCGTGGAGCCCGGCGTGGAGCCAGGCGTGGAGTTCTTGCGCTGAGGTCAGTGGGTGACGTACGCCTCGAGTTCGTCGCGCTCGAACTTCAGTTCGCCGATCCGGCTCTTCACCACGTCGCCGATGCTGACGATGCCGGCCAGCAGCCCCTCCTCGTCGAGCACCGGGATGTGCCGGACGCGGTTCTCGGTCATCAGCTCGGCAAGGCTGTCCACGGTCGCGGCCAGGGTGCAGGTCTGCATCTGGTCCGCGGGCGTCATGATCTCCCGTACCGGCAGATCGAGGACCGCCCCACCCTCGGTCAGGCGCCGTACGACGTCACGTTCGGACGCGATGCCGTCCAGTTTTCGTCCGCCGGTGGAGACCACCGCCGCGCCGAGATTGTGCGTCTTCATGACGTCCAGCAGTTCCCGCACACTGGCGTCCGGTGACACCACAACAACCTGGGTGCCTTTGCTCCGCAGAATGTCCGAAATGTGCATCCGGGGCCCCCTTGCTCCGCATCTCGATCGCTGAGGCGCGACGGCCGAAACGCGAGCCTTGGTGTGACGACCGTCACGTTTTACTGTAGCCAGCCACCGGTCGGAAACCCAGAGGCAGCAGGTCAGCGGTCGTTGCGACGGAGGAGGTCAGCGGTCGTTGCGACGGCGAGCCAGCACCAGGGCACGTCCGCCGAGCCCGACACCGAACATCACCAGCCCGGCGACCACCGCGACCAGCGGCAGCGTGGCGACCAGCACCAGGCATCCGGCCGCACCGAGGACATTGAGTGACCGCGGCCAGCGCCGGTCCTGCGGTGGCTGGGTGAAGGCGGAGGCGTTGGCGATCGCGTAGTAGACCAGCACACCGAAGGAGGAGAAGCCGATCACCGATCGGAGGTCGAACAGCGCGACAGCGACGCAGACCACCGCGGCCACCGCGATCTCGGCATGGTGGGGGACCTGGAACCGAGAATGGACATCGGCGAGCCAGGACGGGAGGTCGCGGTTGCGTGCCATCGCCAGGCTGGTCCGGCCGACGCCGGCGATCAGCGACAGCAGCGCCCCGAGCGACGCGACGGCGCCGCCGATCCGCACCGCGACAGCAAGTCCGGGTGCGCCGGCCGCGCGGACGGCGGCGTTCAGCGGTGCCGGCGAGGAGGCCAGCAGGCCGGGGCCGGCTGCGGCGAGTGCGGCGATCGCGACGATCAGGTAGATCGCCACCGTGATCACCAATGCGATCGGGATCGCCCGGGGAATCGTCCCCTGCGGGTCTCGCACCTCCTCGCCGAGGGTGGCGATCCGGGCGTACCCGGCGATGGCGAAGAACAACAACCCGGCCGACTGCAGGATCCCGTACGGGCCGGCCGACAGCATGGCGCCCGGGTCCAGGTGATCAAGGTCGGAACGACCGCCCACGGCGATGCCGACCACCACGACCGCCAGCGCGGCCAGGCTGATGACGACCAGAATCCGGGTCAGTTGCGCGGTGCGGGTGATGCCGCGGTAGTTCAGGGAGGCCAGTCCGATCACCGCGATGACTGCGAGCAGTCGCTGCGGCCATACCGAGCCCGGGATCGCGTACGAGGCGAAGGTCAGGGCCATCGCGGCGCAGGATGCCGTCTTGCCGATGACGAATCCCCAACCCGCGGTGAAGCCGGCCCAGGGACCTAATCGTTCCCGACCGTAGATGTAGGTGCCGCCCGAGGTCGGATAGACCGCGGCCAGCTGCGCGGAAGCCACTGCGTTGCAGTACGCGATCAGCGCGGCCACCCCGAGGCCGATCAGCAGCCCGGATCCGGCGGCGTGGGCGGCCGGACCGAAGACGGCGAAGACGCCGGCGCCGATCATGGAGCCGAGCCCGATCACCACCGCGTCGAACGTGCCGAGTCTGCGGGCCAGCGGTGCTGCGGGGCTTGCCATGACCGCATCCTTGCAGAACGGTCGATCTGCAGATCGGGGACTCAGGGCGATGCGGGTCGATGGCGAAACCGTCCGAACCGGTCCAGAATGGCGTCATGAGCGCACCCGAGCTGCATCTGACCGGCAACGACGACGCGGACCGCCTGCTGTCGGAGAACCCTAGCGCCTTGCTGATCGGGATGACCTTGGACCAACAGGTTCCCATGGAGAAGGCGTTCAGCGGCCCTGCGGTGATCGCCGAACGGATGGGCGGCACCTTCGATGTGGCGAAGATCGCGGCCATGGACGTCGACGATTTCGTCGCGATCTGTTCGGAGCGTCCGGCGATCCACCGGTTCCCGGGCGCGATGGGCAAGCGGGTCCATGCCGTCTGCCGGGCGCTGGTCGAGGAGTACGACGGTGACGCGGCGAATCTGTGGGCAGACGTCGCCGACGGTGCCGAACTCAAGAAGCGGGTGGCGGCGCTGCCGGGGTTCGGTGATCAGAAAGCGTCGATCTTCGTTGCTCTGTTGGGGAAGCAGCGCGGCGTGACACCTCCGGGTTGGCGGGAGGCCGCCGGCCGGTACGGCGAGGATGGCGTGTTCCGTTCGGTCGCCGACATCGTCGATCCGTCCTCGTTGAGCAAGGTCCGGCAGACCAAGAAGGAGGAGAAGGCGAAGGCGCGCGGCTGATCATCGGTTGATCATCGGTTGATCATCGGTTGATCATCGGGCGATCATCGGCCGATCAGCTCTAGATGATCAACTCCGCCGGGGTGCGTCGGCCCGCGTCGGCGGGACTGGACTTGCTCTCCTGCCAGGTCAGCGCCAATCGGCGGACGGCCTCGGTCAACACCGCGGGTTCGGCAACGTACGGTACGCGCAGGTGACGTCGACCGCCGCCGCGCGGATAGAACCTCGGTCCCGGGGTCAGCACGAGATCCCGCTTGCGGGCCAGGGCAGTGATCAGGTTCGACGATTCCGTCGGCAGCCGGAACCACAGCGACAGTCCTCCCCGCGGGATCGCGAATTCCCACTCCGGCAGTGCGGCACGGGTCTGCTCGACCAGATGATCACGTTGGGTGCGCATCCGCCTGCGCTGGTGTTCCAGGATCTGTTCCGCGTCCGCCAACAGCTCGGTCACCACCAACTGCTCGTACGGCGCCGCACCGTTGTCCATCGTCGCCTGGGTCTCGATCAGCCGCCGGACGTACGGCTTGGGCGCCCGGATCCAGCCGATCCGCAGACCACCCCAGAACGACTTGCTGGCCGATCCGATGGTGATCCCGTTGTCCAGCAGACTGCCCATCGGCGTGCGTTCGGGGTCGCCGTCCAGCCGCAGCTCCAGCAGGGTCTCGTCGATCACGGTGATCACCTGATGGCGGTTCAGAACGCGGGCGGCAGCGCGGCGCTGGTCCTCGTCCAGCCACGTTCCGGTCGGGTTCTGGAACTCCGGAATGAGGAAGGCGAGGCGGGCCTGGGATCGTAACAACAAGGTCTGCAGCCGTTCCGGATCCCAACTCTCCGCGGTGATCGGGAAGG
>Ga0164242_10002894_pt1 | contig 19779 bp, 14 predicted proteins | sample OricomgcompostMG_FD_108783 | JGI IMG/M metagenome (GOLD analysis project Ga0164242, IMG submission 108783) | Miracle-Growth compost microbial communities from Emeryville, California, USA - Original compost - Miracle growth compost (MG) ... | reverse complement strand
CGTCGGTAGCCATGAACGGTGCCGGTCGAGACGCGACCTACCCCTACAACAACCTCATGTTCGCCATGAGAGGGCAAGCCAGACCGAAGCCCTTGGCATCGCCCGCGCCTCAACACCAACTAGTCCATAACTGCAAAGAGGTCGCCAGGCGAGGCTGCCTGTTAGCAACTATCCTGCCATGTCTCTTACCATGTCTCTTGCCATCTTTTTTGCCATGTCTCTTGCCATCCATCTCTCTCGTCTTCTCCCTTGCCATCCCAACCCTCGGTCACCCTCTTAGTGTCACATAAACGCCCAGTTCCTCACTACTTAGTACCTATGTAGCCCAAGGACTCGACCGCCACGCCCCTCCAAGCGTTTGGTGTCTAGGCAGATCGATAAGGCTCAACATTACAGTGTTGTAGCTCAAAGCTAGAATGTGATGCCTTGGTAGATATATCCCCTTTCTTGCCTGCTACTGCTACTACTAGGTATGGGGCCCACTCAGGGGTTTCTCTGCGCAAAACTGAATACGACGGCAAGGGTTTAGAGTTGACAAGCTCTTTACCGTCGTGTTTGGTTTTGCTGGGATGCGTGCATTGTACGCCGGCATGAACGGCGTGTGTCGGGCAAGTGCCCCGTCGGTATAAAACGTGACTAGCTCCCGGCGGCACGAAGTGTCGATTGGATACACACACCTAACACTCGAGGCAACCGTGAGTTCCGGGCCTTGGGTAACAAACCTCGAAGACCATCTCATCCAACATTCTGAGGAGTACGCGATACCGATAGCATACCCTACCGGCCGTGGGCTTGCGGCTATCAGGTACTATGGAGTTGATCACCTTCAAGGTTGAATAGGTAAACGGCTACGTTGCAAAACAATTAATCCTTGATCGTCTCCATGATAATTTACCAAATATAATGTCACAATATCTAGGCCCCTAGCACACTCGCTCTTTGGGCGTAGGTAGTACTGTGCGTGTCGCCAGCGATAGGTAATCATCCCCGAAATGCCCGTAACTAAGGAGAGGTGATATACTGGGGCAGAAGCTTGAGTGGGAGTTTCGCAAACGACCGTTGTCGAGGTATACAAAGCGGAGTAGGAAAAACCAACAGGCGCATTCTTGTTGGTTTCAGATTCTTTCTCGTGTTCTTTTCTGCAAATAGGTAGGTTATAAGTGGAAGGGGGTAGCGATCTACTACAACAGGATGGCATCTTGGAATTGGTCTCTCCGCGGTATTATGTAGAGTCGGCGTGACCGTCACACAAAAAAGAGGAAATAGGAAAGAAAAAAAAAGGAAAAAAAAAATGATGGTAACCATCGGGAATTGAGCCCGACGGGGGAGTCGAACCCCCAACCTTGAGATATCGATATGTTGCCATAAGCTGGGAGGAATTAGCTTCGTGGTTTAGTTGGTAGAGTGACGGGTTTTCTTACAGTCTCACGCTCTAGGCCAATTGAGCTAGCCGGGCCGTTGCTGTAAGTCATGTTTATTAATATGCACTATCAAGTAAAAAGTTGGTCCGAAAACGAAAAATTTGATCGCCTTATCGGGGAATTGAGCCCCACACTGCAAGTCCGGCACCAGTAGGCACCGCCCGAGAACGGAGGAAGCGGGGCCGGGCGGGACCTATTCCGATGATGATAAAAGCCTGACTCCAGCACGGAAACACGAATGACGCCACCACCGTACCTACAAGTGATCATCTCGTCGGTTGCAGCAAGAAGAGACTGTTAATCAATCAACTCGGTTCTCACTTGCCCATATACAGCACGCTGCTAATTACTGACTCTGTCTGTTAGAGTTAGAGGGGCAAATCTTGCCATGTCTCAGCAGAAATCCCGGAAGGACTACGAAAATGAAGTCCGATCGTGGGGCTTCTCCCACGTCTTCACCTGGACTGACGGGCCGTATGTTCTCGCCCCGATACCGCAACACCCGCAAACACCCCATCCCCCAGCAACTCCTGCTGTGCAACAAGAGGACGCGCCATCATGACCGGTTTGGCATCTCGCGGGTCCTACCCTCCCGCCTCCCTATCCTTGATATCCCCCAACCCCACCCCCAACCCAATGGCTGACCGCTCATCGGTGGTGTACAAAGAAACGCGCACTACAGCCCGCACTCGCACGGCGGTCTGACGACGCACTTGATCCTGCGGGGCGAGCTGACCATCACCTACCCCGCGGACGAGCGGCCCGAGAAGACGACGCACGGCGTCGGCGACCGGGTCGACGTCGATGCCGGGCGTGTCCATGAGGTTTGGGTTGGGAAAGAGGGCTGCACGTACGTCATAGGAGAGTAGAGGCTTAGGTGGTTTAGGGCTAGACCTTTTCGTGTGTTCCTATTGTCTCCCTCTGTCCGGGGAGGAGATACGGAGAGTAGTTTGACCGGGTGAGGCGCTGCACGGCATGTTATTCTCCGAATTGGATGGATCGTAGTTAGTTAATGGGAGACCGGGAACTGCACTGCCTCTAGGAGAGGCGGCAAAGCAGGTTATCGGATTAAGACCTAATGCTACGACGGCTATCCTTCTAGGATCTGTCAAGGCTTTCTCTATGGGACTAGAAGACGTTCAAGTAGCATAGTTAGATATATTAGAGGCCGCCGGCCTTGACAAATTGTTGCGCAGCCCGGCTGCGGCGCTGTCATAAATATAGCCCGGTGGGGGTGTGCAAGCTACGTCTGACGTATATGGACTTAAATTGGGGCACCCTAAGCACAACAGAGGGTTCACATGCGCAGCTATCGGCGCATAATGTAGTTGACTGCTCCCCGGAAACCCATGATTAATTGCCCCATATGCCCGTCACCCGCTTGAGTGGGAACCTTGCACAGGCTTCACACTAATGTAGGTTGTAGATAAAGGTGTGGGGAAGGGAAATACTTACGAGCTGTCACTCAGCTCGAGGCAATCTACGTACCACGGCGGCGCATGATATCCCGGCTCGAGGGCTGCGGCTCAGTCCATGCCTCGGTAGGCTGATAGAGGACCAACAACCCATTTAGCGTATGGCTGTTAAAGATCTAGATCATGGCCTCAAATAATGCCCGGGAAACTGCGGTTGTTGGGTGTTAAGCAGTGACGATCTGCAATGCACTCTCAAGGCCATCTTATAGCCTGTGTCGTGCATGTCATCCACTATAGGTGACTTGAACGGGTTTGACAAAAGTCAAGCGTTTAGCCCTAGGGTTGGGAAGAGTAGATATTCGGGATCCAGGATATCGACTTGAAAGAATTAGCCACTCCTTTACCGGTAGGTTGAGGATAAGTTGGGGTTAGTTCAACCGATCTAGGCTTCCTATGGTCTTGTGGTCAGCTGGTCGCTTGTCACTCAGCTATAGTGTGACGAAACGGCTGCCAGCGATCCCCATTACAAGTTGAGACACCCGAGTCTTGGGCAATGTCCAACGGTTAGGGCACAGCCTGTCTTTTCGTGCAGTGCAGTTCCTCTTCATGCCATGCCCTAAAAATACCATGCGCCAGAAGAGGAAGGAAAACCGTTCACACCGCGCCGCCGATCCAGGAGCCGGTGGCTGGTTGACAAGAAACACAATCTGCAATCATCGGTCTTTGGCCCAGGCTTGTCCAACCGGGAGGGGACGTGCTGGTGACCGTGGGCTGGTTTTGGACTGTTCTGGAACGTCGCCGGGCGGATGAAGAGCAGCAAGAACCGTGGCTCGAGGATTCGAAAAGAGAACGTGGTCCGGCGGTTCAGATCGGGGCGATCGACAAAGTATGAAGAACCTCAGGCGAGGGTCACACGCAGGGTGTGCAGAACGGCCTTTTTCTCTCTCTGGAGGTTTGCTCGCCTATCGCTCGAGGCGTGTGTCGGGTCTCAAATGGCCTTTTTGCCGGCAGTTGGAAAGTCTTGGAAACTTAATGCGGGTGCGGCAAGCGGGTTTCGGCTTTGGCGTGTGGCAGCCAATCAATCGGCGGGCGTGCAAGGCGTGCCGCGAATGTCTTACATAAGGGGTGCGCAAGGGGGCACGAGGATTGTATTGAATTTCGATGAATTTGTATCGCCCCTTTTGCCTTGCGTCTGATTTTGTTGGCCTTGACTGGTGTTTGTTTCGACTTGTTTGGCAACGAGCCGTGTAGGAGAAGGAGGGCGTTCCCTGGAGAGACAGCGACTTGCTAAGATGGCTGGATCGGATTGAATGGGCTTGGACATTTTTCATAACGGAGCTGGTTAGATGATCCGGTCTCGGGCGGTCTCGGGTCTGGCGATGGCCTCTTGGATGTTTCGCCGAGATCCTCCAGGGGGGACGGAAAGCCCGGAACTTCAGGGTGTTCCATCGCCTCCTAACCAACCCATGCCTCTCGAACCGTAGATCGGCGGTTACTGATCATCGATCACCAATCGATGAGAAGATGAGATGGGGAAACGTCGGACGGGGCGATGATGTCTCTTTTCGTCAGAAGACTAATTAGTGACGGCCCCGACCTGGGGAAGAGAACGAGCCTTGTCCTTGAAGCTTTTGACACTGTCTCTTCTCCGCCTCTCCCTGCCTCTCGTCGTCAACGTCTCCTGCTTGCATGCTGCATGCTGCACGAACACCATCGCCAATCCGATTCATCACAAGCGTAGGCAGCTATCCGCTCCTGTCTAGTAACCTACCTACATGCCTAAGGTAGTAATCAGACATGGCATTGCAGGTGCTGCTGACAGTGCCTCACTGCTTGGTAGGTAATAATCTTGAACAGGATATGCGAATGGAGACTAGCTTTGCTTGCCAAGCCGAGGATTTTCACCCAGGAATAGTTCGCAGGCATGTCTAAACTTAGATCCTCGCATCAATTACCTCGCTCCGATGTGCCGAAACAGAGCCTGGATTATAGCCAAAAGCGTGGGCAATGAGACACACCCTTCAGATGGGGCTCTAGCTTTGTCGCATGCCGCAAATGCTCAAGCTCCGGGTCACCCTCGGGGAGTTTTCCTGGCCAGTCGAGCCCAGTTCGATGCGGCGTAACATGTCCCAGACCTTGCCGGACGATGGAAGGATTTTGTTGGAGTCATTGACTCATTGATGTCATTGGAAGTCGGAGGCTGGGGGGAGGATTGGAGGGGAAGCACCAAAGCACGCTGGCCAATCCAGTCCAGCGGGGAACCATGCGAGTGAGGGTGGAGGCTCGTGGTGGGGGGTTGGGACTGCTGGTTGGAATGGAACTGCAGAGACACTGGCGAATTCGTCAAATAGATAATTAACAGGCTGGGATAAGATTGCCGGGGCTGGCGATTGACAAGAGAGAGGGCGGCGCGGGAGCAACATCCCAGGCCTCACCGCTGTGCCACTCGGCGATGTGGTCAGTTCGGAAGAGGAAGGCCGTGGACCGGAGGGAGGTGACCGGGACCAGAGCCTGTATGAATAGAGGACTTGCGGGCAACCTGATTTGCGTCTGGGGAGATTTTTTAACTTTTTCCCCGTCTCCGCTGCATTTTGGGGATGCATCCGGAAGGCCATCGATTCGCGAGATGGCCGTCTTGGGGAAGAGATCTGAAACGCCTCAACCTGGGATGCGAATGCGTCTCCCGCCGGAACGAGAGAGGTACTTCCGTGCATCACCTCCTCTCCGCGGGCCCATCGATCCTTTTTCTTTTCTCAGTTGCGGGAATCATCATCGGGCCCAAAAGCTAAATCTAGTCGTCGACAATTGAGTTTTGTCTGCTGTGCAACTGTCGATTACGTATTTGCCATCTTGACATGGCTGTAATTATTTGCGGGTTAGGTAGGGACGAAGGATTTGTGGACCGAGGATTCGTGGATGGGATGGATGGTTGGTCCTAGCCCTCTCCCGTCCAACACTGCCGCTCTAACGAGTGAAGAGGCAGAGAGGTTGTTCGGTTAGCTGGGCTGTCTGTTCCAAGTGTTTGGTGTTGTCGATGTAACTTCTCCGTGGCGGTTGTCCCCAATCCAGGATGCTCGTTATTAGCCTCGCACCAGATTGGCCCGCCCAGACTGTGGGTTTGTCTGGTCGATTTATGTTGGTGCATCATGGGCAACAATGTACTTGTACATGTATGTGTGGGCAAGCTGGGTTGGAGAAAGTGGGCGCTTGCAATTGAGGTAAGTACCTCTATAGGGTTTGTCGTACATCTAGGTATGGTATTATAGGCTTGTACCTCGATTACAGGTGCTGTGCCTGCAAAAAAAAAGGTATTAAGACACCGCACTGGATCCAGCTAGGCAGGGATCAGATACTCTCTCTTCGGCACAAGCCTTATTGCTAGTGTTACATGCATGATGCGTTGTGCCTCTCCACGTTGCCCTGCACTAATAAGTGTACTTAGCACCCCCTACCGCGCTTGCTTGGCTGGTCGCTGCACGCACTCTAATACGTGGGGTGCCTGGTGGGTACCTACCCCCGGTACGTACTGTACCAAGTAGCAAGTATCAAGGAACCTCCATGCCTTTTCCCCCAGCCTGCCTGCCCTGCCCGCGTGTCTTGAGACAAGGTTTTGGACGTGCTCCTTCTGCTGCACCTCGACCCTCTCCGCTCGCTCTCCACCATGGTCTTGTCTGTCATTCTCTGCTCGAACCAGCTGAGCAGGTTTCTGCTGCATCCGTTCTGCATCTTTTGTTTCCTTGCCTCTTATTTCTAACTCCCGGTTCCCCCTTCCCCCCTCCCCTTAACGAACCCCTTCCCTCCGATCATTTCCCCCCCAAGAAACCCTCACAGCCCGTTCACGCAAGTACTTGAGCCTCGCGTGTTCTCTCGCCTCATATACATGAAGCCGTGTGTTACCGGTTACTGGCCACGGGGTCGGATTTGCGGCATGGAAGTTTCAATATCCGCATAGCAATCTCAAGCCGTTGACCCGCACCCCCCCAGCCCACCCCCCGGCAACCAACACCCACCATGGGGAATGCTCCCTCCGCCGATGTCCATCGACGGCCAACACATAAGCTCTCTAAGCCTCGAACGGGCAATCATGCTACAGCTGGCCTGTTGAGCCCCAATGGCTTGTCGAATAGCGCATCACGCTTCTCTAATACCCGCCTGAATCAGCGACCCCTCCCTCTCCCTCCCGCTCCCTCGCCGACCTCTTCAACCTCTAGCTCCGCCGCCTCAGAGGGCTTTGGAGGTTTCGATCAACCCACGGATCAAATGGTGATGGTCGTGAACGTCCAGCAGAAAGAGTCTCGAAGTTGGAGACTGCTCCGGACTCTGTCGTCGCACGGGACGCCCAGCAAACCCGAGAGACGGAATAGCAGCGTTGGAAGGAGTCGACGTATATCCGACAAACTAAGTAGGGCGAACTCCATGACCTTCGAGTCGTCGTTTGGCTCGTATTATGGATCGCAGACACCCGAACAGTAAGCCAACGCCGCAGCCCCTTCTCGTGAGGCCCCGACCTCGGAACTAACACACCTGGTGTCTCGCAGCTGGCCACCTGCCGGTTCACGCTTGTCGTGGAACTACGACATGGCATCCTACGAGGCGAAGAGACTAGTAAACGTCACCGAAGAGCCAGCCTTTGAACAGGCCAGCGCAATGTCGGAAGCTAGGAGTGAGGCGGTTTCCGAGGTGACATGGAAGAGCTCGAACCCTACCAATCTTACCAATCCCACCAACCCACAACCCGCGAGCAACACCATAAGCCGAGTGAACTCCGACCTATCGCTATACAACACGCCGGTGCGGAGGAGGTCAGTTATACAGAAGCCCGGCGTCGCAACCCGCGCCCGCGAGAGCCCTGCTCCATCCATGCCCAGCTTCCGCTACAGCCACCCACCGACACCAGGCGCCTCCCGGAAACAGTCCGTTGAGTCGTTGAGAGGTGGTGTTGTCTCAATGCCACCTCCGCGCATAATAGACTCGGGTGACATACCACGAGTGGTGACCCCTTGCGAAGCCGACTACCAATCGATCGGAGCGTTCAAGCTAGGTTCTCTGCGAATTACAAATGGTGCTGCTAGTCCGTCTAGCCTCGAGACGCGGAGGAGTCACAAAAAAGGAGAGCTGAGCCAGAATAACTCCCGGGAGCAGATTGATTACATCACAGAGACGTTATCGGTGTTGGGCTATCATGACCGAAGCGAAGCGGTGGACGACAGGTCGCACACATCGGAGGAGCCGCCGGCGAAGATCCAGGCTCCTCGACCACGAACCTTGGATCTCGGCACTATCGCCAAAATATTTCAAGGAATAGGATCCGAAAAGGCGAAGTCCGATGCGGGTTCAGTTGTGAAGGAATTGTCTCCCCGCGTCGTGGAGCCGTCGCCGCAGTATCTAGCCGAGATGACGTTCACCCCGTTCTCGCTGGCCGAGTCTAGGCCCACTACTCCCGAACTCCAAATCACATCAAAGCACACGGCCTTGGAGGATAGCTTATTCGAGGACGATGGGCCGGCCGAGTATTCTACGGCCGAGATCTTGGACGTACGGCTGGATCCCAATGCCAGACCCCCCTCGGTACACGTTGTGGAAGATGCCCAGGCGAGCCAGAAGAGTGTGGCAAGGACAGACAGCGGCTTCGTCTCGACTGCGAGCCCCTCGTCCGAATACTCCCACCGACCCCTGACTAAGGCAGACTCGGGCTACGGGTCCAATGTGTCGCTACGCTCTTTCACCAATTCGAGGCAGGATAAGGAATTTTCCTTGTCCCTTGACAGGAGACTCTTATCTACAAAGTCCAGGTTCTCTTCGAGTGATAGCAGCGAGACCCAGCCGCGGAGCCCCGTATCGTCGACATCAAAGGACAGCCATCCTTTGCCGCCCGACCGAACAGCACCAGCGCCTCCTGTCCCCCCAAAAGATTCCGTTCCGCTATCCCCTTCCAGGGTTGGTGGCTCAAGTACGGGGAAGTCTCTATCTAACAACCTGCGATCTAAAGAGGCCCGACTTTCTAGCCACAGCATCTCCCGGCAATCTAGGCACACCCCTTCCCCAATCCTCAGCCTTCGGTCGAGCGAAAACGCTCCGAAGTCACCAGATTCTACACCTAAGACCCCGCTGAGCGCCAAATCGGACACGTCTACTTCCGCTCTTAGCATCGGAAGCGGGTCGCACAAGCCAAACAAGCTCCAGAGACTTCTTAGCGGTGCTCGACGGTCTTCTAACGGCCCGCCGATGGTTCATGTTACTCACATTACCGACAAGGGAGCCATTCCATCCATTCCACGTGATGTGGAGACGAAATTGCGCGAACATACTGGATTGTTCCCTATTACTACTAAGCGCCTGGCATTGAAGACACAGCTAAGTCGGGATACCTTGAAGACAATCTTCAGCGTCGGGAGCGTCGATCAGAACCTCGATGTTGCCAGCGGTGTTCCGTCGGTGTCAACCGTTGCCGAGATACCCTCGGGCGAGATGGCACCATCCAAGGCGATCTTACGGAAATATAACATTCAGGACCTACCGTCCCCAAGATCGGTGGCGGCTGCTCACCTTTTCCCTGGAAAGGCAATTACGCGGAAGCCTGTTCCCACCCGGCATTCGTCCTTGAAGGCGAAAGAGAAAGATGGCCCGAGAGACGCCGAGGGCCGTACCGGCGTCTCAGTCCACGCCGAGCCAACCTCGTACGACTCGGTTAACAACGTCTTCGGGAATAACTCGCGCCACGCTGCATTCAACGCCCTGTCGGAGAAGGAACGCACTTATTTCTCACCTACCGGACCTAGCAGGACCATGAGTCTAACGTCCTCATCGGGTAGACATCCGGAGCCCAGGAGGATACCGTATAAGTCCAAGTCATCCACGTCGCTTGCCGATCCCGGGTTGTTTCCCCTTCCGAGCCCGCTTTTGCCGAAGCAGATGGACCCTCCAATGAGGCCAGCTGGTGCGCCGCCCGTTAACATGTTAGTGAGGAGGCCGATGTCGCTAAGGATCCCTCCGCCGTTGCGACACCGCCCCGCACCCGCCGATGCTGAGCAACAACCTACCTTGTCTCGCAAATCGAGCCGCGAACACGTCCAGAGCTACCCTCCGTCAAGCGGCCCGTCGCTAGCGCACCAGACAAGCCGGGAGAGGATCCGCAGCTACCCACCTAGCGCGCCTTACGACAATGAGGAAGAGTCGACCTCCCCGCCGCCAATCCCGCCACAGAATCCCCGGAGAGCTATGTCGCTCCGGTCCCGCCCGTCTAGCGGATCGCAGCAGATGCCTCCGAACTGGGAGGTCCAGACTGATCATGGTTTCTCCGCCCGGCCGAAACGGTATTCGTTTGATGGTCACGGCGGAGCCAACTCCCTCTCTTCTAATCAGAACCACAACGGTGACTGGGTTCAGCGACCGTCCACAGCCCATGCTGACCGGCCGCATCGCGACCAGCCTCCGCTGAGGCACCGCTCGAGCTACGATGGCTCCGGTCGTAGCCAGCGACGAGGTAACCCACCAACGATGTCTAATGGCTACACCGCCCCATTAAAGCCACCATACGATCCTTTAGGCGGTCTCCAGTACGCTCCTTCATCGCAGCAATGGGACCAGTATGGCCGCTATCCACCTGTTCCTCGTGGTCATTACCGGAACCGCAGCATGGGCACCGGCTACATTCGACCAAATGCTCCACCGTACCGAGTCTTGCACAGCTACAACTCGCCAGCTTATCGCAACGCCCCCATCTGGGGTTAAGCACGCTCCTTATGTCATTCATTACCAGCATCACTTTTCCTTTTCGTTTTAGCTTTCCCGTTTTGAGCATACCGCGCCTTCCGGGACACACTACAACGCATCTAATCTGCATCCTCGGCGTTGTCAGTAACAGCCACAGTCATTGAATGGAGCAACAGTAGCCAATCCGGCCTTGATACCTGCACCTCCAGCAGTCATTCCCTAGCTTTCCCGGTTCACGCCGAGGATTTTGTACCACCACCTTATCGACCACGAATTTACGGAGACAAATCATCTGTCACCACAAGGAGCCAGGGCGTTGTTGTTTTATTAACCCCTTTTCTTTTCAACCCGTCCGACACACCAAGACTGAAGGCATTCCAAACGACACGTTAACGACACAAAGAGCGGGATTCATTGGGACTTTTTTCTTTTACGGCATAGATCGCACCATATTTGCAGAGCAAAAATCTACTGGGATGACATGGTCATACCCCAGGTATCTTGGGAGGGAGTCGAGATTTAGGAAACCGCGATTTCAAGTTTTGGTCGCAAAGGAAAGGAAAGGATTATACCCGAAAGAAAACATTCAAATCTTTGGTGATGAGTATTCGAAAGCCGATACGGTCTCGTCATAGCTAAGAGAATATATTTCCGGCGATGCGCGTCTCGCCCTGTACTACTAGTCTCGCGGGTTCTATTAATGCTCTCGTTTTGCCTTGCAATTGTCTCCTCTGAGCCCTTTTTAAAGCAGCTGGCGGCTGGGTCTGGTCGTGCCAAGTGCCATTTTTCGATATTCACGCACGGACCATGCACATTGTCCCCACGTGCCACATTATAAAAGCTCCTCCAAAATTTCCATCCACGAAAACCTTTTTTTTTTTTTGTTTTCCATCGCCGATTGACTTGGTTGTCGTTGACCTCGCCTCGAAGTCTGGGACGCAATTGCGTCCCAGCTACGCAGCCTGGGACCATTCAGTCGGCCAACTAACAAGGTATGTCCAGAGCTCTCCTGTTTGCTACCCTCTCCGCTGCCCTGCCTTTGCATGATGAGAAAAATTTGCGATTGATACCAATCAATTGGCACCCTTCGCCGGGGAAGCTATAATTGGTGGTTACATGATAATCAATTCTTACATATTCTGAACACACTTTGGCTCAGCGTTCTATTCTTACCGGTTCACTGCTTGTTTTGCGGATGGTTGGCTAACTTTGGTGGCAAAGACAGGATTACGAACGGTGCACCACCAGCTAGGTTGGGAACAACTCCCTGCTCCAACAAATAGCGACCTTGGGAATCTCGATGGCCTCGATCGTGTAACCGATAGGTCGGCAGGCGTTCCACAGTATCAGGATGGCGGCGGTACTTCACCAGTACCGCCTAATGCCTTGCCAGTGCCCCATGAACAAATTCCCATAGTTGGGGTCAAAGCCAGCCACGACCGATCCAGAACCTTCCGACGGCTCGTCGTTGCTACGATGAACACTTATATATATATATTAAATCTAGGTAGATCGGATTTTAGTGTCCCATGGATCGTTAGAAGCCTGTCGTTCCTTGCCTTTGACACGTCAAAACTCTTTCATTCTGGTGGGAGCCTCTCACACAGTATATATCGGCTGCGGCTCCGTAATAAATTACAACGTAATCTCTTTGACTTCTGGCTATCCGTCTCCCTGGAACATATGATAACCACTCGGGCATCGATCCCCCTGTCTTCTGTCTCCGGTTCCGCGACAAGGGTCACATTCTCGAGAGCTTATGTCCATCATTACAACTGCGACTTGGCGTGAAGGACTACTTTGACGCACCGCCGAGGCGCTTACCAGGGCACACTGACGTACTTGAGGTTATTTTGTCGCGCCAAGTAAACCATCAGCTTAATTATTCCGCTTTGAACCTTTCCGGGAAGACTGAACTCTGTGTTCGATGTGTCCCCTTTGCTCCTTCCCTTGCCTTCACCCTACTGCTTACAGAGTCCCTCCTTGGTTAGTCTCGCCCCCTTCCTGTCGTCGTGGCCGTCCCCTGGTAAGGCCGAGGCCGGGGGAGAGGGCGGAGGGGAGGACGATGACGCGGGCGGATGGCACTACGAGAGGGAAGGCTTTGCTGTGTATACCTAGATTCTGAAATGCGGGAATATTCTACTATGCCCTGCGCGCCGAAGCTGACGTGTATGGAGTTGCCGAACATATGTGTACAGGTTGACGCAGGTACAAAGGTAGGTAGTAATTCACGTTTCTCCTATCACAGGGAGGCTCGATGGATAGATGCCTCCTACCCGTAACATATCCAAATATTCGTCCTCAACAATAATTTCCTCGGAGAGTTTCATGGCGAAGCTAATTCATCTGTACACTAAATTGAGGCAGTCGCAGGATCGGCAGGGGTTTGGCCAGGCCCGGGATGCGGCTGAACGGGCTCGTAGCCGCCACATGGCCCAAGCTCCCCGCCCCACAACGACCTTTGTCCTCTCAATTATTACATCATCGTTTTCAAGCTTGAATCTGCTGCTTTAATTTTGACGACAATCGACAATCGAACCACCGTCTACCTATCCACACTGGCATTGAAGACATCACAAGCCGACAAGATGTTCAGATTTGTAAGCGGTATATTCTCTAGGGAGCCTAGAGCTCCAAGTTATTGGATTGAAGATGTTAACCCCAGCCTTGTAGCACAAACCCCTCGACATCGTCACCTTGTTCCACAAGGCCAACTCCCCAGCGTCAACGAGGGTAGCGACACTTCTGAAGCAGTTATCCGCCACTGCTACTGAGACGGCTACAGAGGACCAGGCCAGTGACCACACGACCCAGACAAAGAACACCCGGCAGCAGGAGTTCGAGCTTAACATCACCGAGGATCCACCCACCACGGGCCAACTCACCACCATTCTCGAGTATGTTGGGAAGGCAGGCATTCCTTCGGTAGTGAAGGGCGCGCACACAGAGGATGAGGCAATGAAGAAGTTCAAGGAGAACATTGAGAACTTCCAACGGCCATTGGTAAGCATCTGTCCTTGTTATAACCTCCTCCTCGTGTCTAGATTGTCCCTTGTTGACTTGACGTGTATTAGACTGTCGATTGGAATAATGGCAAAGCACATGTTGGGGACAATGAGTCAGCGATATTGAAGATGCTGAATGACCTTCCTGAACGCTAGGTGTCTTGCTTATGTTGTAATACTTTCCTGTACTTTTTAATCTCAACTCTGTCTGGATCCCACTCGTCATCTGAATTCACCAGAACAACGGCCAAGGTAAGTGATACAAGTGATCCGGTGTGGTGACTGAGGCGCTTGCGCTTCCGTGGTGGCGATAATGAAGTTGTGACACAGGACAAGTCATGATGGTCTCAACATTAGCTACGCAGTGGCTATGCTTGCTCTATTACTCGGCAGATTGAAGTCTGCATCTCAGGGGTAGATCCCTTGGTGAATGCATTTACCAGGTCCCCTTTTTATATATCCAAGTGGCCAGTTTCTTTAAAGTCCGGCATTGTTGTTTTCCGGTGGTAGAAAAAAGGGGTAAGGGACTCCTGCACAGGTTGCCCTAGCCCTACCTGCGCTGTTCGCTAGGTGAATAACTGGTCAGTCGCATCTCACCTTCCGCTTGGTGGCACGTTGGTCACCGGGGAAACTATGGAGGTTATTCCTCCTTACCTTCGCTTTCGCATCCTCGTGGTGACTTTCCAAACAACCACTTTCTCCTGACCACCTCCACCAACAAACCTAAACTTCGACGAGAATTTCAATAGTAAAAGGCTCCTTACTTCAACAACAATGTGCCCGTCGACGACTTCATCCATCCAGGGTCAAGCAGTGTCGAAGCCATTATCGCATGCCCCTTTCCTTACACTTTCTCTACCCTTCACTGTGCGCAGAATTCAGAACCAGAAACCTTGGATTCGGGCCCTCACACAACCACTTGCCTAGAATAACCTGTAAGTGCACTGACATCACTACTAAGAATAAAACAAAGGCTAATATCGCTTGTTTGGCGTTCTTAGCAGTTATTCAGGCCGCCATGGAGGTGGTGCAGCCTCCGCACGGAGCTGATCCTGCAGCTTGGGTTATCCCTGTGCCTAGGAACAGCAGCTATGCTCGTAACGACGAGCATACTATGTACCTCCCTATGCCCAGGGCCGGATTTTACGCCAACATGCCTGAAGATTCAGCGTGTATCTTCTCGGACAAATCGAAGAACTGTCCGATGCAGCACCCGTTCCCTCGGAGGCCACTCATGAGGTGGACAACACAGCGCATTGTCAGTGAGGTATCGCAGATAGACTTGCGCTATCCCGATGAAGTGCGCACCATGGAACGCCCGACAGAGTGGGCTGACATGTATAATTTTTTTGACGCCCATGATCTGTGGATGCATGGAGCCTGGAATTTGTGGATTGTTGTCCAAAGCTTATTCGAAAAAGCTGAGGAGGAGAGGCGCCAGATAGTCTCTGACTGGGTATGGGCCTGGTTGGCCACCTCGGCCAACCGTAACAAGTTGTCAAGGTGGCAACCAGGGCTGGACGTCCTAGATGTCCTGGGAACTGGTGACTGGCTTGAGGGTGGTGTCCTCGAGTGTTCTGCCCATGTCCAGGGGCTCCTCCGGCGGGAGTTGACTAAATGGCACCAAGACGTTTGCTCTTCGCCGCCGGCGGGCCAAGGCCGGACTGTCCAGAACTGGGTTGGTGAGTAGCTCGTTTCCTTCACCCACAAACATATCCCTTCAGAATTTTCTTTTCTACCTTGCCTTAATTTACCTCATATTCCCCCCTCACCTCCTCCCCCCTTCCCCTTTTCCTATCCTTGCCTATCCCTATCCTTTTTCTATCCATTTCCCTCTCTTGATAAACTTTCATCTCCGGTATATCACAGTCCTGACAATATTTTAGACGAGACTCCAGCGCGCGTAGCCGTACCTAGCGGCGATTTAACGCCTTTGGCTATTTGCCAACCCGCAGCCCGATTTGCCAAATCCGCAGATCACTCGGAAGCATCATCCTCGATGACCGGCATCGAAGATCAGGGTTTCTTCCTTTCGATAAGCGACGGTGAATTGACACCTTCGCCGCATGCTTATCGCGCGCGCCGGCGCCGCCATAGAGCACCCCAGCCGGAACAACAGGGAGCGATGCAGCGGCACCCTCAGCAACAGGGGTTGCCTCCAATGTCAATGCCGATGCCACCGGCCCAGCCGACCGATGCTCAGGGCGCGGGACAGGTTATCCAGCCCTCGGCCACGATGCAGCTGTTCCCACCACCGCATGATGACACCAATCAACAGAGTCTCATCCAATACGGTCAGCAGTACTTCGGTCACCACGGCCAACAGGAGGTCGTCCACCTCGGTCAACAAGGTTTCGTCCACCATGATCAACACGCCGTAGGTCAGGCATATGGAGCCCATTACCAATTCAACAGCATCCACAGCAATGGATATGGTATGGAAAATCAACAGACCGCGACTAGTAGCAGCCCTGCTGCGACTTTCCAGAGCGGTTGGGGGAGCAACGACTCTGTTGGTCCGACCCACGGGCAGATCTATCAGCACGGTATCGGCAGTATTAGCTCGCCGAGAGTCATTCAGGCTGAGATATGCATCAATAAAGGCCGCAATGGGCCATATATGACCTATCTAGACTGCAAGTGCAAGGCCTGCTTACCGAAGCACCGCACTATCTTCGTCTCCCAATTTATCTTGGGGCCTTCGCGGAACAAAGTCGAGGCTTCCAAAGCCCTTGGGGGCTTTTTCAGCTCTACCTTCGGCCAAGTAGAGGAGGTCACAGTCAATGCGAAGCGTGCTATGGGTCCGGTGGCTCTAATTAGGTAGGCTGGCCCCAGTTATTCTCACAGGACATTAGGACTACTACTAACGACGGGTACAGATTCAAGGATGAGGGCTTCGCTGTAAATGCCGTGGAAACTACGAGCAAGCGCGGTGGTTTTACCCTATTACCCCTTGGGGAGAACATACAGGCCAACTACGCACACTTCTCTAAGTACTTCCGACCCCAAAGCATGCCGCCTACACGTGGCGGCATTACACGTGTGAAAGCCAACGACAGCCTCACAACGACAGACCAGCCTACGCAGTTTGCCGGCGTAGCTCGTGCCGTACAGCTTCAGCAAGCTCTCGAACCGGCCCATCTATCACACCTAGCAGTTTATCCTCAGGTAGCTCATTCGGGTCATCTGGCTCCCCTGTCCGAACAGGTTCTTCTTACTGCGCAAGCCCCTCCTGGTAGGTATGTTTATCCTCTCCAAGAGGGCCCAGGCCGCCCTCAGATCAACCCGTACCATGAGGGACCTGCGTACTTTGACAATGGGCAAATTGCGGAACACAGCTACATGGTAGCAGTTTGGGGAACAGAAGGCTGGTCCCTGGCCCCGGCCTCCCAAGTGATGGTTCCATCTGGGACGTTCGGCCGCCAATTACCGCCACCAATCTTCCAACCTCTCAACCCGGCCCAGGCCGCTTATCAGGACACTATGCACCCTGGCATGGGTCTCCCTCAGGCGCAGCTGCCGCCACCCCCTATCTTCGACTTGCGACCAGCGCTTGGTGCTGAGGCGGTAAATCTGCCATCTACGAACCCCGAATTATTGACATCGGGCCCACGTCAGGCACCGGTCGACACGACGATTCCCCCTCACAACCAACCTTCGTCGAATATCACGGGAGTAGCAGCTCAGCATAGGGTTAGCCAGGCACCTCTTATGACCATAAAGGTTCAGCATGCATCCCTTATAGATCAAGGGGCCCAGGCTAGCGGGAAAGGCAACCCGTCATCCAAGACACAAGGATACCGCGGGGACAACAACCTGCATGGCAACGACCCTACAACCGTCAGCGAGGCGATTAAGCCGATGAAGGTCAACCAACGGCAGGCGCAGCCAACGAACCTTCCGAAACCATATGACGCGCTACAGACCGGCAGCCCTCACGGTCCGACTTCTAAAGCTCGCTCCAGTGGTGTTTTGGGACCATCATCAAACGATCCCCCCGCCCCCAACGCTGAAAACCCTCTCAGCAAGCAAAGCGAGGCTGAGTGGGACGAGAAAAATTACGGCACGGTGATCCGCCACCGGCCAAGACAGCAAGTGAACCGACGTCTTCCTTCGGAATGGATGCGAGAACAGCCCCGATCAGAGGACCAGCCCACAAACATGGCCATGCATTCGAATAATTTTGGCCCAGAATCAACCATGACTTCGTCTCGTCCTACGGTGCCTACAGTCGCCAACATTTCGCAACCCGGACCCTCGGCTCTCGACAGGGATGGATCTGTCGGAAACAACAAATCGACTTCAGCAACAGGAACTCGGAGGAATCAAGCTAAGAACGCTACCAATCATAGCTACTTGTCTTCCACGATCCCCCCACCATTTGTTGTATCGACAGTCTTCTCCGCTACATCACTTGCTACGACTGGACCGTCCACTGGATTCCCCCTGAAACCGCAGCCGGCCAACCTTGAGACCTGTTAGGCACAGGAAGAGGGTGGCGATCATGGTAAAGCCATGAAGCAGAAATCCAATACGAAAGCGGCATCGAAGAAACACGGTCAAGGCAAGCAGGCTAAGAGCCCACGAAATGAGGACAAATTTCCAGCGGAAGACCTATCCCCTGGCTCTCAAGATGGCGATGCCCGCCGGTCCACCTTCGGCGCTGGTGGCGGTGGATCTCTTCGGATCTCTAAGAATCGAATCCCTATTCTAGTCGCTGACAACAAGACTATCAAAAACTGCGGCATCGAGCCGTTCCCGCCGCCCATCAAGACTCCTCCGAAGGGTGAGTCGGACTATCCACACAACGCGAGCTGGGGATCGCTGAGTCCACCATCCCCCCAGGGGTCTTTCAAGAATCTGCCGAAAGGATTCGACCCATTCCCCAGGATTCCTCCACATATCCAGGTCTCGACACAGCCTACCGCTCGTCCCGCTGCTGGAGACGCAAGCGCAGGTCCAACTAGGGTCCATTTAGCCTCTTCAGCTGCTGCGATCCCTAGTATTGCTGGTCCGAGCCGAGCTGCTACTCCTGCTCCTTCCGTTCTGGAAGAGCCACCTTTGACGGCGAGTTCCCGCGCGCACAGCGAATCCTGGACGGCCAATAGTGGCTTATCCTCTCGAGAAGCGTCGCCGCAACAAGATGTCACGCCCACGGCTCAGCACTCCGAGTCCCACGGATTCTCGTCAAGTCGTCAGGTCGACGCACCGGCAGCGGAGGTCTCGACCCCCCGCCATTCTGTTCCCCAGAACCTCGATGATTTAACGCCATCCAAGGTTAAACTTAACCCGAAAGCCTTGCCTTTCTTCAGCCCGACTAATCGGGCGAACCGCTCGCAGGCGGCCGGTCCAACCTTGGCGGAGTCCCCTGGACGGTATCCACCCGACACACCTACCCAGTACGCGAGTATCACCAGGACTACTTCCCCAGTTATTGTGAGGAGCCCGATTTACGGGCGGCCTTCGTCTACTTTTACGACTGGTGCTTCGTATGCTTCGATCCTTTGCCGCGACGCTTCACAGCAGAACAACGGTCCTAAGAAGCGCAAGAACAAGTCTGGTAGGGGCAAATCCAAGAGCCAAGAGACGGCGCCCGTTGCTCCGAGACCCAGTAACAACCCCGGATTTTCCGAATGGGTTGCAGCATCGGTGCGCCCGGTCGATCGATCGCAGACAGTTCCCAGGGAGAACGATGAAAATGTGGGCTACGAACTTCGGAACCCGTCTGCTAGCCACAACCAGGGGCGAGATGGAAATACCAGCCACGTACGAGGCGGTTGAGCTTGCCAGCATACTTCGACGTCTTTACCTATCGAGACTCGAAACAGTGTGAGGCCCCGACATGGTCGTGAGACACACTTGCACAACTTCTTTCTTCCTTTTTTTTCTTCTTCCTCCTTCCGTCTCTTCTTTTCTTTTTGGTTCTGTAAATATATAATTCCGGCCTCCGCAATGGAGGCCGTTCAGGGACATCCAAGCATCGGTGACAGGATACTAATGAGGGGGAACAAGTCACTTGGCTAGAGGAACGGAGCTTGAGTATCGGCTGCGGAATGGACGACGAAAATAGCCATAAAAGCAAAAAAAAAAAAAAAAAAAAACTAAAAAAAAAAAAAAAAAAATGAAAAGGGGGAAAAATGAGGGGGAAAAAACCTTCCATTTGAGGGTACTAATAAAAACCAGGGGGGATAAAGAAAAATGCCTTGTTTATTTTTTTTTTTTTTT
>Ga0164242_10002893_pt1 | contig 19780 bp, 18 predicted proteins | sample OricomgcompostMG_FD_108783 | JGI IMG/M metagenome (GOLD analysis project Ga0164242, IMG submission 108783) | Miracle-Growth compost microbial communities from Emeryville, California, USA - Original compost - Miracle growth compost (MG) ... | reverse complement strand
GGAAGTTAAGCCTTTCAGCGCCGATGGTACTGCAACCGGGAGGTTGTGGGAGAGTAGGACGCCGCCGGACAATCTTTGGTTGAGGGCCACCCCCAGCGGGGTGGCCCTCAACGCATTTACAGGGCGCCTGCGGGATCGTTGGAGATCGGACCGACTCAATAGGCGGTGGACGTCGTCGCTAGCCTTCTCCTATGACGACCCATGCTGAGGCGGCCGACGGCTTGAATGCACGCAGTGCGATCGAGGCGATCACGGGTCACGAGGCGTGGGCGATCATCCGTCGCTCGACCCGCGCCGGCGACGGCGACACGGTCGGCATCATCGGCGGGAGGCGCTGGGAGGCGGAGTCGCTGCTCGACGTACCGCTGGAGACCGGCACGCCGGACGACGGTCACATCGCCGATCGTCTGGTCGCTGTGCCTTTCCGGCAGGTCGCCGAGCGGGGGTTCGAGGCGCACGATGACGGTACGCCGCTGGTCGTCGTGGACATCGCCGAGGAACACGAGTTCTCCGTCGCGGAGGTCATCGACGCGATCGATGAGCAGGAGGTGGAGTTCACCGACCGCGGCGGCTTCGAGACCTCGGACGAGGAGTATGAGCAGATCGTCCGCGGGATCATCGAGGACGAGATCGGTCAGGGCGAGGGCGCGAACCTCGTCATCGGTCGGCATTACCGTGCGACGGTCGCGGACTGGGACACCTCGAAGGCGCTCGCGGTCTTCCGTCGCCTGCTCGAACGCGAGCGCGGCGCGTACTGGACCTATGTCTTCTTCACCGGCGACCGGTATCTGATCGGCGCATCGCCGGAGCGGCACGTCTCCGTGCACGGCGGCGACGTCCGGATGAATCCGATCTCGGGCACGTTCCGGCTGCCGTCGTCGGCGGACGCTGGTGAGCTCAAACCCCAGCTCCTCGAGTTCCTGCGGGACGAGAAGGAGATCTACGAGCTCTTCATGGTCGTCGACGAAGAGCTCAAGATGATGTGTGACATCTGCACCGAGGGCGGCCAGGTGCTCGGCCCGTTCCTCAAGCCGATGTCGCGGCTCATCCACACCGAGTACCTCCTCGCCGGGCGCTCCAGCCGCGACCCGCGCGAGATCCTGCGCGACACGATGTACGCCGCCACCGTCACCGGCTCACCGGTCGAGAACGCCTGTCGCCTGATCAAGGCCTACGAGCCGGAGGGGCGTGGCTACTACGGCGCCGCCCTCGCCATCTTGGGCCGGGACGAGCAGGGTGAGCCGACGGTGGACAGCCCGATCGTGATCCGCACCGCCGACGTGTCACCCGACGGCCGGCTGAAGGTCAGCGCCGGTGCGACCCTGGTCCGGGACAGCGACCCGGCGTACGAGGTGGCGGAGACCCATGCGAAGGCCGGTGGCATTCTCGGCGCATTCGGCCTCGTCCCTCCAGCGCCCGCGTCCACCGTGAACGTGGCCGAGCTGGTCGTGGACGAGGACGTTCTGATCGAGCTCAACGCCCGCAACCGCCGGCTGTCGTCGTTCTGGCTGGCCGAGCAGCGCGGCTCTGACCCGGATCCGCGCCTGCGTGGCAAGCACGCGGTCATCCTCGACGGGGAAGACGACTTCGTGAACATGCTGCGCCACATCCTCGGCGTCATCGGGATGTCCTCCGAGGTCGTGCGGCACGAGGCCTACAGGCCAGGGGTGTTCGACGGCGCCGACCTGGTCATCGTCGGTCCCGGCCCCGGGGACCCGCGCGACGATGCCGACCCCAAGATGGCCCAGCTGCGGGCGGCGGTCGACGAGCTGCTCACCACGCAGAAGCCGTTCCTTTCGGTCTGCCTCGGCCACCAGGCGCTCTGCCATCAGCTCGGCATCGGCCTGCACTACAAGGACATCGTCTTCCAGGGCACCCAGTCGCCGGTGCGACTGGGTGGCCGGACCGAGCGGGTGGGCTTCTACAACACCTTCGTCGGCCGCGTCGGTGACGCCGCGCTGCCGGAGGGCGTGAGCGTGGATGCCGATGCGAGCAGCGGCGACGTCCACGCGGTCAGTGGTCCGCACTTCCGTGGGATCCAGTTCCACGCCGAGTCGATCCTGACCGAGCGTGGTTTCGACATCGTGCATGACCTGGTCTGCGGCGTGCTGCTGGATGGCTCGTCGGCCTGACGTCGTGGTGGTGGACCACCACGACTCGTACACCTGGAACCTGGTCCACCTGATCGCCGGGGTGACCGGCACGCTGCCGGCCGTGGTCGAACATGACGCGTGCGCCTCCGCGGACCTCCTGGCGCACGAGTACGTCGTCCTGTCGCCCGGTCCGGGCCACCCCGACGAGCACGACTGGTCGGTCCTCGGTCTGGGCCTCCCGGTGCTGGGCGTCTGCCTCGGCATGCAGGGCATCGTCACCCACTTCGGCGGCACCGTCGGGGCCGGTCGGCCTGCTCACGGTGAGCTGGCCGGCGTCCGGCACTGCGGTGAGGGTCTCTTCGGCGGGGTGCCTCAGGACTTCTCCGTCGTCCGGTACCACTCCCTGCAGGCGCACCAGGTCCCGGAGCAGCTCGAGGTGACGGCGACCTGTGAGGACGGCGTGGTGATGGGGGTCCGACACGTCTCGTTGCCGATCGAGGGCGTGCAGTTCCACCCCGAGTCGATCCTCTCGGAGTACGGCGCGGCGATCGTCGCCAACTTCCTGAGCGGCGCGCGATGAGCAACGCCAGGACCACGCAGCGCTGGGTCGAGTTCGCCGGCGAGCGCTGGACCTCGGACGTGTCGCTGACCTACTCCGCCGCCCGCGACGAGGTCACCCTCCATCGGACCGACGAGGCTGGCGCGATCCGCAGCGAGGTCGTCGGCACCGATATCTGGTCCGCGCTGCGTGACCACCTCGATGCGGGACTCACAGCCGTCGGCTACCTGGGCTATGCCTGCCGCCGCGACCTGCCGGCCCGCCCATCAGCCGACCTCCCCGACGCGGTCCTGCTCCTGTGCGAAGGCGGCCGCGGGGAGGCGGGGACGGCGGCCCGCCCGGCATCCTCGCAGACAAGCGCGGGCATATCCCTCGCAACGCCCGCTGTGGTCGAGGCCCGCGCAGCGTCTGCTTCGGGCACCGTTCGGGACACCGCCCCCGCCGCGTACGTGGCCGCCTTCGCCCAAGTGCAGGAGGCCCTGCACGCCGGCGACACCTACGAGACCAACCTGACCTACCGTCTCACCCGCACCAGTGATCGCACACCGGAGGAGATCAGAGCAGCCCTGGAGGCGACGCCGTACTCCGGCATGATGGTGCACGATGTCCCCGGCGCGCGGGCGTGGCTGATCAGCGCGAGCCCGGAGCGGTTCGCCCGGATCGAGGACGGCACGATCGAGACCAAGCCGATCAAGGGCACAATGCCCCGCAGCGCGGATGCTGCCGAGGACATGGCGAACGCCGAGCGGCTGCGCACCGACCAGCGCTTCCGGGCCGAGAACCTCATGATCACCGACCTGCTCCGCAACGACGTGTCCCAGGTCTGCGCACCGGGCACGGTCGAGGTGCCGCGGCTGATGGAGGTCGAGTCCTACGCCAGTGTGCACCAGCTCGTCACCACCGTCCGCGGCCGGCTGCGTGCCGGTGTGACGGCGTTGGAGGCGGTGCACGCGCTGTTCCCGGCCGGCTCGATGACCGGGGCGCCGAAGCTGCGCACGATGGAGATCATCGACCGGCTCGAGCAGCCGCCCGCCTTCGGCGGCCCACGGGGCGTGTACGCCGGAGCCTTCGGCCGGGTCGGCCGCGATCAGGCGGACCTCGGGGTGGTCATCCGCAGCCTCACCAGCCCCGACGGCCGCACGTGGACGCTCGGGACCGGCGGGGGAGTGACGGTGCACAGCGCCGTCGAGGAGGAGTACGCCGAGACCCGCTGGAAGGCGGCTCGGCTGCTCGCGGCCCTGGAGCAGCCGGATGCACCCGAGTCGTAATACCGTGGCCATGCTGTCGATGCAGAGGGATGGGTAACGTGGAGGACATGGAGCAGCCGCACGTCATCGTGCTCTTCGGAGCCACCGGAGACCTTGCCAAGCGCAAGCTTTTGCCCGGCCTGTTGCGCCTCTTCGAGGCCGGGCTGCTCAGGGATGCCATGATCGTCGGCACCTCCCTGGAGGACATCGACACCGAGCAGTGGGCCAAGGTCGCCCGCCAGGCCTGCGAGGAGTTCGGTCACGGCGACGTGACCGACGAGCGCTGGACCCCGTTCGAGCAGATGCTCATGTACGTCCCGACCGGGCAGGGGCCGCATGCCCTCGCCGACAAGGTCCGCGAGGCTGAGCGCAGGCTCGAGCCGCTCGGCCGCACCATCGGCCGCCTGCACTACCTCAGCGTGCCGCCGAAGGCGGCGCTCGACGTGATCCGACAGCTCGAGGAGGCCGGCCTGGTCGAGCGCGCCCGGATCATCATGGAGAAGCCGTTCGGCACCGACCTGGCCAGCGCCCGGGTGCTCAACGCGAAGATCCACGAGGTGTTCGCCGAGTCCCAGATCTTCCGGATCGACCATTTCCTCGGCAAGGAGGCGGCCCAGAACATCCTCGCCTTCCGCTTCGCCAACGGTCTCTTCGAACCGATCTGGAACCGCAACTTCATCGACCACGTGCAGATCGACGTACCGGAGACGCTGGGTCTGGAGGGACGCACTGCCTTCTACGAGGGCACCGGCGCCTACCGCGACATGGTGGTCACGCACCTGATGCAGATCCTGGCGTTCATGGCGATGGAGCCGCCGACCTCGCTGGCGCCGGGCCCGATCAGCGATGAGAAGAACAAGGTCTTCCGCTCGATCCGGCCGATCGATCCGAAGAACGTCGTGCGCGGCCAGTACACCGGCTACCGCGGCAAGAACGAGGTCGCCGACGACTCCGACACCGAGACGTTCATCGCGCTCAAGGTGATCATCGACAACTGGCGATGGGCGGGCGTTCCGTTCTTCCTGCGCACCGGCAAGAAGCTGGCGGAAGGGGCGCGGATCATCTCGATCGCGTTCAAGGAGCCCCCGCTGACGATGTTCCCGGCGGGGTCGAACGCCGGCACGCAGGGGCCGGACCACCTCACCTTCGACCTGGCCGACCAGTCGAAGATGTCGCTGTCGTTCTACGGCAAGCGGCCGGGACCGGGCATGAAGCTGGAGAAGCTCTCCATGCAGTTCGACACCAAGGAGACGTCATCGTCGACCGGTGTCCTCGAGGCCTACGAGCGGCTCATCCACGACGCGATGCGCGGTGACCACACGCTCTTCACCACCGCCGAGGGCATCGAGACGCTGTGGGAGGTCTCCCAGCCGCTGCTCGACAGCCCGCCGCCGGTCCGGCTCTACGCGCCCGGCTCCTGGGGTCCCAACGCGATCCACCAGCTCATCGCGCCGCACGCGTGGCGGCTGCCGTTCGAGCGGTCCTGGCGGGAGACGAACACCACCACCCGCGGTTAGCTCTGCGGCGCTCCCGCGGAGAGCTCGGCAAGCGCTTCGAGTACGGCGCGCTTCAGCCGGGTGGCGTCCTTCGGGAGGGCTTCAGCGTCGACGACCTGCACGAGTGCATCGTTCTCGACGAAGCCGGTGACGTAAGCGGCCTTCTTGGTCGTGCGCACGACCAAGCGCGCGGCGTCGGCACCGGGCACCTTCACCGTGCTGGCGTGGCCGGTGATGCTCTTCTTCATCGACTTCCACGAGGCATCCAGTCCGCCCTTGAACCACCACTGGTAGTTGAGTTGGAAGACCGCCCCGCCGCGGATCGACGGGGTCAGCACGCAGGACGGGTTGGCCTTCGTCCCGGTGTTCTTGGTGATGCCGTACCCGAGCACCTTCGTCAGCGCGGCGGTGTCGATGGCGTCGCACGGCTGCACCACCGGCTGGGCGCTCGCGGAGGCCGTCGGCGAGGCGGTAGCGGTGGTGGACCCGGCCGCCGTACTGGTGTTGGACGAGGAACCGCAACCGGCGAGGGCGATGGCGAACGGGACAGCGGCTAGGAGCGCGAGCGCGCGCTTCACGAGACCTCCACGGGCTTGGTGCGCGGGGCCGGCGAGGGGGAGCCGGGCACCCGCATGACGAGTCGGGCGCCACCGTACGGCGAGCGCGACGCTGACACCGTACCGGCGTGCCGCTCCACGACCTGACGCACGATCGCCAGGCCGAGGCCGGAGCCGGGCATCGAGCGGGACTCGGTGGCGCGGTAGAACCGGTCGAAGACATGCGGCAGGTCGGCCTCGGGGATGCCGGGGCCCTCGTCGTCGACGGTGAGCTCGCCACCGTGCAGCGTCACGTGCACGGTGCCGTTCTCCGGCGACCACTTGGCGGCGTTGTCGAGCAGGTTGGTGATGGCGCGCTCGAGGCCGGCGGTCTCGCCGACCACCCACCAGGGCTCAGCGTCGACGACCCACTCGACCGAAGGGGCCCGGCGGCGTACACGCGTGATGGCGTGGTCGAGGACCTCGGGCAGCTCCATCGTCTCGACGGCCGGCGGAAGCGGCTCGTCGCGGGCCAGCTCGACGAGGTCGCCGATGAGGGTGGTGAGCTCCTCCATCTGTGCGCGGACGTCGCCGAGCAGCTCGGCGCGCTGCGCCGGCTCGAGGGACAGATCAGCCTGGGTGAGGAGGTCGATGTTGGTCCGCATCGAGGTCAGCGGGGTGCGGAGCTCGTGACCGGCGTCGGCGACCAGCTGCTTCTGCCGGTCGCGGGACGCGGCGAGCGCGACCAGCATGTCGTTGAACGAGCGCGCCAGCCGGGCGATCTCGTCGTCGCCCTCGACCGGGATCGGGGTGAGGTCCTCGGTGCGCGCGATCCGCTCGACGTCGGAGGTGAGCCGCCGGACCGGCCGCAGGCCGCCGGTCGCGACGCCCCAGCCGGCGAACCCGGCCGCGATCACGCCGCCCAGGCCGAGGATCAGCATCAGGACGCCGAGCTTGGTCAGTACTTGGTTCTGGGAGGCCAATGATTGAGCGACGATCAGGGCGCTCCCGCGGCCGAGCGGCACGGCGGCCACCCGGTAGCTGATGCCACCGGCCGACAGGGTGTTGAGACTGTAGCTGGACTTGCCGTCGGCGACCGCCCACTCGTTTGACCCGACTGTGGGGAAGGGCCGCGCGTCCTTCTGCGGCGGTTCTGGGATCCAGGCCTGACCGTTGGCGAGGATCGCGACGCGCACGTCGCCGGCGCCGAGGACCCAGGGCTGTACGAGCTGGCCGCTGGGGTCGACATAGCTCGCGGCAGCGGCGTGGGCACGCTGCAGGAGCGACTGGTCCGTCGTGGACTGCAGCTGCATCCGCACGGTGAAGTAGCCACCGATCGCGACCAGCACGACCACGAGACCGACGGCGAGGGTGGAGAGGATGGTGACCCGGCCGGCGAGCGAGCGCCGGTGGAGCCACGCGGGGTGGGTGACGCTCATTCCTTCAGCACGTACCCCACGCCGCGTACCGTGTGAAGCAGTCGCGACTCGCCCTCGGCCTCGGTCTTGCGACGGAGGTAGCCGACGTAGACCTCGAGGGAGTTGGCCGTGGTCGGGAAGTCGTACCCCCAGACCTCCTCGAGGATGAAGGAGCGCTCCAGCACCCGCTTGGGCCGGCGCAGGAACATCTCCAGCAGCGCGAACTCGGTGCGGGTCAGCTCGATGCCGCGGCCCGAGCGGGTGACCTCGCGGGAGGCGAGGTTCATGGTCAGGTCGGCGAAGGAGAGCACCTCGTCGGCGCCGGCCTCGGACGGAACGGCGCGGCGCAGCAGAGCCCGCATCCGGGCGAGCAGCTCCTGCAGCGCGAACGGCTTGGTGAGGTAGTCGTCGGCGCCCGCGTCCAGCCCCTCGACCCGGTCACCGACCGCGTCGCGCGCGGTCAGCACGAGGATCGGAAGGTCGTTGCCGGCCTGGCGCAGCGCCTTGGTGGTCTCGATACCGTCCAGGCGGGGCATCATCACGTCCATCACGACGATGTCGGGCGCCGCGGCGGAGATCCCGGCCAGCGCCTCGGCTCCGTCGGAGGCCAGGACGACGTCGTACCCGTTGAACTCCAGCGACCGGCGCAGGGACTCGCGGACGGCCTTGTCGTCGTCGACGACCAGGACGCGGGACTTGGTGGTGCTCACAGTGACACTGTGCCATCCATGACTGAACCGGCGCTGAGAGTGCGGCTCACGAACCCTGAGGTGTCGCGCCGGCGTCGGAACCCGGGTCTGAGGCTGTGGGGCCGGTGCAGAGCTTGATGAACGTGCCCGGCGCCTTGTGCGTGTACGTGCGCAGGCCGCGGACGAGACCGACCTGGCGGATCCGCCCGTTGGCGCGGATGAGCGCGCCGTTGCCGTGGCAGCGGTCGGGGATCTGCGCGGCAGGTACGGCGATGTTCCGGGCGAGCTGGGCGGTGACCGAGCCATGCGGTGTGTCGTGATCCGCCTCGACGACGGCGGCCGCCGTCACCGGGACGACGATCAGCGCGGTCAGGGCCACGCCCTTGACGCCGCTGAGGGTTCCGCGGAACGGCTGCACGAAGGTTGAACGAGGCTTCACCTGAGACGTGACGCACGTTCTCGAAAACGCTTGAGGCAGGATGCAGGCATGTCCGCCACCTGGTTCAGCTCGCCCGCCGACGCGCTCGCCCGCCTGAGCGCGACCGGCTATCTCGCCGACGAGTCCACCGCCACCACCGCGTTCCTCGCGGGCGCGTTGGAGAAGCCGGTCCTGATCGAGGGGCCGGCCGGTGTCGGCAAGACCGAGCTGGCCAAGGCCGTCGCCCGCGCGACCGGCGCCGAGCTGGTGCGGCTGCAGTGCTACGAGGGGCTGGACGAGGCGCGCGCGCTCTACGAGTGGAACTACAAGAAGCAGCTGCTGCGCATCCAGGCCGCCTCGACAGGCCCGGCGACCGGGACGGGCGGAGAGTCGTGGCAGGAGGCGCACGACGAGATCTTCGACGAGGAGTTCCTGCTCAGCCGCCCGCTGCTGACGGCGATCAGGCGCGACCAGCCCACGGTGCTGCTCATCGACGAGGTGGACAAGACCGACGTGGAGGTCGAGGGCCTGCTCCTGGAGGTGCTCAGCGACTTCCAGGTGACGATCCCCGAGCTCGGCACGATCACCGCGGTGCGCCGCCCCTTCGTCGTTCTCACCTCCAACGCCGCCCGGGAGCTCTCCGAGGCGGTCAAGCGGCGTTGTCTCTACCTCCACCTCGACTACCCGAGCGCTCAGCGGGAGCGCGACATCGTCACCCGGCACGTGCCCGAGCTCGATGAGGGTGTGGTGACGCAGCTGGTCGAGGTGGTCGCGCGGCTGCGCGAGCTGGAGCTGAAGAAGGCGCCGTCGATCGCGGAGTCGGTCGACTGGGCCCGCACCCTGATCGCGCTGGAGTGCGACACCCTCGACCCGGCCACCATCGACGCCACTCTCGGCGTCGTGCTCAAGCACGTCTCGGACCAGGAGCGGGCGCGGCGGGAGCTGCGGCTGGCCGCCGGGCCGGGCACCAAGAAGACGTCGGCCCACCCCTTCCGATGAGTCTGCTCGACCGGCACATCGCCTTCCTCGAGGCCCTGCGGGGCGCCGGGCTGCCCGTCTCGCTGTCGGAGGACCTCGACGCGGTGACCGCGCTGGGTGAGGTCGGCTGGTCGTCGCGGACGATCGTGCGCGACGTGTACGCCGCCACGGTGGTCAAGCGGCAGAGCCAACGGCCGACGTTCGAGGCGCTCTTCGAGCTCTACTTCCCGCGGATGGTGGGCGAGGGTGCGCAGAAACTGACCTCTGAACCCGCAGAAAGTGACCACTCGACGGTGGCGGACGGGCCTGCGGCCCTTGCCTCGCTGCAGGAGGCAATCCTTGACGCCTTGGAGGCCGACGACGTCGACCGCTTGCGTGAGCTCGCCGCCCAGGCTGTCGGGCAGTTCGGAGCGATGCCTGGTCGCGGTCCGGGACTGTCGTCCTGGTCGTCCTACACCGCCCTGCGCCGGCTCTCCACCGACGAGCTGACCGCCAAGCTCATCGACGGGCTGCGCGCGAACGGATGGGGCGACGAGGAGGCCGAGCGGGTCGCGAACCGGCGTACCGGCTCCTATGTGGAGATGGTGGAGGCCGATGCCCGCCGCCGGATCGCGGAGGAGAAGGGCCCCGACCAGATCGCCCAGGTGACGGTGCGACCGACCATCGACCGACTCGACTTCCTGCACATGCGACGGGCGGACCTCGAGGACTTGCGCCGGGAGCTCTATCCGCTGGCCCGGCGGCTGGCCACCCGGCTGGCACACGAGAAGCGTTCGCGGCGGCGCGGCCCGCTCGACTTCCGGCGTACCGTCCGGGCGTCGATGGCGTCCGGCGGAGTCCCCATCGAGACCTATCACCGCCCGCGGCGCCCGCACCGCAGCGAGCTGGTCGTGCTGTGCGACGTGAGTGGGTCGGTGGCCAACTTCGCGACGTTCACGCTGATGCTGGTCTTCGCTTTGCGTGAGGTGTTCACCAAGGTCAGGGCTTTCACCTTCGTCGATGACATCACCGAGGTGACCGACGAGTTCCGGCCAGGCGCGGACCTGGTCGACGTGATGACCGGGCTGGTCGCCTCCTCGGCTCACGCCGCCCGGATGGGCCGGACCAACTACGGCCGCGCCTTCACCCGCTTCGTCGAGCTGCACCCCGATGCGCTCACGCCGAAGACCTCGCTGCTCATCCTGGGTGACGCCCGCTCCAACTACGCCGACCTCTCGCTGCCGGCGCTGCGCGAGATGGTGGATCGGACCCGGCACCAGTGGTGGCTCAATCCGGAGGTACGCCGCCAGTGGGACACGGGCGACTCGGCCGCCTCCCGCTATGCCGCGCTCGTGCCGATGGTGGAGTGCCGCAACCTCACCCAGCTGACGGAGTTCGTGAAGGATCTGGCCTGATCACCGTCACCGTGCCGTGGTGGAAGAGCGGTGTCCCGAGTCCTCTGATCGCCTGCTGCTCCAAGCCGTCGCCGGCGTGCCGCGCGAGGATGATCGTCGACCCCGAGCGCAGGTACTGCTGCAGCCAGACCAGGTAGGCGAGGTCGTTGCGGCGGGGTTCGCTGACGCCGTAGCTCTCCCCGGTCACGTCCACGGGCAGCGGGCAGCCCGCCCGCAGATCGCTGCTGAGCCGGTCGGTGATCTCCAGCGTCACCGGATTGTCGGAGGTGATGCAGCCCGCGTGCGGAAGGACCGCCTCGACCTGCTGGCGCGGGAACAGGCGATGGTCCGGGTGCGTGATCAGCACGCCGCCGCCGGCCAGGACCACGACGAGTCCTGCGATCGCCAAGCTCCGGAGCACGACGGTGGAGCGGGTGGACAGCGCGGGCCTCGCCGCTCGCAGCCGACGAGCGACGAGGACCCAACCCACCCCGAGCGAGATCCCGACCGGCGCCGAGCTGAAGGAGCCGTAGTGCCGGAAGATGCTGGGGCTGGCCACCAGCACGACCAGAGTGGTGAGCGCGACCGCTGCCATCGGCCGGCTCGGCCGGTGACGCAGGCAGGCGGCGATGCCGGCGGCCACCACGATCGTCGCCAGCACCGCCACCACGTCAGCCAGGTGGGGGGAGAGATGCAGATAGCGGCCACCGACCGCGACACCGAGGCGGCCGAGGAAGCCCGCCTTCCCGTCAGCATGCCGGCTGAGCTGGTCGTAGACGACCATGTGCCACATCTGCCTCGGTGCCAGTGCGAAGAACGGCAGCAGGATCGCGCCGGCGGTGACGGCGGCGGCACCGCCGGCCCGAAGCGTGCTGCGGTAGCGGCGGCCGAGCAGCATCACCAGGAGGAGTACGCCGACGGGTGCGACGTACCAGATCTTGCCGGTCAGGGCGAGGCCGAGCAGCAGCCCGCCGACGAGCTCGTGCCGCGGGCGTTCGCGCTCGCAGGAGAGCAGGATCAGGCCGCCGAGCAGGGCCAGGTCGGCGACCGGCTCGATGAAGGTCGACTGGGAGGCGTAGGACGTCTCCGCGCTGCAGGCCACCCACAGGCCGGCCGCGAGCGCCGGCAGAGCGCCCCAGCGGCCGGCGAACCGGGCGGCGAGCACAGCGGCGAGCGCGCCGAGCGCCATCCAGGTCAGGCGAGCCGTGACCAGGCCGATCGGGTCGGTGGTGAGCCGGCCGAGCAGGGTGAACGGCAGCAGCACCAGCGCGATCAGCGGCGGGTGCAACAGCACGAAGTCGCGATAGGGCATCCGTCCGTCGAGCAGCGATGCGGACGCGGCGTAGTAGACGCCGTCGTCGTACCTGCCCCACGACAGCAGACCGTCCCCGAAGAGCAGCGGGAGCAGCCGGACCAGTACGGCGGCCAGCGCCACGACCGGGATCACCAACCGACGCACGCCTCGATGGTGGCAGCGGGATGCGGTCGCGACGAGCGTTCCGGAGAGCTGGTCAGGTTGTGCCGGGATTGGGGCGGGCGGCAGAGGCGCTTCTCGCCCGGATCAGGCCAGGTAGCCCAGCTCTCGCATCCGTCCCAGCTCCGCCTGGAGCTCGGGATGGGCGTCGGCCTGGGCGGCACCGGCCCGGTGGCTGGCAGCGTGGTCGGCGGCCTCGGGGCTGTCGTAGACGACGGTGAGCCTGTGCTCGGTGTGCGCGTTGACCAGGCCGCCGAGCAGGGCGACCGGGTCGTTGCGGTCCTCCAGCGCCAGCACCCGGGTGCTCTCCGGGACCCGCGTGGTCTGAGCGGTCGGGGCACCGACCGTCACCACCTGGTCCACCAGGAAGTCCTCGCCGGGCGTCGCCGCGATCGTCGCGGCGGTCGCCCCGCCGGCACCGGCGCCGACCAACATCACCCGTGAACCGTGCTCGACCGTCTCGGCGATGGCGCGGGCCGCATCGGCGGCGTAGGAGGAAATGTCGCCGGTCACCAATCGGAGCCGTCGCCCGTCCCCGCCGGCTGCCTCGCCGGCCGGATCCGTTCCGGTCCGGACGCCGAGGTGGGGACCCGGAAGATAGGCGATGTAGCGGCCCGGCGTCGCCGGCCGCACGGTCACCGAGGTGGTGACCTGCTGCAGCGCGCCGATCAGGTCGACGAGGCCGCGTGGGGCAGTGACCTCCTCGGCCGGCACCGTGTCGTCCGGTGCGGCCGCGGTGTCCGTCTCGTCATCTGCGGCGAGCTCGGCGCCGGTGTCCCGGATGGCGGCGCCGACATCGGTCCGCAGCGGGAGTACGCCGAGGGCCCGCAGGCCACCCGCCGAGGCTGCGGCCAGCTCTTCGTCGGCTGGCATGCCCGACGTCAGCAGGCTGCGCAGCTGGAGGCTGTCGAGGAGGCCGCCACCGCCGGAGGTGATGTGCTCCATCAGCTCAGGGTTGGCTGCGGCGAGCTCGCCCAGATAGGCGGCGACGCCGTCGCGGTCGAGTGCCTCGGTCTCGATCAGCCCGGCCGCGACCAGCGACCCCCCGAGCTCGATCTCGGGCGCGAGGAAGCCGATGGCCCGACCGGCGATCGAGCCGAGCGAGCGGAACGCGGCGGTCTGGAGCTCGTCGATCCATCGGTAGGTGATCACCGTCGCCCGGACGGCGAGGGCATCGGCGTCCAGCTCCAGTGAACGCCCCAGCAGGCCGCCCCGGCCCAGCGATGCCGCCTCGATCGACTCGGCGGCCTCCTCATAGGTCTTCGGGGAAAGGCCGGCCGATTCGGTCACGTCAGGATCGCGCAGCACCTCCTGCCCGGTCCGCGACCAGGCGCGGAACTGATCGCCGGCCGCATCCAGGCCGTCGGCGATCTGCAGCATCTGCGCGTAGGTGTCCTCCGCGACGTGCCCCGGCATCAGGCCACCTCCGCGAGCAGCGGCGCCAGCTCCGCCGCCAGGTCGGAGGCCTCGACGCGGACGATCTCGAGCTGGTCGTCATCGGGGCCCGACGCACCGGCGCGGTGGGGACGCAGCGCGTGCCACCCGTCCGCGAGCAGCGTCCAGGCGGCGACGCCGATCGCCCTCGGCTCGTCGCTGACTGCGGAGACCAGCGCTCGCAACCGGCCGCGGGCCTCACCGGCGAGGGCGGTGAGGACGGTGCCCAGGGCGGCGTCGTTCGCGATGACAGGCACCAGCTCCGGACGTCCCGACCGGACGGCCTCGGCCGCGGCATCCGCGACCTGCCACGGGACTTCCAGGCGGCCGGGCACGAGTCCGGCCCGCACGGGCGTCTCGTCCGGCAGCGCCGCGACTCGGGCCAGCTCCGCCGGCCAGGCCGTCGCCGCGAACCAGGCCAGCTCGAAGACCAGCCCGTCACTCGTCGCCAGCGTCGCGACGCTGCCGTCGCGGAAGCGGTGCCAGGCGCGGGCCCGCCGCGTCTCCACCGCCACGTCGAGATCGAGCGCCAGGCTCGGAGTGGCGAGCAGACCGAGGGCGCCGGCGACGCCTGCATCGACGCCGTTGGGGGTGAGCAGTCCACGCCGGCGGAGCGCCTCGGCCGGGTCGCCGAGCCGGCCGAGGACCTCGGCGTACACCTCGTCCTGGGTGGCGTTCACGCTCTGTCCGAGCCGCGCGGCGAGACCGCCGCCGGTGGCCTCCTGCGGGGCCTGTACGTCGAACGGCAGCGGTGCGCCCAGGGTCTCGGCCAGCAATTGCAGCTCGGGCAGGGTGAGGCCGATCCGGCGCGGTAGGTCGGCCCAGACGTCCTCGGCGGCGGACGACGCGGGCGATGACGGCGACGTCGGGGGCGCCGTCGCGACGCCCAGGTCGATGGTCGGCATCAGAGCTCGACCTCCAGCCATTCGCGCCGGCCCGGCAATGGCAGGGTGATGTCGACGAGCAGACCCTGGCGGGCCAGCGCCTCGGCCTTGTCCTCGCGCTCGGCGATGGCCTCCTTGCGCGCGTCGACCTCGGTGAGGTGCCGTTCGAGCCGGTCGGCCGCGTCGTCGTGGCGCTGGGCGGTCGCCCTGACGGCGGCGGCCCGATCGCGGATCCGCCCCCGCAGCGCCTCGGCCGCCCGACCGGGCCAGCCCACTGCCTCGGCGCGCGACGCCAGCCGCTCGGCCTCGGTGCGGATGTCGGCGGCCTGCTCCCGCAGCCGCCCCACGTGGGCGCGCATCACCTCGGTGTCGCCGTACATGGTGGGCTTCTTCCCGCGCCTCGAGCCGACCAAACGTCCATACCGGTCGCGCCTCGGGGCCAGTGCCGCCGAGGTCGACTGCCCGAGCATCCACCGAAGTCCCAACGCGACCGCGTGTCTGAGCGTGCGGCACGGCTCGGAACGGCACTTGGGTGGATGCTCAGGCAGCGACGAGCGTGTCACCGGTCCCGGACGAGCTGGAAGATCTCGCTGCTGCTCGTCTGGCCCGGGGCGAAGTAGCCGTTCAGGGTCGCGACGTTGCTCACCACGTCCGGGTCGGTGGAGGCGTCGACGGCCTCGGCGCCGGCGGTGTAGTGGAGGAAGGAGTGGTTGCCGGCGACACCCTCGATGCCCGAGTCGAAGTGCACGATGACGTGCTCGGCCGTCGGATGGGCGAGTCCGGCGAGCTGCGGGACCAGGTCACCGTCGTGCTCCAGCGACAGCACGTGCACGTCGGCGGGAAGATCGGCCACCTGGGCGGTGGGCGAGCCGAAGGTCACCACGTTCGTCACGTCGTACGGCGAGCCGTGGGCGGCCACCGCGGCCGCGACCATTCCGCCCTGGCTGTGCCCGGTGAGGAGGATCGGCTCACCGGGCCCCACCCCGGCGGCCTTGAGCGCGGCCAGGACCCCGGCGGCATAGGCGGTGCCCTCTCCGCCGACCAGCCGGACGTTCTCCTGCATGTCGCGGAGCTGTCGGTCGCTGCTGAGCGGGTTCATGTCGTCGGTGCCGGGCAGGTAGACGAGATGTCGCCGTGTCCCGTCGGCCCGCACCAGGGTCTGGACCTCGATGTCGCCGTCGGGAGCGGTGCTCAGCTGGCCGAGCCGGGTCACCAGGTCCGTCACGCTCCTCGGGGGCGGTGCTGTGCCGGTGGTGGCCGGGCTGGGCGGCGTCCGCGTGATGAGTACCGGGGTCTCGGGGCCGTAGGGCTTGCTCAGCAGATCGCTCACCGCACCCACCGGGCGAGGGCCCAGCAGCGTGGTGAACAGCCCGGTCGCCCCTGCCGCGGCGAGCGGGAGCCGGTCGACCAGCGGCATCTCCGGAGCACCCGGCAACTTCGGAGCACCCGGCACCTCCGGCGGCAGCAGCTCGACGGCATCGAGCCAGAGCTGCCGCACCTCGCCGCTGTCGGTCACCTCGATCACCTGCCGGGCCGCCAGCACCGCCCCGGAGAGCACCTCGCACTCCGCAGCGACGCAGGGCAGCGCCTCCGGTCCGACCAGCGTGGCACCGATCGCCGTCTCGGCATGGGCGAAGCTCATCGGTGCCAGCGCCGCCGACGCGAGGAGGTCCGGGTCGGTCAGCGTGCGGGTCGGCAGGCCGGACCAGCGCAGCAGCTCGAGCCCGGCGCGGGCGCAGCGGTCGGCGAGGCGGTCGAGCGCGTCGTACTCCGCCGCCAGCACCTCCCCGCCACTCACCCCGGTGATGTGGGCGATCGGCACAGAGCGGCTGCTCACGAGAGCGCTCCGAGTGCCTTGGTCACCGCGTGTGCGGCCTTGTCGAGGGTATCGTGGACGACGCCGACGCGGTGGGCATGGTGGTCGAGCGCGTCGGCAGCGTCGTCATGCAGGCCGGCAGTACGCCGCATGCCTCCGGCTCCGCATCGCACCGCACCGCGCATCGCGTCTGCGGCGGCTCCTTCCCATGCGACGGCGCCGGCGGCCTGCGCGAGCTGGTCCGCCAGGTCGCGGATCTCGTCGGCTCGCCGGCGCAGGGCACGGGCGAGGGCACGGATCGCTGCTGGGTCTCCGATCATGGTTCCTCCTTGGCAGTCGTGCCGTCCCGCTCGACACCTGCCCGCGGTGGAGGAGGGGAAACCTCAGCTCTTCACGGCTGTGGACAACCGCGCCAACGCGGCCCGGATCTCGACGCTGTCGCCTGCGAAGCTGAACCGCACGAAGCGATGGCCGGTCTCGGTGTCGAAGTCGATGCCGGGCGCCGCGGCGATGCCGTGCGTGGCGAGCAGCCAGCGACACCAGGCCATGGTGTCGTCGGTCAGGTGGCTGACGTCGGCGTACACGTAGAACGCGCCGTCCGCCGGCGCCATCCTGTCGATGCCGAGGTCGCGCAGGCCGGTCAGGATCAGCTCGCGGTTCGCGGCGTAGTGGGCGACGTGGTCGTCGAGCTCGGCGTAGGACTCCTCGGTGAACGCTGCCACCGCCGCATATTGGGCCAGCGTCGGCGGGCAGATGGTGAAGTTGCCGGTCAGGACGTCGACGGCCCGCCGCAGCCGCTCCGGCACCAGCATCCAGCCGATCCGCCAGCCGGTCATCGAGAAGTACTTCGAGAAGCTGCCGAAGGCGACCGCCTCGCGGCTGGTCTCCCAGGCACTCGAGGTCCGCGCACCGGGGCCGTCGAGGGGCGCATACTCGATGCCGTGGTAGATCTCGTCCGAGATCAGCTGCACGCCGTTGCGCTCGCACCAGGCCGCGATCGCCGCCAGCTCCTCGGGAAGCATGATGGTGCCGGTCGGGTTGGCCGGGCTCGCGATCACCACGCCCTTGAGGTCCGGCACCTGCTCGAGCTGCTCCAGCGTCGGCTGGAAACGGGTCTCGGGGCCGCTCGGCAGCTCGACCACCTCACACCCGAGCGCGCGCAACACGTTGCGGTAGCAGGGGTAGTTGGGTCGCGCCATCGCCACCCGGTCACCGGCCTCGAACGCCGCCAGGAACGCCAGCAGGAACCCACCGCTGGCCCCGGTCGTCACGACGACCTCGTCGGGATCCACCTCCACCCCGTGGGTACGACGATGGTGTGCGGCGATCGCCGTGCGCAGCTCGAGGATGCCGGTGGCGGGGGTATAGCCGAGCGGGTCGCCGCTCTGCAGCAGCCGGACCGCCTCGGCGGTGACCGGTCCGGGTGCCCCGGTCGGAGGCTGTCCGGCGAGCAGGCTGAGGACATCGCCGTACTCCCGCTGGCGGCGGGCCGCCGCCTCGATCATGTCCATCACGTAGAAAGGCGGGACGTTGGCGCGCTGGGCCACCTGCAGCCGGCCGGCGGAAACGGGCAGAGTCATGAGGTCACGTTAGAACCTGCCGATAAACTGAGGACCCGCGCCTGCCGACCAACGAGGTGACATGAGCGTCCACGAACTCGACCTCTTCCTGTTGGTCGGGTCCGCTGTGACGTTGTGCGCGATCCTGGCTGTTCGACTCACCTCCCTCGCCGGCCTCCCGTCGCTGCTGGTCTACCTGCTGATGGGAGTCGCGCTGGGCGACGCCGGCTTCGGGATCCGGTTCGACAACGCCGAGCTGGCGCACTCGCTCGGCTTCGCCGCGCTCGCCCTGATCCTGGCCGAGGGCGGTATCACCACCTCCTGGCGGGTGCTGAGACCGTCGATGCGGCTGGGGCTCTCGCTGGCAACCATCGGCGTGGCGGTCTCGGTCGCGGTGATGGCGGTCGGCTCCCACTACCTCCTCGGCCTGCCGTGGGAGCTAGCGGTGCTGCTCGGCGCCGTCACCTCACCGACCGATGCGGCAGCGGTGTTCTCCGTGCTGCGGGTGGTGCCGCTGCCCCGTCGACTGACCGGGGCGCTCGAGGCCGAGTCGGGCCTCAACGACGCCCCCACCGTCGTGCTGGTCTCGCTCATCTCGGCCGGCACCGTGCACGACCACCCCTGGTGGGTGGTCTTGGGGATCGTGGTCGGCGAGCTGGTGCTCGGCGTCGTGGTCGGTTTCCTCATCGGGGTGGTCGGCGCCTGGATCCTGCGCCGGGTCTCGCTGCCGTCCTCGGGCCTCTACTCCCTGAGCGTGCTGGCGCTCTGCTTCCTCGCCGACGCCTCGGCCTCGAGTCTGCACGGCAGCGGGTTCGCCGCGATCTATGTCGCCGCGCTCGTGCTCGGCAACGCCGAGCTGCCGCACCGGCAGGTCACCCGCGGCTTCGCCGAGGGTGTCGCCTGGCTGGCCCAGATCGGGCTCTTCGTGATGCTCGGCCTGCTGCTCTCGCCCTCGACGCTCACCTGGACCATCGCCGGCAAGGCCCTGATCGCCGGGCTGGTGCTCACCTTCGTGGCCCGCCCGCTGGCGGTGCTGGTCGCGATGGTCGCCCAGCCGCTCCGGGTGCGGGACGGTGCGTTCCTGTCGTGGGCCGGCCTGCGCGGGGCGGTCCCCGTGGTGTTGATGACGATCCCGCTCGCCGCCGGCGTACCTGGCTCGTTGCACCTCTTCGACCTGGTCTTCGTCCTCGTGGTCGCCTACACGCTGGTCACCGCCCCGACGCTGCCGCTGGTGGCGCGCTTCCTCGGTCTGGTGCAGCAGCGTCACCCGCGGGCCTTCGAGCTCGAGGTGGCGGTGCTGGAGCGGATCGCGGCCGACCTTCTGCAGATCACCATCACGCCGCGCTCCCGGTTGCACGGCGTCGAGGTGGGCGAGCTACGGCTGCCGCGGGGAGCGTCTGTCTCGATGGTGATCCGTGACGGCGAGTCGATCCCGGCCGAGCCGCGGACGGTGCTGCGGCGCGGCGACAACCTGCTGGTGGTGGTGCCACGGCCGCTGCGCGAGCAGACCGAGGGGCGGCTGCGGCAGGTCTCTCGGCACGGCCGACTGGCCGGTTGGGTGGAGCCGCTCGATCACTGACCGGCTGCCGGCGATCAGGCTCAGCTCAGCGTCGGGCTGCAGATCGTCGCGTCGCTGGCGGCGGTGATCGACTTCGGTCCGGTGCCGACCTGGCCGAACGCATCGCCGACGACGACCACGACACCGGGCTCGTCCAGCTTCTTCTTGGCGACGACCTTCACGCCCGGCAGCCACGCGGAGACCAGCTTGGTGGCAGGGCTGTTGGGATCGTCGGTCCAGATCTGGGC
>Ga0164242_10002892_pt1 | contig 19780 bp, 20 predicted proteins | sample OricomgcompostMG_FD_108783 | JGI IMG/M metagenome (GOLD analysis project Ga0164242, IMG submission 108783) | Miracle-Growth compost microbial communities from Emeryville, California, USA - Original compost - Miracle growth compost (MG) ... | reverse complement strand
GTGGGAATGAACATCAATCAGATATCTTCTTCTATCACAAAGGGAATCGGAAATACTTTAGGACCTCTGGTTATAATTCTCGGTTTTGGGGCAATGCTTGGAAAATTAGTTGCAGATAGTGGTGCTGCTCAACAGATAACCCGTTCGCTAACACAGATTTTTGGAACAAAATATATTCAATGGGGAATGGCTTTGGCAGGATTAATTATTGGTATTCCGTTATTTTATACCGCCGGTTTTATTGTAGTTGTTCCATTAATTTTTGCAATCGCCGCAACTACTCGTTTACCATTATTATATGTAGGAATCCCAATGTTAGCAGCACTTTCAGTAGCTCATGGCTTTCTTCCCCCTCATCCTTCTCCAACAGCAATTGCAGAGCAGCTGCATGCAGATATGAGCAAAACTTTGATTTATGGAATTATCATTGCTATTCCAACAATTTCTCTTGCCGGCCCACTATTTGCGAAAACATTGCGAAAATATAATCCAAAACCTTCTAATAATATTTTGCAAATTGAACCAATGCCTGTTAGCGAAATGCCACGAATAGGAATAAGTTTAATAACTGCTTTGATGCCGGTAATTTTATTAGCAGTTACTGCCATTATTTTATTTTTTGTTTCATCAACGAGTTTCCTTGGAAGAATAATGGCATTTCTTGGTGATCCGAATATTGCAATGTTATTGTCTGTTCTTGTTGCCATTTATTTTTTGGGAATGAAAAGAGGAAAGAAAATTCCGGAAATTATGAAGCAACTTGAAGAAGCTTTTAAAAGTATTTCTGTAATCCTTTTAATCATTGCAGGTTCAGGAATTTTTATGCAGGTAATGAGCGATGGTGGTGTTAGTGTTTATATAGGTCAAATATTAAAAGGCATGCGATTGTCTCCCCTGATTTTAGGATGGCTGATCGCTGCTATAATCCGTGTTTGCATTGGTTCTGCTACCGTAGCAGGATTAACCACAGTTGGAATTATGTTACCAATCTTGGGAATTAATCAACATATTCGTCCGGAATTAATGGTGCTTTCGATAGGTGCTGGTAGTCTTATGTTTTCTCATGTAAATGATGGTGGATTTTGGTTATTCAAAGAATATTTTAATCTGACTATAAAACAAACTTTTTTGACATGGACGATGATGGAAACAATTGTTTCCATAACAGGATTGATTGGTGTTTTGTTTTTAAGCCATTTTGTGTAACAGTCAGATAGAATCGTTGTCTCAAAACTTTTTACCTTTAACCATTCAATCTCTAAAATAAGTTTTATGTCACTAAATGCAGATGAACAACTTCAAAATGCAGGATTAATTTTACCACCTGAACCGAAGCCTGCTGGCATTTATAAACCATTCCTTCAATCTGGAAATTTAGTTTATGTTTCCGGGCACGGGCCGGTTTTGGAAGATGGTTCATTGATAAAAGGAAAAGTTGGTTTTGACATAAATGCTGATGCAGCAAAACTTGCAGCTCGTCAAACAGGTTTGACGATACTGGCCACTTTGAAATCAAACCTTGGAAGTTTGAATAAAATTAAACGGGTAATAAAAGTTTTTGGAATGGTAAATTGTACACTTGATTTCGAACAGCAACCTTATGTCATAAACGGCTGCAGCGAATTGTTTGCAGAAATCTGGGGCGATGATGGTATCGGGGTTAGAAGCGCTGTTGGTATGGGAAGCTTACCTGGAAATATTCCTGTTGAAATAGAAGCAATTTTTGAACTTACGTGAAAAGTGTATTTACTATGAACAAAAAAAATTGGTATGAATTAACTGATCCTGAAGAAATTGATTCGCCGGCTTTATTGATTTATAAGGACAAGGTTGAATCAAATATTCGAACTATGATCGAAATTGCCGGCGATGGAAAGCGGTTAGTTCCGCATATAAAAACACATAAAATGGCAGAAATTGTAAGCATGCAATTGAATGCCGGAATTTCAAAATTTAAATGTGCCACTATCGCAGAAGCAGAAATGCTTGCAGAGGCGGGAGCCGAAAATATTTTATTAGCTTATCAGTTAACATCTCCAAAAGCCACCCGATATGTTTCTCTTTCAAAAAAATTTCCGGAAATTGAATTTGCATCTTTGATAGATAATTTTGGAACCGCAAAAATGCTGAATGATTTGTATTCAAATGAAAAATTGAAGGCAAATATTTTTATTGATGTAGATGCGGGAATGCATCGCACAGGAATTTCGCCGGATAATTTTCTTTATGATTTATATTTTCAATTATCTAAGTTGTTAAATATTCAATTTAAGGGATTGCATATTTATGACGGCCACATTCGGGATGAAGATTTTGAAAAAAGAAAACAAAAAGTAGAAGAAGCTTTTGTTCCAATACAATCTTTTGTAAAAAGAATTATTGCTGAAGGATTTCCGCCTCCAAAAATAATTGCAGGAGGAACTCCTACTTTTACGGTTCATGCCTTGAATAAAGAAGAGTATTGTAGCCCCGGAACTTGTTTGCTTTGGGATTATGGATATGATTCGATGTTGAAGGAACAACCTTTTGAATATGCGGCTGTTTTGCTTACAAGGGTAATTTCAAAACCAGCGCCAGGGCTTATAACCACTGATCTTGGCCACAAATCTATTGCAGCTGAAAACCCCATTTCAAAACGGATCTTTTTTTTGAATTTAAACGACTATGAAGTGAAATCACAAAGTGAAGAACATTTGGTAGTGGAAGTAAATAATTCTGAAAATATTAAAGTTGGTGATGTTTTATATGGAATACCTTATCATGTTTGTCCCACAGTTGCTTTATATGACGAAGCCATCGTTGTTGTAAATCGAAATGTGATTGACAAATGGAATGTTGTTGCCAGAAAGAAAAAAATTACGATTTAAAAAGTAAGCTATATCATTCGAACCCTTTTTCTTAAATCTGTTAAACGAAAATTATGTCTGATTTGATCTTCGATGCACATCTTGACCTAAGCATGAATGCGATGGAATGGAATCGGGATCTCACAAAATCCATTGACGAAATATACAAAAGAGAAAAAGGAATGAACGACAAACCTGACCGGTGCAACAGCACCGTTTCTTTGCCAGAAATGCGGAAAGGAAAAATTGGAATTTGTGTCGCTACATTAATAGCTAGATATGTAAAACCAGGAAGCAAATTACAAGGATGGAATTCTCAGGAACAAGCGTGGGCGCAGACACAGGGGCAATTCGCCTGGTACAAAAGCATGGAAGATCGCGGAGAAATGACGCAGATAAATAATGTTCATTCGCTAAAAAAGCATCTTTTAAAATGGCAGAACGAAGATGTTAATCAACTGCCAGTTGGATATGTTTTAAGTCTTGAAGGCGCAGATTCAATTGTGAACATGAAGTATTTAGAAAAAGCGTATCAGAACGGTTTGAGGGCAATCGGTCCGGCACATTATGGTCCGGGAGTTTATGCATTTGGAACTGATTCAGAAGGTGGAATTGGAAATAAAGGAAGAGAATTATTAAAGGAAATGCAGAGACTAAATATTATTTTAGATGCAACTCATCTTTGTGATGAAAGTTTTTGGGAAGCGTTAGAAAATTTCAATGGACATGTTTGGGCAAGCCATAATAATTGCCGTGCATTAGTACCGCACAACCGGCAGTTTTCTGATGAACAGATTAAAGTTCTGATTGAGCGAGGCGCAGTGATTGGAGGCGCTTTTGACGCATGGATGCTAAAACCAAACTGGATTCGTGGAAAATCCAAACCACATGAAGAGGGTGTTTTATTATCAACCGTTATTGAACATATTGATCACGTTTGTCAAATTGCCGGAAATTCATTTCACTCCGGATTGGGAACGGATCTGGATGGTGCTTTTGGAACAGAACAATGTCCCGCTGATTTAGCAACGATTGCAGATCTTCAAAAATTACCTGGATTGTTGAAAAAACGAGGTTATTCGGAAAGCGATGTAGAAAATATTATGTGGAAAAACTGGGTGACGTTTTTAGAAAATGCCTGGAAATAATATTTCCACAAAATACTAGTCTTTGACCTTCTTATTTACTCAAATGCATACTTCTCTCCCTGTACAATTGCCTGAAATAAGGGTCGCGCAAATCTTTAATAAAACGAATCGCTTCACCGGTGCTTTTCATTTCAGGGCCAAGTTCTTTATTTACATGAGGAAATTTGTTGAAAGAAAACACCGGCTCTTTTATCGCAAAACCTTGTAGTTTTTTCTCAAAAGTAAAATCTTTCAGCTTTGCAGCACCAAGCATCACTTTCGTTGCGATATTCAGATATGGGATTTGATAGGCTTTTGCAATAAAAGGTGTGGTTCTGGATGCACGTGGATTGGCTTCGATAACATAAACAACACCATCTTTTATGGCAAACTGAATATTAATAAGCCCTTTTATCTGCAATGCTCTTGCAATTTTTTCTGCATATTCTTCCATTGTTTGCACGATTAATGGCGACAAATTAAATTGCGGCAAAACGGCATTACTATCTCCGCTATGAATGCCTGCTGGTTCAATGTGTTCCATTACACCCATTACGTGAAAAGTTTCACCATCAAAGATTGCATCAATCTCCGCTTCCTGGCACCGGTCTAAGAATTGGTCAATTAAAATTTTATTTCCCGGTAAATGTTTCAATAAACTAAGTACCCCGTTTTCAAGTTCTTCATCATTCAAAACAATTCTCATTCTTTGTCCGCCCAACACATAACTAGGACGCACCAAAACAGGATAACCAACTTGTCGGGCAATTTCAATTGCTTCATCTGCATCATGTGCGGTTCCATATCTTGGATAAGGAATTTCCAGTTCTTTCAGCATGTCGCTGAATCGTCCACGGTCTTCAGCGATATCCATATTATCATAAGAAGTACCGATAATTCTTATGCCGTTTTCAAATAGCCTTTTTGCAAGTTTCAATGCCGTTTGTCCGCCAAGTTGAACGATAACGCCATATGGTTTTTCCAATTCAATTATTTCCCAAATATGCTCCCAGAAAACCGGCTCAAAATATAATTTGTCAGCAATGTCAAAATCGGTAGAAACAGTTTCAGGATTACAATTGATCATAATCGCTTCCATTCCACATTCTTTGATTGCCATCAACCCATGGACACAGCAATAATCGAATTCGATTCCCTGCCCGATACGGTTTGGGCCACTTCCGAGTACAATAATTTTCTTCTTTTCAGAAGGAACAGATTCGTTGTAAATAATATTAGGGGTCATTGGTTTGCTGCAAGATATTTTTGTATAAATATTCAGTTATTCTAGATCTGGTTTAGTTAAAAGTTTATTCACTCAAATGTACTATAAAAATAAGGGGTCTTTGCTTCAAACTCGGCGCTGCAGGTGTCTACCATTTTATAAACCCTTGTGATACCCAATTCCTTTCTCTTTTCATAAATATCTTCATCCGTGCTTCCGTCTTTCATAATTCTTGCTATTTGTTCATCACCAAATCCGAGATGCTTTGCTTCTTTTAAAAGTTGCGGCGAAATCGTTTCTAACGTTACTTCTGAAAGCACTTTTTCACAGTTGCAAATCTTCTGAATTTGATAAATAAACCACCGGTCAATACCAGTGGATTCGCAAATGCGTTTTACACTTACTCCGAGCATCAGTGCGTCTTTAATCCTGAAAATCCTGTCCCATTTCGGAATTTTTATGTACTCAATAATATCTTCTCCACGCATCAGGTTTTTGCCATAATATCCCAATCCAACTGCTTCATTTTCCAGGCTCTGACACGCTTTTTGAACTGCTTCTGCGAAGCTTCTTCCGATTGCCATTACCTCTCCTACCGATTTCATTTGAAAACCTAAAGTATCATCTGCACCTTTGAATTTATCAAAATTCCAACGCGGTATTTTTACAATTACATAATCCAATGCCGGCTCAAAATAAGCTGAAGTGGTTTTCGTAATTTGATTTTTTAATTCATCCAAAGTAAAGCCTACAGCAAGTTTTGCTGCAATTTTTGCAATCGGGTAACCTGTAGCTTTACTCGCTAAAGCAGATGACCTGCTCACACGCGGGTTTATTTCTATTGCAATAATATCCTCTGTATGCGGTTCTAATGCAAATTGAACATTACAACCACCGGCGAAATTTCCCAGGTTTCTCATCATGGAAATTGCAGTATTTCTCATTTTCTGATAGGCTGTATCGCTCAAAGTCATTGCAGGAGCAACGGTAATGGAATCTCCGGTATGAACTCCCATCGGGTCAAAATTTTCTACGGTACATATTATCACCACATTGTCGTTATCATCGCGAAGCAATTCCAACTCAAATTCTTTCCAACCCATCATCCCTTTTTCTACCAAAACTTCATGAACCGGAGAAGTTGTCAGGCCACGATTAAGTGCTTCATCCAAATGAGCTTTGTCAAATACGATGCTTCCGCCGGTTCCCCCCAATGTGTATGAAGGCCGGATTACCAACGGGAATCCAACTTCCTGTGCAATTTCTTTTCCTTCTAAGAATGAATTCGCAATTTTTGCAGGTGCAACCGGAATGCCCATTTCTACCATCCATTCCCGAAACTTTTCACGGTCTTCCGCTTTATCAATAGCTTTAATATCAACACCGATTAAACGGATATTATTTTTTTCCCAAATTCCCATTTCATCGGCTTCCTTTGCAAGATTAAGCGCCGTTTGTCCGCCCATCGTAGCTAACACCGCATCAATATGTAAACCTTCTGCTTCAGTTTCATCAATAATTTGTTCAATACTTTCAGTGTTTAATGGCAGCAGATAAACCTTGTCTGCCATCATAGGGTCGGTCATAATCGTGGCAGGGTTGCTATTTATCAGAATCACTTTGATTCCTTCTTCACGTAAACTTCGTGCAGCCTGGCTTCCGGAATAATCAAATTCACAAGCCTGGCCAATAACAATGGGGCCGGAACCTATAATTAAAACTGTTTTAATCGATTTGTCTAATGGCATGGAAATATAATGTGTGGCCGCCAAAAATAAACGAAAGTGGTGAAATGGAAGGAAGAAAAAATGTGAAGAAGATGAAAATATAAGTGAATAAGAGATCTGCTTTATACCATTTTGGTTTAAAATAAAAAAAACACAGCTTATCTTGCCGTGTTTTATAAAGAGTAAAAGGGAAATTATAAAAGATATTTCTTGTCAGAACCATAAAGATTCTTAAACATTTTCTTCAGAATATAAATTTTATCAATCCACTCATCTTCGCCTTTATCTTTAAATTCATCCATATACTGTTCTACTTTTTCCACAGTCTCTTCCGCGTTGTCAAGTAGTTGACGTGTTTTATCTTTCAGGAAATCATAAAATTCATTTCTTTCTTCCTGAGGCATGCTTAAAAATTTTACAAGAGCCACGCCTGCAGCGGCTCCCAATATAATTGCCGCAACTTTATTTGTTTTTGCCATATTCTATAAATTTTTAAGTTCTTAGCTTTGTCCGGCTATGAAAGATACTTTTAAAAAATATTCTATACACAAACCGTTCCTGTTTTTCTTATTGCTGTTTTTTTCTTCCACAATAAATGCTCAGTTTTTTCCTAAAAAAAATTACCCCAAAGATTATTTTATTTATCCTGTTGATGCAAGAATAAGTCTGGCTGCCAACTTTGGTGAATTGCGGCCTAACCATTACCATATGGGCCTCGATTGCAGAACAAACCAGGTTATTAACCGTCCTGTAAAAGCTGCAGCAGATGGATATATTGCCCGTGTAACTATTGCTCCTTTTGGTTTTGGTCAAGCAATTTATATCAATCATCCAAATGGTCTGACTACGGTTTATGGGCATTTGCACAGTTTCTTTCCGGCCTTGGAAAAGTATGTAAAAGAGCAGCAATACAAACAAGAATCATGGAATATTGATTTGAAAATTCCTTCTTCTTTATTTCCCGTAAAACAAGGGCAGTTCATTGCAAACAGCGGAAGCACGGGCGGCTCACAGGGGCCGCACTGCCATTTCGAAATCCGTGTTACAAAAACCGATAAAGTATTGAATCCGCTTTTGTTTAATTTGCCAATACCTGACAATGTTCCTCCTTCTATACTTCGTTTGTATATGTACGATCGCACAAAAAGCACTTATAGTCAAACGCCGGAACATCTTGCAACAAAAAAATCAAATGCGAAATACACTACTACAGAAAATGTAATTCCGGTTCATAGTGATAAAATTAGTTTTGGAATTTCTGCAAATGATAAACAATCCGGTTCTAACAATCCTAATGGAATTTATGAAGCAATCATCTACATGGATGGACTGCCCCTTTCTGCATTTGAATTGGACAACATTAGTTATGATGAAACACGTTACGTAAATGCCAATATCGATTACAAAACCCGGGCTGCCGGAGGTCCCTATATTCAACATCTTTCCCGGTTGCCCGGTTATCCGGAAGGTGTTTATAAAGACATAAATGGTGATGGGGTAATTGAGTTAAAAGATACAGATGTGCATCAAATAAAAATTGTGGTAAAAGATACAAAAGAAAATACTTCAGTTCTTGAATTTCAAATCAAAAAAGCATTGATTTCAGAAAAGGAAGATTCCGAAGTTTCCATTGGACAAGAATTTCTGGCTGGATCTGTAAACGTTTTTGAGAATGAAAACGTTCAGGTTTATTTACCCGAAAACACTTTATATGATTCTGTTTCTTTTTATCACACTGAAAAAGCAACTTCCGGAACAGAAAGTTATTCGGAAATTTATTCAATCCTTTCGGGTTTGATACCTGCACAAAATTTTTTTACAGTAACCATAAGAACAAATAAAAATGTACCTGGAAATTTAACTGATAAAATTTTAATGAAAAAAAGCTGGAACGGTAAAGATGAGGTGAGCAAAGCAAGCAAAAATGGTAATTCGTATTCTGCAAAATTTAATTCATTCGGTAATTTTCAATTAATTGCTGATGATGACCCCCCGGTAATTAATGCCGATTTTCAAGACAATGCAAATATCTCCCATTACAGAACAATCGTTATTACTCCAAAAGATAACAACCATGAAATAAAAAATTTCCTGGCAGAGTTGGATGGCAAATGGTTGCGTTTTTCGAATGACAAGGGCCGTTCTTTTATTTATATTTTTGATGAAAAATGTGGACCTGGAAAACATGAGTTAAAAGTTTCTGTAGAAGATGAGGCGGGAAATAAAACAGAAAGAATTTTACATTTTACAAGATAAAATCAATCAGAATGACCAATTTAACAGAGGGCGAAAAAGCGCCGGATTTTACAGCAAAGGATCAAAATGGGAATAGCGTTTCTTTAAAAGATTTTCGAGGGAAAAAAGTGGTTCTTTATTTTTATCCGGAAGATGACACACCTACATGCACTATCGAAGCTTGTAATTTGAGAGATAATTATGATGATTTGAAAAGAGCGGGATTGGTAATTCTTGGAGTTAGTCCGGATGATAAAAACAAGCATAAAAAATTTGAAAAAAAATATGATCTTCCATTTACATTATTAGAAGATCCTGAGAAAAAAATTATTGACAAATACTCCGTTTGGGGAGAAAAAAATTTATATGGCAGAAAATATATGGGTCTTTTCCGGACTACATTTTTGATAGATGAAAATGGAATTATTTTCAAAATATTTAAAAAGCCAAAATCAAAAATTCATAGTGAAGAGATTTTAAAGGCTGTTTCTTCAAACCAGGAATAAAGAATGGCGCTATGCAATTTTTAGTGAAAGAAAATTCGTGGATTGCAAAATTAGCTGCCAGGAAATTACAATCAGAAAATGTAGCGATTGTAATTGGAAAAACCATTCACCTGTATAACGTTTCAAAAGAAGATTTTTTGAAAAATCGAAAATGGTTGAAACATGAAATGTGTCACATTGAACAATTTAAAAAGTTTGGCTTTCTAAATTTTATTTGCAAATATTTATGGGAAAGTATTCGGAAGGGGTATTATCACAATAAGTATGAAGCAGAAGCGAGGAAGGCCGAAAATGAATTAGGTTAATGTCCTTAAACTCATTCCTTTTCTATTATTCCCTTAAATTCTACTTCGTCGAAATTAAATGTACGTTCAATTGAATCTTTCGTAATTAATTTTCCCGATGAAGAAACAGCCGTAATTTTTGTTTCATAAAGCACATTTTCTTTTTGCAGTTTTACTGTTTTGTTTCTCCCAAACAGATGCTGATTATACTCTTCAAGCATCTTCTCAAACTTGTTTAATTTTAATTCCTCGATTCTTTTTAAAATCAATAAAATAAGTTCTTCTGTGAGTTTTAGAACATGAAAATTTTCTCCTGTAACCAATTTTAATGAAGTTGCTTTTGTACTTACATGATCAAATACAATTTGATTAATGTTTAAACCAATTCCAATTATACTCCACTGCCATAAAGTGCCTTTAATTATGTTTTCAATCAGAATGCCACCTGCCTTACTGTCACTTATATAAATATCATTTGGCCATTTTATAAAAAGATTTGCTAAAATATATTTTGAAAAAAGATCGTAACAGCCTAATGCAACAGCAACACTTAATTGAAATTGATCTGATACTTTTAGCCAATTCATTTCTACAGGCACCGACAACATGATGTTTAAACCTTTTTGACTTTCCCATTGCTTTCCACGCCTTCCTTTTCCCTCTGTCTGATTCCGCGCAAACACCGGCCTTATCTCATTCTTAACGCCTTTTTGAACCATTGCCATGGCATAGTTGTTGGTACTATCGACACTATCTAGAACGATAATGTTTTGTGTCGAAAATGACATATAAAATAATTAATAAAGAATTATAGTATTTTTGATAAAATAGATACAAAATTTCCGTTCAAGTCTGCAATCTAAGAGAATAAATTTAATTTTGCAGATTGCTGAAATTAGCACGAGTAAAAAGATCAATTTGAACAATTTAACACTACTGGAAAAAAGAAAAAAATCAACTGTAGCAAGGGTAACAAGAAATAGTAAACTCTTCAAAACAATTATCCATGCCATACAGGAAAAAAAAGGAGAAAGAATCGTAAGCCTCGACCTGAAAAAAATCCCTGAAGCTGTTACAGATTTTTTTATTATTTGTGAAGCGTCAAACCCTATACAACTAAAAGCTATAGCAGATTTTGTAGAAGAAGAAGTAAAAAAGAAGTGTGGTGAAACGCCTTATAAACACGAAGGAAGACAAGGTGAACAATGGATTTTAATTGATTATGTAAACGTTGTTGTTCATATTATGCTTCCGGAACCAAGGAAGTTTTACAAACTCGAAGAAATGTGGAGCGACGCCTCAATAATAGAGCATTAAACATAAATCAAATTCAATCAATCATTAAAAAAAATCTGGTTCCTAAAATCAAGAATTAAGATTAAAAAATATTGCAGAAGCAAGCATATTATGGCAACTGAAGAACAGAAAAAGAAACCATTACAAAGAAGATTAAACCCCAATTTATCGCCGGGAACACCGCCTGAAGAGGATCCTAAAAAGAAACCACGACTCAGCATTTACTGGGTGTATGGTATCATCTTCGCTTTAATTATTGGATACAACCTTTATAGAGGCTCTATGGGTGGCTCAGGAGTCGAAATCAATAATACCGATTTTTATACAATGCTACAGCAGGGTGATGTGGACATGATAAAAACGGTTGGCAATAAAAAGCTAGTTCGTGTTTATGTTGATCCGCAGAAATTAGAAAGTGATCCTGCTTATTTTAAAACCGTTTTTGGGCAAAATTATGATGACGTTAAAAAAATAAAAGATGCTCCACAGGCATATTTTAGCATCATTAAAGACGAGGTTTTTGCGAACCAATTAAACCAGTTTTATAAAGAACATCCTGATGTAAAACAAGTTCCTGATAAACCGGGGGATGAGGGTGAATTGTTTGGACAAATTATTAGTACACTTTTACCAATACTTTTGATCGCATTGGTATTTATTATGATGATGAGAAAAGTTGGAGGTGGAGCTGGAGCAGGAGGACCTGGAGGAATATTTAATATTGGAAAATCTAAAGCCACACTTTTTGAAAAAGGCACAAGAGTAAATATTAATTTCAGTGATGTAGCTGGTCTTGATGAAGCAAAGGTGGAAGTAATGGAGATTGTAGATTTTCTAAAAAATCCTAAAAAATATACTAATCTTGGTGGCAAGATTCCAAAAGGTGCATTATTAGTTGGACCTCCGGGAACTGGTAAAACATTATTAGCAAAAGCCGTTGCAGGTGAAGCACAGGTTCCTTTTTTTAGTCTCAGCGGAAGTGATTTTGTGGAAATGTTTGTAGGCGTTGGAGCCAGCCGTGTAAGAGATTTATTTAAACAGGCAAGAGAAAAAGCTCCATGTATTATTTTTATTGATGAAATAGATGCGATAGGACGGGCTCGTGGAAAAAATATGATGATGAGCAATGATGAAAGAGAAAATACCTTAAATCAGTTGCTGGTGGAAATGGATGGTTTTGGAACAGACCTCGGAATTATTATTCTTGCAGCTACTAACCGTCCAGATGTCTTGGATAGCGCTTTATTGCGCCCCGGAAGATTCGACAGGCAGATCAGTATTGATCGTCCGGATCTTGTTGGACGTGAAGCAATTTTTAAAGTTCATCTTATTCCAATTAAAGTTTCTCAGAATCTGGATACTCATAAATTGGCCGAACAAACGCCTGGTTTTGCAGGAGCTGATATCGCGAATGTTTGTAACGAAGCTGCATTGATTGCTGCAAGAAATGGTAAAGAGGCTGTGGACATGAGTGATTTTCAGGACGCAATTGATCGAGTTATCGGAGGATTGGAAAAGAAGAATAAAATTATTCTTCCGGAGGAAAAAGAAATTATTGCTTATCATGAAGCAGGCCATGCTATTTGTGGTTGGTTTTTAGAGCATGCATATCCTTTATTAAAAGTTACGATTGTGCCAAGAGGTACTGCGGCACTGGGTTATGCGCAATACACTCCTAAAGAGCAATATCTTTATAATACCGATCAATTGATTGATCAGATTTGTATGACACTTGGAGGAAGAGCATCAGAAGCGATTTTCTTTGGTAAAATTTCTACCGGTGCCAGCAACGATTTGCAACAGGTAACAAAAATGGCTTATTCGATGGTTACAGTTTATGGAATGAATGACAAAGTGGGAAATGTAAGTTATTATGATCCTGCCCAGGAAAATGCTTTTCAAAAACCTTTTAGTGAGGAAACGGGGAAGATGATAGATGAGGAAGTGCGCAAATTGATTGAAACCGCTTTTCAAAGGACAAAAGCGCTATTGACTGAAAGGAGAAAAGAAGTTGAAGTTATTGCGCAAGAATTATTAAAGCGTGAAGTTCTTTTCAAAAGTGATGTTGAATCTTTAATTGGGAAAAGGCCATATGAAGATAAAAAAGCGTTGGATTTTGTAGATAATCCAAAAGAAGCAGTTGTAGATTCTCCTATTCATGTAGTAGATACAAACACAAAGATTAACTAAACAGAATGAAAGTTTCTTCTTCTAAAGAAAAAATTTTGAAAAAAATAAGAGAGGCGTTGAGTAGTTCAACGCCTTTGCCTTTTCCCAAAAGCGAAGGCACCAGTTCTGTTTTTCAACCTCCTTCAGAAGATTTAGAAATTTTATTTGCTGAAGAGTTTACTAAACTTTTGGGCAAATTTGCTTTTTGCATGAATGAACAGGATGCAAAAAATCAAATTAAAAAGCTGATTCAAGAGAAAAAATGGGCTGATGTTTATTGTAATGAAAAAACGCTTTTAAGTTTATTTGACTCAAAAGATTTTCCTGAAATATCCCCATCAAATTTGATTAACTGCGATGCAGCGATTACGTCTTGTAATTACCTGGTAGCGCGTACCGGTGCAATTGTAATGAGCAGCTTGCAGGAAAGTGGACGGACTGTAAGTGCCTATACACCCGTTCATATTTGCGTTGCTTATGTAGATCAATTAGTTTTTGATACCCGTGACGCCTTAAAAGATTTGAAAAAAAAATACCAAAATAACATTCCTTCATTCATCACATTTGCCGCTGGGCCGAGCCGTACTGCTGATATAGAAAAAACATTGGTGGTTGGTGTTCACGGGCCGAAGGAAGTTTATGTATTTTTGATTGATAAGCAATTATTGCCTTTATAACTTTGTTACTTATAATTTTCAATGCAACTTAATCCTGGTAAAAAAATATACTTTCTTTCAGATTTCCACCTTGGTGCTCCCAATTATGAATCGAGTCTTCAAAGAGAAAAACAGGTCGTAAAGTTTTTAGATGAAATTAAAAATGATGCGCAATTTATATTTATTCTCGGTGATTTATTTGATTTTTGGTTTGAATACAAAAAGGTTGTTCCCAAAGGATTTGTAAGGATTCTTGGCAAACTGGCCGAACTCACAGACAATGGAATTACAATTCAATTTTTTGTAGGAAATCATGATATGTGGATGAATGGATATTTTGAAAAGGAACTGAATATTAATGTTTTTCATGAAACAAAAGAATTTGAATTTAATGGAAAGAAATTCCTGATTGGTCATGGAGATGGGTTAGGACCGGGAGATCACCGTTATAAAATGATGAAAAAAGTTTTCAGAAACAAATTGTCTCAATCTCTTTTTGGAATGCTTCACCCATCTGCAGGTATAGGAATGGCAGACTATTTTAGCCGCAAAAGCCGTGCTTCTACTGGAAAAGAAGATGAACAATTTTTAGGAGAAGACAAAGAATGGCTGATAATTTATGCGAAAGAGGTTTTAAAAAAAGAACAGGTTAATTATTTTATTTTCGGACATCGTCATTTGCCTATCGTGTTCAAACTGAATGAAGAAAGTGTATATATTAACCTCGGCGATTGGATAAAATACAACAGTTACGCTATTTTTGATGGTGACAATGTTTCATTGAATTATTATGAATCATGAGAAAGAAAACCATCTCATTGCTTTTTGTTTTTATTATTTTTTATTCAGCAGTTTCTGCTCAAGAAGATTCTCTTTTCAGGTTTATAAAAGATTTTGATATTCAGGTTTCCGCATTTGCCGTAGATAATATTGGCGCTCTTTATCTAATTACTCCGGAAAATCAATTAAAAAAATACAATGAGAAAGGTGATTCTGTTGGTGTTTTTAATGAAGTAACTAAATATGGAAAATTGAGTTATGTAGATGCAGAAAATCCATGGAAAACAATTCTTTTTTATCGAAATTTTTCTACTATCGTTTTGCTGGATAAATATTTGAATGTTGTTACATCAATCAATTTGCGAAAGCAGAATATCTTCAGGGTTCGTGCTGTTACCAGTTCTTATGATAATAATATCTGGCTTTTTGATGAACAGGATAATAAGTTGAAAAAAATTGACGATAATGGAAATCTGCTCTCTGAAACTGTGGATTTTCGCTTGCTTTTTGATTCAGTTCTGGATCCTGTAGAAATTATAGATCGGGATGGGCTTGTTTATTTATATGATCCCCAAAAAGGTATTTATATATTTGATTATTACGGAAGTTTTAAAGCCAAACTAACTTTTCTACATTGGAAAAGTATTGAAGTGATTGGGAAAAATATCTATGGGTTTGACGAAGCAAATGTTTACAAATATACCTCACCAATACCAGATGTAAGCACTTATCAGTTGCCTTCCGATTTGCAAAATAGCTCTTCTATAAAAATCCAAAATCGGAAAATGTACGTGTTGCAAAAAAACCGTCTTTCAATTTATTCTCTGCCTTAAAATTGAAAATACAACTGAGATTTAAAACCGGTTGAAACGAGGATAATTCTTACTAACTTTATAAAAAAGCAGCAAATAAAATTAATAATCGAATGAATCAGCAAGAACCACTTTGGGAAGTTTTTATTAGGAGCAAACAAGGACTTGAACACAAACATGCTGGAAGTCTGCATGCTGCTGATGCAGAAATGGCGATTGAGAATGCACGCGATGTTTATACACGAAGAATGGAAGGTGTAAGCATTTGGGTTGTGGAATCAAAATATATTCATGCTACAAATCCGGATGATTCTGAAAGTTTATTTGATCCGGCGAATGATAAAGTTTATCGTCATCCAACATTTTATAATTTGCCAGACGAATTGAAATACATGTAAAATGGATATTAATTATAAAAATGACTTATTAGGTTATACGCTTCTTCTTGCTGATAGCTCTCTTATAATGGGACATCGTCTGAGTGAGTGGACAGGTCATGGTCCAATGCTTGAGCAGGATATTGCCATCAGCAACATTGCTTTGGATCTGGTAGGGCAGGCAAGAAATTTTTATCAGTATGCCACACAAATAAGTAGTTCAACTTCAGAAAAAGAAATTACAGAAGATGACCTGGCGTATTTAAGAGATGCAAATGAATTTAAAAATTTATTAATTACTGAGCTTCCAAATGGAGATTGGGCAAAAACAATCGGCAAGGTATTATTCTTTAGCACCTGGCAATTTTATTTATATCAGAAATTGATTTATGCTCCTGATAAACAAATAGCTGCCATTGCAGAAAAGTCTTTAAAAGAAGTAACCTATCATGTAAAATGGAGTAGCGAATGGGTAATAAGATTAGGTGATGGTACACAAGAAAGTAAAATGAGAATAGAAAAAGCCATCTCAGAATTATGGCCTTATACAGGTGAAATGTTTGTGCCTGCTGCTTTTGAGTCGAGTTTGCAAAATACTTTTTCCATCGATTTTACAAGTATAAAGGAAGATTGGAATTCTAAAATCAAAAGAGTTTTAGAAGAGGCTACAATTGAATTTCCTTCTGAAAAAATATGGATGCATCAGGGAGGAAAAGTTGGAAAACATACTGAACATTTGGGCTTTATTCTTGCTGAAATGCAGTTTATGCAACGTGCTTATCCTGGACTGGAATGGTAGCAATTATGGTTTTTTAATTATTGAAATTTAAAAAGTGAATCCTGCATCTGAACATATTACTGATAATGTATCCAAAGGGGAATCAGAAAAAAAAATCTGGAGGATTTTGTCTTCTGTAAATGATCCGGAAATTCCTGTTTTATCAGTTTTAGATTTGGGAATTGTAAGAGAAATAAAAATTGATGACCAATTGGTAGAAGTTGTAATCACACCCACATATAGCGGATGCCCGGCAATGGATTTTATTGGAATGAACATTCGGAAAACGCTTTTGCAAAATGGATTCGAAAAGATTAAAATCACGCATCGACTATCGCCAGCCTGGACTACAGATCGGATGACTAAAGAAGCCAAGGAAAAATTAAAATCATACGGAATCGCACCGCCAGCCTTTAAAACTTTTGATATAAGTTATTTGCAAAGTATTCCAGTCCAATGCCCACATTGCCATTCAATGAATACAAGTTTGATCAGTGAGTTTGGTTCAACCGCCTGTAAAGCAATTTATCAATGCGATGATTGCCGCGAACCTTTTGATTATTTCAAATGCCATTAAAGGAAAATCAGAAACATAAATCATATGAATATTCTTTTTGAAATAAAAAATTCTATTGCTTTTATAACACTGAATCGACCGGAAAAATTGAATGCTTTTAACAGAGAAATGGCCATTGCATTACAGAGAAAATTAGAGGAATGCGAAAGCGATATTTCTGTTCGTTGTGTTTATATAACCGGCTCTGGTAAAGCCTTTTCAGCAGGCCAGGATCTTTCGGAAGTAATTGATCCAAATGGTGCTGGGATGCACAAAATTTTATCTGAACATTACAATCCGATTGTGAAAAAAATCAGGCATTTAAATAAACCGGTAGTAGCTGCGGTAAACGGAGTAGCGGCGGGAGCAGGTGCGAACATTGCATTATGTTGTGATATTGTTGTTGCATCTGAAAGCGCTTCATTTATCCAGGCATTTAGTAAAATTGGATTAATACCCGATAGTGGAGGAACTTTCTTTTTGCCAAGATTAATTGGGTTTCAAAAATCAACTGCATTTATGATGCTTGGAGATAAAATAGCCGCAAAAGAGGCGGAAAAAATCGGAATGATCTATAAATATTTTCCTGATGAAATCTTTTTTTCGGAAGCAGAGAAAATTGCGATTACACTTGCAAAATTACCAACAAAAGGATTAGCATTTACAAAACAAGCATTGAATAAATCGTTTCAACAAAACTTTCAAGATCAACTGGAGACAGAGGATTATTTTCAACAGAAGGCAGCTGCAACGAATGATTTCAAAGAAGGTGTAGCTGCATTTATAGAAAAAAGAAAAGCTAATTTTAAAGGAGATTAAAATGATTTAGCCTTCAAGAAAAGCTATTTTAAACAAACAACTCTACAGAAATTCTGTCCGCAAATAATTTACCTTCATTTGTCAATGTAATTGTATCATTTTGCAAAATATAGTAAGCAGGCAAAACCTTTTCTTTCAAAATTCTTTCAATTCTTATCCTTTCTTTTTTCGAGAATTTCCTTTCAAACAAATTTAAATCCAAGCCCTCAATCGTTCTTAAAGATGTCATCACATATTCATTCATCTTTTGAGATTCAGAAAGAATTTCCTTTTCAAAAGGAATAATATTTTGTTGTAACGATTTTATATAAAGCGGGTTATTTGCTTTATTCCATGATCGTATTTCTCCATTATAAGAATGCGCGGAAGGGCCAATCCCTACATATTTTTTTTCCTTCCAATAACTACTGTTGTGCCTACTTCTGAAACCAGGTTTTGCAAAATTCGAAATTTCGTAGTGCTCGTAACCAGCTTTCTGCAAGGCTTTCATCAAAATAAAATATTGTTCCGCCTGAATATCTGAATTAATATTTTCTTTCTTTTTTAAGTGGATCATTTTTTCTAAAGCAGTTTTAGATTCCACTGTTAATGCATAGGAAGAAATATGTGGCACGTCCAGATTGATCAGTTTTTGAATGTTTTCTTCCCATTCTTCATTTGTTAATCCAGGCGTTCCAAATATCAAATCAATAGAAAAATTATTGAAGCCGGCTTGTCTTGAAAGATTGATGCAATTAAGTGCCTGAGATGAATTATGTGCTCTGTTCATCCATTTTAAATCGCGCTCAACGAAAGATTGTATTCCAATGCTTAAACGATTGATGCCGGCATTTTTCCATTGAATTAATTTATCAAGATTGATATCATCAGGGTTGGCTTCAAAAGTTATTTCGGCATCTGATGCAAGCGTATAGTTTTGTTTGATCGCTGAAATAATTGCTCGCAGCTCATTTTCCGTAAGTAAACTTGGTGTACCTCCACCAAAATAAATTGTTTCAATTATTTCCTTTTCAGAAGAAACAATTTGCTGGTCATTTATGAAATTCCATTTTGAAGAATTGCTTCGGATTTCAATTTCTTTTATCAGTGATTCAACCATTTCACTTTTTAATTTAAGTGAAGTTGAAAAGTGAAAATTGCAATAGTAGCAAGCTTGTTTGCAAAAAGGAATATGAATATAAATACCGGCCAAAATATTATTTTAAATTTTTTTGCGAGATAATAAAAGTTAGAAAACAACCTTAAATAGCATCCTAATCTTCATGCTTTCATTATTTCAATTTAGATTTGAAACATCAATATGAAGCCACGTGTGATCAAATATGAGAAGAAGATTTTTATCCTTATTTTTTTGTCACTGATTCTGTTTACTAACACTGCATTTTCTCAAAAAAAATATGTCATTCAATTTGTTTTTTCCAGCAAAGATACTTTGTATAATATTCCTCAGCTTGGTTTAAAAACGCAATTCGATTCCAAAGAAGACGCACAAGCTTATATAAATACTTTATCAAAATTCTTGGTCAATAAAGGATTTGCAGCAGCATCGATAGATTCGGTTTTTTATGACTCAACTACCGCAAAGAC
>Ga0164242_10002891_pt1 | contig 19788 bp, 19 predicted proteins | sample OricomgcompostMG_FD_108783 | JGI IMG/M metagenome (GOLD analysis project Ga0164242, IMG submission 108783) | Miracle-Growth compost microbial communities from Emeryville, California, USA - Original compost - Miracle growth compost (MG) ... | reverse complement strand
CCAGTACACCTGACAGGAGAGACTATGGACGCCACGGCCTCAAGCGCCGCCACATGGTTTTACGAAGAAGCAGGCCATCGGAAAGGCCCGATCACGGAAGAAGCCATCATCGGCCTGATGAAGGCCGGGAAGATTTCGTACGGAACGCTGGTCTGGAAGGCTGGCTACCCCGAATGGCTGAAGGTCGAAGACACCGAGCTTCGTGCCCACCTCGAAGGGGTCTCGCCGCCGCCCATCACGGGCAAGCACGTCAACAACACGATCGTCTGGATACTGGCCTTCGCACCCTTGATCGGGCTTTTCCTCGAAGCCTGCGTCGCCTTCACAGTCAATGCCGACACGGGCGAAGCCGCCATGGACAACAACAAGTACTGGTTCATCACGCTGGCGTTGAACATCGGCTTGTCCTACCTCGACGAGAACCGACTCAAGCGGGCCGGCTGGGACACCCGCACGTTCAAGGGGATGACTTGGCTGGTGCCGGTGTACTTGTTCAAGCGTGCGAAGGCACTGAACCAGAACTTGGCGTACTTCATCGTCTGGTTGGCCTGCTTCGTCTTCACGCTGATGACATGACGTACTGACTTTGCCTTCTGTGCCGCTGCATGCAGTGGCTTCCTATATCACCTCTTTCAGCCCGGCCTTGTGCCGGGCTTTTTATTTCCCAGGAACCAACTTCATGAAGAAACAGCAAGCCTTGCGCCTGGTGGACACCAAGCGCCTTGATCGCCAGCAATGGCTGGATGTCCGGCAAGGGGGTATCGGTAGTTCCGACGCCGCCGCTGCCGTGGGCCTGTGTCCCTACAAAAGCCAGCTCGAACTGTGGATGGAGAAGACCGGAAGGACGCCGCCGGAAGAAGTAAAACCCGGCCAGGACGATCCTCGCTACTGGGGCACCCTGCTGGAACCGATGGTGGCCACTGCGTATCAGGAACGCACCGGCCACAAGGTGCGCAAACTCAACGCCGTGCTCCAGCACCCGGCTCTTCCCTACATGCTGGCGAACATCGACCGGGAAATCGTCGGCGTGCCCGATGTGCAGGTGCTGGAATGCAAGACCGCGGGCGAGTTCGGCTCGCGGCTGTGGAAGGACGGCGTACCCGAGTATGTCCAGTTGCAGGTGCAGCACCAGTTGGCCGTCACCGGCAAGGCCGCTGCCGACGTGGCCGTGCTCCTGTGCGGTCAGCAACTGGAGATCCACCGGGTCGAGCGGGACGACGAGGTGATCGCCCGCCTGATCGTGCTGGAAACCCGGTTCTGGGAATACGTGGAGAAGGACATCGAGCCGCCGGCCGACGGTAGCGCATCGGCCGCCACGGCCCTGCGGACGCTCTACCGGGGTAACGACACCCGCGTGGACTTCACGGACGACGAAGACATCGGTCGGGCCTTCGATGCGCTGGTGACGCTCAGGGATGAACTGGAGGCCATGGAGGACGAGGCCGAATCGCTGAAGCAGGCGATCCAGCAGGCGATGGGCGACGCCAGCAAGGCGACCTTCGCCCACGGCGAGGTGACGTTCAAGCGGGCCAAGGACAGCACCCTGCTGGATACGAAGCGATTGCTGGCTGAGTGCCCGGATGTCGCGGCCATGTACGCCGTGACCCGTCCCGGTGCGCGCCGGTTCGTGCTGTCGCGGGCTTCCGATAACTAACCGAGGATTTCGACATGCTGAAGGGCTTGGCGATCACCCCGCCCGTAATCGGGCGGATTTCCATTGGCCGGGTGGTGGAGCGCAATGGCAAGCGCCTGCCCGAGAAGGACGACCAGTTCACCCTGACCAGCCAGGTGCAGGGACGCGATGGCTGGCTGTTGCACCCATTGGACGAGAAGCTACGCAAGGAAGCGGAAGGTCACAAGTTGCGTTCGATCCCGGTGTGGCTGTTGTTCAACGAACCGGGCCTCAACCTGCGGGCGGACTACTCGCTGTTCGATCGCGCCACGGGACGGCCGGTGTGTGTGGGCAACGGCGAGACTTGCCGCCGCGTGGGGAAGGAAGGCGTGGCGAACCTGTCGTGTCCGGGGCCGGGTGCCTGCGCGTTCGCGCAAGGGGCGTGCAAGGCGTATGCCCGGCTCAACGTGGTAGTAGGGGAGGGCGACGATGATGCACTGGGCAGCTTCGTGCTGCGCACCACGTCGTACAACACCATCCGCACCCTGGCGGCTCGGCTGGCCTATTTCAGTGCGGTATCGGGTGGTTTGCTGGCGTGCCTGCCACTGGAACTGAAACTGCGAGGCAAGTCCACCACGATGAGCTACGGCACGCCTATCTACTACGTGGACCTCGTGGTGCGGTCCGGCCTGACACTGGAGCAGGCCATCGCGCAGGCCAAGGAACGGGATGTGCAGCGGCGTGCCAGCGGCTTTGACCAGGCGGCTTTGGATGAAGCTGCACGCCATGGGTTTGCGAACGGCGCCTTCGAGGAACTGGAAGAGGACGTGCCAGCGATGGTGGAAGAGTTTTTCCCCGGGGCAGAGCCAGACTCACGGGCAAATGGCACCAAAAGGGGAGCCTCCGGTTTGCGAGAGCGGCTGGAGGCGCGCGTGGCATCCGTTGGCGCCGATTGAATCGACGATCGTGAGGTCAATCGCTTTACTGGAAGCGGCACAAGTGTCGGAGAGGGAGCTTGGCTCCCTTTCCGGGTGGAAGCTAGCGTTCGTATATCCACTGAGTTGGACTTCTGGGACGCCATCCATAGGGTTCGAGTACGCTGTTGAGTGCCTTCTTCATGCGCTTTCGACGAGCACGGACGGTGTTCTTGGGCCCATCGTCAGGAATGATTTCAGCGATCCTGACCTTTACAGCAGTTGCCCCAAGCCACAGCAACCGCGGATCGTCGACGTCATCCCGAATCCACTTCCCAATGTCATTGGCTACAGACACGGCATCCAGAGGCTTGCTGACATTGCCCAGCCTTCTGTGACCAGCAACCGCATATGAAGCCGTTTTGCGATCTAGATCGACAGTCCAGCCTTGTACCTCCGCTCTCGAAGACCCTCGAACCAATCCGCCATGACGTTCGATGACGAAGGTCAAGTTCGGTGGTGACCATCTCATCTTTTCGGTGCGATCATTTAACTTTGAGGCGTCCATCCCCCCATCTTCGCCTCCAGCAAGATGATTCCAGCACTGGGACAGGATGCCCTCGACATCGTCGCACTGGTCTTCGGTGAGGGCTCCCGGAGGCAGTGCTGTGAGATAGTCACGAATTCTCTTGAGGGGTGAGGACATGTTCCTTTTCCTTCGTAATCGACGGTGCTGGCTGGAGCAAGTCAGGGAGTGAGGTGTCTTACCAGGTGGAGAGGGTCACAGTGACGACGTGTCCCACGTGACGGATCTCTGGCAGCCCATTTCAGCAAAAAAGTGAGAGGAGAAGCGAAGGATTGGATCCTTGCCTTCGAGCAACTCGACTTGCTTTGTGCTTTTCATGTGCGCGACGACCGTCTTGAATTTGTGTGCGCTCAACCAGGAAAGCTCTTGGGCGAGACTCCATGGCATGATGTCGCTGCCACTGCTGCTCAGGTGGTTGTACAAATGGTTCTTGGCGATACGCGTCTCTTCGAGCTGGCGCTCCTTGACCCGCGGAGGCCTGGGCGGCTTGGGCGTCGGGGGCGGAAAGACCTTGTAAAACTGTGTCATTGACCAGTCGACGATCCTCCAGGCGGCATCGATAATTTCAGGCGGGATGGGAGATATTGGGGGGAGGGGTTCAGTAGGCGTGGCGGGGATAGGCGCAGAGTGGAAGCAGTGCAGGAGGGCTGCGATGCGCCATGTCTTCTCTGTTGCACGGCCGGCCGAGTCTTGGACAAAGCGGAAATCGCCCGCCATGCGCAGGTCGATGTTCTGTTTGATCTGCGCCCAGTGAAACTCTGCTTCGGGTGACAAGCACAGCTCCACACGTTCGTTGTTTCCAGCCAGCAGGCGCTGAAGCCGCTGCTCCAGAAACCAGGTGGCCAATGTGTGGATCTCGTTGAGACTCGGCGTCGGCAGGTTGGGTAGCTCCGGTACTCGACCTTCCAAGGTATGGGCATAAAGAAATCTAGATGCCAACCCCGACTTGCGGTCGGCAAAACGAGTGCTGATCAGGTGGTCTGCGTAGATGTCCGGTTGCGTCAAGCAGCAGATTCCCACCGAAGGGTAGTAGGCTACGAGCGGTTCGTGGTCTCGCCGGATAAGCGACTCCTTCACCGGGCCATCAAAGAAGCGGTTCAGCTTGCCGCGCCTCCGCATGACATCGCTCTTCAGCAGGTCGAAACAGTCGTCGTCGACGATGGTCAGGCCATTGCCCCTCCCATCCAGTGCTTCGAGCAGGGATGCCCACGTGGCATCTTGCTGCAGGATGTCACGGAAGGCGGGATGATTCTGCCATTCGTCTTTTGATGCGCGTCGCTCGGCGAGACTGGAGTCAAAATCCCGAATGAATTTGTAGAACTCCCCCATCGCAGCCGACTTCGCGCACACAGGTGGGCCGATGCCCATGCAATACACGGAAGCTGGCATCCAGCGACCATTAGGCGTACGGATGGCAACGCCATGGAGGGCGGTAGACATCGCGGATAACGCAACAAGGATGACGATTTCAAGCGGTGCGCCGGTCTTCTGATGAACTTCTACGATCGCCGACATGATCCGGGGTGGAAGGTGCCGGATCAGGTCGCGACACGGGTTAAATGCACTAGCGAACATCTATTTTCTCCGTGTGTTTGTCTGCCATTGAGCGCAAGGCCGTAGCGCGCCTTTCTATGCGATAGAAAGGACGGGCGGGAGGCCGGCCGGGCACGACGAGTGCGTTAGCGCGGGGTTAGGTCCGCGCATTGGCGAGATTGCCACAATGGATGGATTCCCACGCCGATCTGAAAGTGTTAGTTCAGCCTCAAAGTGATCGCGCTTGTCTAGAAAGGCGCGATAAAACAGATGCTTGCCTGATATCAAAGTCAGGATGAAAGGGCCGTGGCGGGGTTGTGTCGCGCCACCAGCCGGAAGCGATGATCTCTTTTTTTTTGCGCTTAGTTACCGCAACCTGTTGATAACGTGCGGTTCCCATTGAATTGGAAGAAAAGTTTTCTTCTCCAATGTCATGGGCGGCGGCATCTCGCTTGGTCAAGTAAGCACAGGGCAAACTGGAGGGAGCGACTTTAAGCACGGGCGCGTCGAATGTAAGTAATTGACTTGCATGGATACTTTGCCGTAGCGGGTCGTGCTGGCTAGCCAAAGTCAAGATAAAAATATCAGCTTCAGGTGGCTCTACGTGGTATTCATCCCTGTAGTCGTTGCTATCGCTTCACGGCGGTTGATGCTCACGCCTCATGTTTGATAGGTCTTACATTCGAGAAGGGTGCGGCTGCCTAATTGAATGAAGTTAACCGTGCTATCTCAACATAGGTTCAAGGCTTTAGGGGGTGGTGCGCGGCCACGGGGCTGCGCGTGCAGGGTAACGCTTTGCATAAATTCTACCGGTTTTATTTCCGGTTCGTAGTCTTTTTAGCTTTTAGCTCTAGCTTATTAGCTTGGACTGGTATTGTTTTATTAAACTTGTATTGGAGGTAATAAGTATTTGGCAAATAGCAAATATTTAATGAGATGTGGGAACAAGAACTGAGGGTGAGATATTGATTATGAAAGAGAGTGCGATAAATGATGGTTCATCAGTAAAGGAGCGATTCCACAATCTTGTTTCATCCGGTGTCTTGGCTCCCTTTGAATGGTATGACGAACAAGGGAACCATCGGTATGGTTACGAGGTGGGCGAGAACAAGGAGGCAGTGAGATACCTGAATATCCTGCAGAACGCCATCAAACGTGTTGCCAAGTCCAAGGCTCCACCATGGACGCAGGTGGGCACGGGTGAACCGGCGCGATACGCCATCTCTCGGGAAGGGCAATTGCTGTGGCACGCTATTCGAGGTGTCGGTCGTGCGCCGAAGGCATGGGGCCGCGAAGGTGACATGTACCCCTACCTCGCTGTCGGAATGCGCCTGGCCCGAAAGTGGGAACCCAGGTTGCGTTTTTTCACCAACACGAGCTCTGAGCTGCTCATCGGCGAGGCATATCCGCGTCGGATGTTGGCGCATTTGGTACACGTCATCAGGCGCGTATGCACCTCTGCCGGGTTTCGACGGCGGGTCGAGCAGTTGAAGCGCCAGCAACGGGAAAGCCTTGAGTCTTGCTGCATGTACTTCTTGTCGATCCTGCGCGTGCATGCACGTCCTCTGGTGTTACGCGTAGACCTTTATGTCGAAGCTGGAGCGAAGAAGGCTGCAGAGGAAGGCAAGATCGAAAAGGCAGTGGAGAAGTTCATCCGTAACCTCCGGGAGAAGCGGATCATCCGCGATGTTCTCGGTTACATCGTCAAGCGCGAGGACGCTTACGATCGAGGCGTTCATCTGCATTTGATGGTGATCGTGGATGGCGACAAGCATTTCCAGTCGTACAAGCTGGCTGAGTTGCTCAAGATGTATTGGATCCACGAGTGCGTTGGATCACCGGAGTTTGCTTCGGGGTTCAACTGCTACCTGCGCAAGGACGAGTACCGCTTCAACGCGATAGGCCACGTCCACTACACGGACGAAGCCATGTTGCGAGGCGTCCTCGATGCGATCAAGTACCTTACCAAGACGGATGGCCACTTTCTTCTGCCGAGGTCATTCGGCAAGAACATGCGCAAGGGACAGGCTCCAAAGCAACAGGAGGGCACCAAGCGGCGTGGAGCGCCTCGTAAGTTTGCAAACGATGTTTCACTTGCCGAAGGCATCCTGCTCGGCTAGAACGTATTGCCAGCGAGCTGGCGTTGCTTTGCTGACGCGGTTGATCAAGGTAGGTATAGAGCCTGACCAACATCGTCAACTAGCTGAGCGCCTGGCTGAGGTGAGTGGTACGATGTAACCGATCGGTAGTAGATGCAGCAAACGGTAATCCACAGATGGGGCGTATCCTCCCTGAGGTGCACTGACCGTGATATGCCGCTGCGTTCTCCATTATGGGGGCGCACCGCTTGCTGGCATCGAAATCACCTTGACCATGAACTTGACTTCAAAGTGACGTCAAGACAGGGCGTAGGCCCCCTGAACGACCGCCCCGACACCATGCAGAACAGGATTGCCGAACCCACGTGCGTATTCAACATAGTTGGGGAATGAGCGCTATTTCTTCTTTTTCGACTTACGCTTAGTTTGAGCTAAATCAGACCCTGCCACGGAACGGACAAGCTTGTTTTTGCTGGTGCGCAACAGCTTGGAGGCCTTAGATGCGTCACGTTTGCTCGTTGTCATCGCACTCTCCATAGTGAGTGCATGATGGCTTGGATCAACCTTTTTGATCCCACCCGGCCACCATGCCGTTCTCAACAGTAATTCTCAATCGAAACCGCTTCGCGCTGATGCGGCCATACTTCCAGATCTCGCGGTGCATCGTTTTCAGGACTTTGGTGTCCACTTCGGCTGGTGAGCCTATGGCGTCAATGAGCTGCTCTTCAGTTTGCCCTTGCCAGATCTGGCCACCTAGAATCCGCTGGACGATTTCCTCGGGATACTTACGGCGAAGCGCTTCAATGCGTTTGCGGCGCTTGTTGGCTCGGTTGGCCATGACCAGACCGATGATCACCACAACGACGACGACAGGAAACACCCAGCCAGTCACATCGATGACCTTCATCGTCAGGTAGACGGGTAACCCAATAACGATCGCCAGCACGAACAAGCCGGCTTGTGCGGAGCTCGAACGACGGGCCATCCTTAGGCTTCCCCCAAGCGGCTGGATTGTGGGCCGATGGCACCAGTTTCGGCGGCCCTGATCAGCTCGTCAACTTAGTGTTTGCTTTGGCCGATCTCGTTCACATAGCGAGGTCGGGCGGAAGCAAAACAGTGTACCGCCATTCGCACAATTAGTTTCGGGTGCCGTGACATTGGGGGTAGCGGGAACAGCCCCAGAAGTATTGGCCCGCACGACGTCCCAGTCGGGCCTTTCGTCTAACCATGGCAGCGTGACAAATCGGGCAGGTCACGGTGGATGTATGCGGAAAGGCGGAGTTAGGAGCTGGGTTGGCGGTATACGGCGGTGGTGCCGGAGAGCGCACGCCGGGAGAGGGGGCTGAAGGTGCTGGGGCAGGAGCGGGCCTCGGGGTCGACAGCTTGAGCGGGGAATGGGGTGGCACCTTAATCCCCAGGGAGGCGCAATCTCGCTCAGCTCGCGCGCGATCTGCCAGCGCCTGCATCAGTGTGGGAGCCGGGGTTGTCTTGCTGCTGGCGAGCCGTGAAGGCGCACTTTGCAGGGCCGACAATCCGGATTGAAGCCTCTTTTGCAATTCTGTCCGCCGCTGGGTAGCTGCGGCGCGAAGCGCATCCTCGGCCTGGCGATCCGATGGGTCCGGGGTGGGGTTGTATCGGAACTTGGCCTCTTGGTCCCGCCGCCATCTCATCAGCTTCTGGGTCAGAGCTTCACCAAAGCCTGGCACGGCCATAACCGAGCCGTAATTGATGTCCGCAGCCGACTCGATGCTGAAAGAGGCGAGAGCCGCCAGCTTGGCGGGCCCAATACCGGGGATCTTGACCCGGCTCAACAAGCAACGGTCCAGGAACGCATGACGCTGTCGTGCTTCGCGCGTGGCTTTCAGGTCCGCCAAGTCCCTCGTTAGCTTCGCTTCCAGCTGTTGATACTCACCGATGCAGTTTTCCATCTCATTGCGGATAAGAAAGAGTTCGGTGAAACCGACGCGCTGCAGGTGTGCGAGCGAGCCCGCGCGCACTCGGTTGTCCGCTTCGCTGTAAGCCTTGAGCAATGGTGATGCGTCCGGTTTTGCGGAAGCAAAGCGGTAGATTCCAGAGGCTCCCAAGACGATCCCCAAAAGGACGCCCCCTGGGCCGTTGGCGAATGCAACCAGTGCGAACAATAGGAGCAGGGTGCCAACCAAGCGGTTGCCCGTCTGTTTGCTCTTGGCGGCCTTGAGGGCCGGAAGCGGGGCACCCGGGTCGCCTTTCCAGACGGGAAGGACGTCTTCGGGACGCGGGAAGGGGATGGCTCGGATGGCCGCTGCGATCTTGCCCAGATCGAATGGTCCCGTTGCGGCGGAAGGACGGGCGCTGGTCCATGAGTCTAGGCTTGGCGGGAACATCTCCACGCCAGATTGGCTGGCGATGCGACACCACACGCAGTTTTGGGCCGCATGGGGGAAATAGTGTGTGGGCACCGCGGAGCATTGCCGGAGACTGCTTTTCAGCTCTTCCAGTAACTGGATCCAGGTGGCCGGGTCCGGCCGCGCGGCGGGATCTAACCCGAAGGCCGCTTCAAAGGCCAGGGCCACCGGACGGGGGAGGTCGCCGAGCTGGATGGAGGCCGGTGGCGGTGTGGTCTTGGTCGAGAACTGACGGGCCGTCGAGTAAGCAAAGCGGTGTTGCGCGATCGCTTGGCCTAGGGACAGATCCCCGCCGCTGTATCGGCCCATGTAAGGGTGCTTGCCCATGGCCAGAAGCTGGAAGATCGCCACGGCCAGCCCAAAGTTGTCATGCGCGCGGGTGCGCTCAACGTGGGTCAAGTCCTTGCCATGCAGCTCCGGCGGCGTGAAGTCCTCAGTGCCGACCACGCACGGATACGAGCGGCCGTTCAACTGGAACTGGAAGCTGTCTGCATCAATCAGCGCGACGGTGGCATTGCTCGCGACCAGCACCCCCGAATGATTGAAGTCCCCGATGACGCAACCGGCCTGGTGGACCGTCGCCACAGCGCGCGCGACGTTCTGGGCGACTTGCACCAAGAAGCGATAGTCTGCCTTGGGAAACTGGATCTTCCGGGACTTGGGGCTGTAAAGCTCATGGATCGGTCGGTATCCCGACACCAATCGCATGGTGAAGCCTGCAAATGCACCGGATCCGTCAGTGGCGACGGCGGAGGGGAAGGCGACCAGCGTGGTTTTGTCCGCCAGCTGGCTCTCCACCATGGCCCGGACTTTGGCTTCCCGAGATCGGCGAAGCGTTTCCTTGTAAACCTTCACGGCCAGGTCGGTGCGATCAGTCAGGGCGTAAACGTCGCCCTCGCCCCCTCGGCCAAGCGACTTACCCAAGGCAGTGCGTTTCCCCGCGATTTGAACGGAACCGCTACTCATCGGTCGGAAATCAGGATCAGGGTCTTGTCGTCGTCCGTGCGCTCGCAAAGCCGGGGACTGTCGAGATACTGGCCGAGCGCAGCCGAGAGGCCCGCCAAGCGCCCCGTTCCCGAAGCCTCATCTACCGCCCGAAACATCGGATCGAAGAAGCGCACGAAGGGTTGTTGCGTGGAGTGATCGAGCGCGACTGCCTCCAAGCCATCGGAGAACAGCGCAAACGCATCATGCTTTAGCGGCCGTCGAGTCACGTGCAGCCGAGCTTCCGGGTCATCCGTGACAAAGTAAGTCGTGGAGGCGAATTCCCCGTTTTTTGGCCAGCAAAGCGCCTCCCAGCTGCCATCGGTCTTCCGGCCCACTAGGGCGCTATCGCCCACCTGCAACGTCACCACCTGGTCGTCGAAGACCACCAGCATGACCAAGGTCGCCGCGAACTGGCGCCGCGTGAGCCCGCGATGGCCTGCGGCTGCGCTCAGCCGATCGCGCAGTTCATCCATCCAGCACTGCAACGTTTCCTCGTCGGGAAGCTGACTGTGTCCCACTAGCCAAGCTTTGAACGCTAAGAGGAAATGGCGGCAGACGAGCGATGCACCTTCGCCACCGTGGCTGGCGCTACCGGCGCCGTCGGAGACGACCGCGCAGAGCGCGCGAGCGAGCGAGCGGACGCCATAGGCGTCCTGCTTTCGAGTGCCGAGCCGCTGGTGCGAGGTGCCGATGCGCGAGGCCGCCGCCCAGCGCCAGCGGTGGTCAGCCGGCAACGGCCCACCCATCGGGAGCTGCAGGGTTGGGCAGGGCAGGTAGGTCGCCTGGGTTCGACTGCGAGACGGCGCTGAGCGAGCTGGATAGCCAGGAGAATAGCTCGCGGAAGGCCAGGCCCTTCAACTTCAACGGCTGACGGGTGGCTAACTTAGCAAGCGTGGACATGTCCGCACCTTCAACGCCGACGGCAAAGAACATGAACTCCTTGCGCTCTTCGCCGGCGTGGATGCGGCGCTGGGCTTCGCTCCAGTTGTCGGTCGGCGCGCCATCGGTAATGAGGAACACCCATGGCCGGTAATACTTGATGCCATTGGCGCGATAGCGGTCTTTGCGCTCGCGGAGCAGATCCAGCGCACGGACCACGGCTTCACCCATCGGCGTGCTGCCGTTGGCTTCGAGCATTTCCGGATAGAAGCCGTCCACGGTCGTGAAGTCCGATCGCAGACTGACCGGGCCGAACGTGATTACGGCGAGTTCGACCCGCTTGGCCGCAAGAGCGTCGGCGTGCAGATCTTCCTTGAAGAATTGAAGCCCGTCGTTGAGTTGCCGGATCGGCTCACCGCTCATCGAGGCAGAGGTATCCAGCAGGAGCACAACAGGGCACCGCTGTTCCGGGTTTTCGGCGAACTCAGCGTCCGCGAAGGGCTGTTGCTCAAAGTTTTCCATCTAGGTCCCCTGTTTGATCTTCCAATAGTGAGTCCGTCAGCCGCGAGTTGGAGCGACCGCGCCCAGCCTTGGCTACGCGGTTGTCTCGTCCGGAAGTAGAGGATGCGCCTCGCCGTTGGTTGGCTGCAACTCTTCGGGGATCAGTTTCTTGCCCTTCGCGCCGGCTTCTACGAGGCGTTGAGTCCTCTGTAAGACCGATGTGCTGGAGTCATGCAGCTGGCTGTTCGCCTTCACATACGCCGTGCGGGCCGCCTCCAGCTTATCGCCGATAGCGCCGAAGGACTCGAGGAAATTGATCACCGAGTCTACTAATCGACCGGCGGTGTCACTGATCGTGTGGATCTGTTTCTGTAAGCGATCACGCGTCCATAACCGCTCGACCACCTTGAGCAGTGCCATCAACGTGTTCGGCGATGCGAAGGCCACTCCCTGCTTCCAGGCATCGATTTGTAGATTTGGATCGGCGACTAGGGCTGCTGACAATGCGCCTTCGATTGGAACGAAGAGTATGCTGATGTCGAGTGCATTATGACCAAGGTGCTTTGGATAATTCTTCGATGCAAGGTCGCGCATATGTGTGCGCAATGCCGCAGCGTGGCGGATAAGAGCAGCCTCGATTTCGCTGGCATCGTCAGTCTCGTGAGCCACTGCCCAGGACACCAGATTGACTTTGGAGTCGACCACGACTTCCCGTCCATCGGGTAGTTGTACCACCACGTCCGGTTGCAGGCGTTTGCCAGTGTCTTCATCCGTCGTCGACTGCTGTCGTCGGAAATTAGTGCCTTCCTCCAGCCCGGAGGCGAGAAGCACCGTTTCGAGGATCGTTTCGCCCCAGTTTCCGCGGATCTTTGCATTGCCCTTCAGTGCTTTGGCCAGTGCATTCGACGCGTCTGCCATGTGCTGGTTGAGCGTTTTGAGCTCAGCGATCGATCCAACCAAGGTGGCAGTGTCTTTGGTCTGAGCAGTGTTGAGCGCCTCAACGCGCTCCCTGAATTGGCCAACCTGCTCCTGAAATGGTTTCAGAACTTCTTCCATTCCCTTTTTCGACATCTCGCCGGACTGGGCAATACGCTGTTCAAGCGCGACAGCCTTATCGTCGAATACCTTGTTAGCAGCCTCTGCGAAGGTCGTGGTGAGCTTTTCGCGTGCGGTTTCCACGAACAACTTCGCCTCTTGGGCGAGCTGTCGCGCTTGGTCGCGTTCAGCCGACCGTTCCGCCAATTCGACTTTTGCTTGCTGGCGTTCTCTGTTCGCTTCATCTCGATCAAGCTCGACTTGCGATAGGCGTTGTGTAAGCTCTTCATGCTTGATGCGTGCCTCTTCGAGCCTTCCCTCGGCCGTGTTGGCGCGAACGTACTCTGTGTTGCGTTCGTCTTGCAGGCGTTCAAAGTCTAAGCGTATTCGATCCCGTTCCCCGATCGCACTGACTCGCTGCAAGTCGATCTGCGCGCGCAAGGCCTCTGTGGAAGCTAGTGTGGCCACTGTGTCGCGCAACTGACCCTGTAACTCCGTGACCTGAGCTTCAGCTTTCTCACGCGCCTGATGAATGGAATCAAACCTTCCCTGGAGCGTTGCAAGCTCACTGGTGTTGCTGCGCGCCTCAGTGAGGTCACGCTCCAAGGTGGCCTGGCGTGCCACTGTCGCTGCGTGACTAGCTATGAGCAGGATGGCGACGATCCCTTCGATGACAATAATGAGATAGAGGATCCAGGCAGGCATCGGAGGGGCTCCAGGTGTGTGGATGACAACACGAGTCCACTGGCGCAATGATCATCGATCGGCTGCAGTGGTGTTGACGATTTTCAGGATCGGATCCTTGCTTGCGCGTACTCCCGTTTAAGGCCTTAGCGCAACGCCCAGGGCATTCAACGTGGCAGTGGTCATCTTAGAATTTGCTGGCAGGCCGTGTGCGCCTTGGAACTTAGCCAAGGCTATCTTAGTTTCCGAGGTCATCACTCCATCGATGGCGCCTGGGTCATAGCCCTTGGAGTACAGGGCTGCTTGGACGCGCATGATCATCATCTTCAACTGGTCACCGGTCGCGCGGGTGGAGTTCGGAGAGACCAGTGGTGCCACGCTCGGGCCAAGGTTTGGCATGGTCGAGGGTGCAGGAGCCGGAGCGGGCGTATAAGCCGGCGTGTAGGAGGGTGTATACACAGGCGCTGCCCGGTAGGAGCCGCCACTGCCTGAGCTATGCGACGAGTGGGATGCGTGCGAGCTGTGAGATGCATGGCTCGCGTACATGTTGTGGATGTTGACGTTTAGCGGCGCTGCAAGCGTGACGGCGAAGTCGGCATCCCGAATGGCCAAGTCGGTCAGATGGGCCGTGTTCGCTGCATGGTCAGTGCCGTGGGCTGTGCCTTGGACGGCGGCAAGAGCGGCGCCGGTAAGGGCTAGTGACTTGCGCATAGATGTGTCCCCTTGATGGGATGAATGCTTCGGCTGGTCCATTCCGGTGTGACCCAGGCAAACAGGCCACCACATTGCTGTCGTACCTCGCATGCTTCGCACGCGGGCAAGTAGCGCTGCTTCCAATCGGAAATGCTCCGTTTGGCGAAGGGCCAAAGTTGCTTGGGTAGCGTGCAAAGAGGCAGGTTGTAGAGTGAGACGCTCAGATCACGAGCCGATAGGTAGTCGACTGCCTCGGTGAGGCTTTCCTGCATGTCGGTGGGGTCGATCCAGAGTTCGTCCCGGTGCGCTTTGGCAAAGCCGGTGGGCTCGGTGCCCATCAGGGCGACATGCTCAACGAACGGGAAGTTTCGGTAGATGAAGCGGGCGAGCTCTGGCAGCCGTCCGACGACCGGCTTCACCAGGACCACGCGGATCTCAATGCGCTGTCTGGCTTCTTCTAAGGCGTAGAGACCCCGAACCGTCTCCGCAAAAGCGCCAGAGCTTTGGACGATGTAGTCATGCAAGGCGTAGTGATCCGCATACAGCGGAACGGCCCAGATGAGGGAGGGGTGTGGCGCTGCGAATGTGGCCGCAGGTATCCCCTTGCCAAAGTTTCGACCGTTGGACAGCACTTGGATGTGCGTCTGAGGTAGGTGCGTGGCGCAATGCTCGATGAGGCGCCTAAGCCCTTGGCCCAGTAAGGTTGGTTCACCGCCCGTGATGGTCAGTGCGCTGGTGTCCCGGTCGATGAGCTCGACCAGGTCGCACAGATGTTGGACGCGCCAATCGTCTTGTATGTCGCGTGGAGGCTGTGAGCACATCACGCAGAAGCTGTTGCAGCGTTCGGTGGCAAAGAGAATGTTGTTGTTCCCGCTCCGGCGGTAACGCCGCGCCACTTTGTTCGTTTGGGGCCGTACTTCGATCGCGTCTCCCGCTTCAACCGTCAGAGCTTGCGCGGGCAGAGCAACCCAAGGTCTGCCCTCAGGGGCCTGCTCGGGTCCATCGACCAAGAACCCGGCCCACGGCAGGGCGGTCAATGCAGCCGAGGCGTGTTGCCGCGCGCGCGTCCTGAGATCCAGTACCATCCGTTCAATGGGGAACTGACCCTCAGCGAAGTCGGAGAGACCTGCCACTTTGACCAGGGTCGGGCCAGTCCATCCACCCATGAAGGCTTTGGCGTCGAGGGCATGCATCAGGCGGCCTCGAACTCGGGTTGGGCTTCCTGGCGCGTTGCGCGGTGTGCCCAGCTTTCCAGGATCTGCCGGTCACTGCCTGAGCCCGTTTCCCACCGCTCCAAGAGCAAGTCGAAAAGCCCCATCTGCTTGCGGCAAAAATCACTGGTCGGCCGGTGTCCGATGGTGTCGCCCTGCCGGGCGAGATGGTCGATGGGGTCGGCCCCGCAGAGTGGCACATAAGCGCAGTCGGCACACGTGGGCAGCGTCTCGGCCACACCGGCCGCCAAAATGCGCTGCATGGCCGGCGATTCGAGCCAAGTGGTCACGGGTTGGTCGACCTGGCCGAGGGCGAACGAGCGGTCCCCCATGGATGCGAGCATGCGCGCTTCATCGGACGGGTAAACCGTGCCGTCGTAGTCGTAAACGACCGCCCCCAGCCCGGCTCCGGTCGGTGAGCGCAGGTCCACGTAGCCGTGGGAGAAAGGCGTTAGGAGTTGCCCGAGCAACATGCGGCCATAGGTTTCTTCCATGAAGTAACCGGCGCGATTGACCGAAAGCAGGTGGTCGAGCGCCACCGCATAGAAGCGAAGGAAATCACCGATAGGATAGCCATTTCGGGTCTCGGTCTTGCGTGCAAAACCGTAGGGGCTCAGAGGGCGCAGAGAGATCGAGTGAAAGCCAAGCTTCCGGTATTCGTCGATGATTTCGAGCGGAGCTTCCAGGCTGCGGCGGGTGAGGGTGGTAAGGGCAGAGACTGCGTGTTCTCCGAGTACCTTTCTCCCTCGTTCGATGCCCACCAGCGTCCGACGATAGCTGTCCTTTTCCGGGCGTGGCCGGTTGGCGTTATGCAGCCACTCCGGTCCATCCAGTGACGTGGACAGGTCGAAGTGGTGGTCTCGCATGAAAGAGAGTTGGTCGTCGGTCAGGTCGTGCAGGGTCGAGGCGATGACAAACCGGATGTTTCGGTCTTCATGGCGGTTCCGTATCTCAATGGCCTTAACCAGCATCTTGATGCGCTCGAAGTGGAGCAGGGGCTCGCCGCCTTGGAACTCCACGGTCAGCTCCCGAGCTGGCCATTCGAACAGGCGCTCGACCGCATAGGCGGCGGCTTCCCCTGACATGTCAAATTGGGACTGGCCGAGTGGCTGGCGGGAGACTTGGCAATACGCACAGGTGTGATGGCAACGAAGCGAGACCACGAAAATGTGCAGCTTGGGCCCTTGCTCGATGTACGCCTTTCGGGTGCGGTACTGCGAGAGCAGGGGCGCAAGTGTGGAGGTCGCCGAGTCCGCTACGATGAGGTGGCGGGCTTGAAGGTCCGCAAAGAGCGGTTCGTCTCTGCGAAGGTCTTTGTCGACCGCGCGGGCGAAGTCCGCGCACGACATCAAGATCCAGTCTCCGGACAAGGACGTCACAAGCACCCGGTTCTCATCCCAGGGCAGGCGACGAAAGCGCATCGGGAGAAGCCGGTAGCCCGCTTCTCCCTCAAACGCTGGCGGTGGTGCGAATCTCACGATTTGGGCCTTGTTGGAGCAGCTTGACGAAGGGCTGCTTGGACCAAGGACACATGCAGGTCGGTCGTCTCAGCTCTGATGCGCTCACGCAGATGTTCGTCCAAGGCGTCGTTTCGAAACCGGCCCTCAATGCCGGTCAAGTCGACATCGTCCTGCTTGGACGTGAGAGCGATCGCATACGCACCGTCGGAGTTGGTTAGCTCGACGAAGAAGCGGTCGGTGTAGCGATGAGCTGTCCGCGCGATGACTTCAGCGGAGAACAGTCCAGCATCGATGGAGAGCCGAATCGTTGCCATGCGTCCCCCGGCGCATCCTTGGTCACTTCGGATGGTGCGACTGCGCGCGTTGCGGTGCAAGTTCCGAAAATGGTGCTCAGCACAAACCCACGCGCGCGGTCGCCTTCGAGAGGGCACGGTGAGATCGTCGAGTGCGCCCTCGCACAGAGACACACACACCTGTCATCAGCAGCGCTAACAGGCGCGGCGCGGTGAACCTCAGCTGTCGATTGGAGGCGGGGCATGGTAACTAACATTAAAAAAGCCGCCCGCGATCGCGAGCGGCTGGCTTGAGGATGCATTGTGGCCCTTGGGAACTACCGACGGCTCGGTTGTCGTCGGAGCATTCGACAGATTGCCTGACGTTCCCCTCGCAGAAATCCAAACGACTTCAGCTGTCTGTCGAGATCGGACGTGGTCAGCGGACTCATGCGAGGGATGACTGCCCGACTCCCTTGTTCATGCGTCCACCACTTCGCGGCGCAGAGCATCATGATGAAGCCCGCGGTCAAATGCGAGTCCTCTGGATAGGTGTTTCGGAACCACCCCAAGATTTCATTGCTGAACCGTGGGCTGTTGGAGCCATGGCCGTGAGGGTTGATCAGCTTGAATGCTTGCCCGGCGACGTAGTCGACCTCGAAGGCTGATTTCGGCACCAGCTTGCGCAGACGGTGAAGTACCGCCTCCTTGCCAATAGTTCGGCTCAGCAGCTTTGGAAAAAAATCGGTGGCAACCGTGTACGCCGCGAAGATCAAAGGAGCACTGGTGCATAAGCCATGCGGATCCTCGAGGCTCCGGGTGATCGGCACGGTGATGCAGGCTCCCAAGTCATAGAGGGCTGTATTCGGAGTAACGTGTCGCCCGAACGTGCAATCAATGTGCCTGTTCATAAGGCCTCACTAATCGAGGTCTTCTCGATCAAAGCGAGGATGCTCTCAACGCTCCATGCGGTAATTCTTGGGCCGAGCTCGCGAGTCGGCTGCGGAAAGCGACCGCTTCGCACACCAACCCACCAAGTTGAGCTGCTGACAGGGATGATCGCCGGGATCGCCGGTGAAGTTTTGGTGGCGGCTCTGCCGATTATGTCGTGAAGACGAAGGAAGCCGGTTACCGGGAGTCCCTTTGCTCGATTCAGCTCCATCTCGTCGGGGGGCTGCGTAGGAACCTGTGTGGCTTGCTCGAGAAGTTTATGCTGCTGCTCGGCATTGTCGTACTTGTCGCTGCTCATTGACGTGTCCAACGCTACCGCATCACGGGCAGGGCGGAACGTAAGGGCCCTGCCGTCGAGGCGATCGGACGTGTTAGTGGATGACATCTGCATTTTCTCCTTCACACAGCTCGCAAAATTGCGCCGCTGTGTGAGGGAGTTTCATTAAACGCCGGCAGTTTACGTGCCGTGTTGCAAGCTACTGGCTTGACAAATGCTCACTTTTTAGATCTAGGTGCCTTTGCTAGCTGCGCTTGGCGCAAGATCTGCTCATAAGCGGTTACGAGATGTGGGTAGCTTGGGTTCTTGCGGGTTACCCACTTCATCAGCGTTTCGACGAGTCGATCACCCGGACTGTCGTTGACTTTTTTTCCTGCGATCGCTTGATCGTCGTATTCCTTCAGCGCCTTTGCATGGATAGGGTTGTTCTGAATTTTCGACACCACGGTGCCCAGGAGGTGGCTGGGATCCGCCATCTTTGGAATCACCTTGAGAGCCATGATTTCTTTCGTCACTATGTCTGCGATCACATCCCTCCGTTGCTTGCCTTGCTTCGCGCCTGCTTCGCTCTTTGCCTCGCTCTCGGTCTTGGTTGAGCGCGTGGCACCGATATTCGTCCAGCATTCGATCAGCGCGTGTAAACATCGCATGTCATCGCCGCTGTTCCGAGCGTTTTTGGCCTCAATCCAGTAGGCAATTGCAACTTCAAGAATGTCGTCCGTAGTCACCCTCACCTTCGGCTTCAGATTAGTGAGCGCCCGTTCCGCATCCTCATGGGCTTTGCTGTCTTCTAGCCTCAGTACTGGATCACCTTGTCTCTCGGATGAGAGTCGCTTAGCCCTAACATCTTTCACTTTTGTCTTAAGTTCAAGGAACTTTTTCCTGTTCTTGTCAAGTGACAGATTCTTCCAATGTTCGAATGAAGTCGCGTTCTTTTTGGCTTTCAGCCCTTTGCATACCTTTCCCCATAGGACATCAAAACTTCTGGAGCTTCGCTCGCGATAGTTATGGCTTTGCTCGATGGCGTCGAGGGTTCGTTCGAGTAGCTGGTCGAGATTGGGAAGATCGGCGCTCTCGTACTTGCCCCAATCGCGCGACGTCTTGGCGTAGGTGGTTGGGACGACCAGTTGTTCTTTTGCGCTTCGTCTTCTGTAAAAGCCGGGATCTGCAAATAAATTAGGCATATGGGGCTCGCGTTGTAAACCACCCCGGGATTCCCATAGGCTGGAAGTGCTTGCGGTCCCAGGGGCAGTCCAGATTTTCTGTTCGGGGGCGTGGGACCGAGCGGCATGGGCGCCTACGCCATGTGGAGGGTTGCTTGTGTGTGCGTGGACAAAAGCCCCGCAGGTATCATCCCTGCGAGGCTTTCTGTTTGACACAGGGCGGCTGACCTTACTTCTTGGAGGAAGCTTTCTTGGTCGCCTTGGTGGTGCGCTTGCGAGCGGATGCTGCTTTGGCAGAACCTTGGATGAGCAGGCTCTCTGCCGTCACACCCTTCTTCTTCAGGGCTGCGACGAACCACAACGGGCGCTTGCCGCGGCCCGACCAGGTCTGCGCCGCGTTTTCCGGGTTGCGGTACTTCGGGGTGACCGCCGACTTCGGGCTCTTCGCACCTTTGCCACCGCGCCGTGGATATACCTCATCCAGCGTCAGGCTGGCACTCGCCAGCAGGTTGTCGATCTTCGTGCGGGTGTCCCTGATATGGTTCTG
>Ga0164242_10002889_pt1 | contig 19790 bp, 11 predicted proteins | sample OricomgcompostMG_FD_108783 | JGI IMG/M metagenome (GOLD analysis project Ga0164242, IMG submission 108783) | Miracle-Growth compost microbial communities from Emeryville, California, USA - Original compost - Miracle growth compost (MG) ... | reverse complement strand
TAGGATTGAAGGAAGGGAGTCCTCCATGAGCAAATCGCCCAAATCAGAAAAAGCACCCGAAAAAGCAGTCGTTCCGGTGCTCCCATTGCGTGAAGTCATCGTTTTCCCCCACATGGTCGTGCCATTGTTCGTAGGCCGTGAGAAATCGATCCATGCCCTCGAAGAATGTGTCGAAAAAAAGAAGGAACTGTTTCTAGTCGCTCAAAAACAAGCGACTACGGTGAACCCCGGTGAAAAAGATATTTTTCAAATCGGAACGCTGGGAACGATCCTTCAGATCCTCCGACTCCCCGACAACACCGTAAAAGTTTTGATCGAGGGAAAACGCCGCGCGAAGATGATGAAGTTCATGGACGGCGAACAGATGATCGAAGCTGAAGTCGAGATCGTAAGTGAAGGCTCGGATAAGGTCAGTGTCGAAAGTGAAGCGCTCGTTCGTTCTCTGAAAGCGACCTTCGAAAACTATGTCAAACTCAACAAGCGCATTCCGCCTGAAATGCTGATGAGTGTGAACGGAATCGAAGATCCGTCTCGCTTAGGTGACGTGATCGTCGCGCATCTGAACCTGCGCTTCGAAGACAAGCAGGCGGTGCTCGAAATCACCGATCCGACCAAGCGTCTCGAAAAACTGCTCGAACTCATGCAAGGCGAGATCGAAATCCTTCAAGTCGAACGCCGCATTCGCACCCGCGTGAAAAAGCAGATGGAGAAGTCTCAAAAAGAGTACTACCTCAACGAGCAAATGCAGGCGATTCAGAAGGAGCTGGGCGAGAAAGACGAATTCAAAGCCGAGCTGCTCGCGATCGAAAAACAGATCAAGTCCAAGCCGATGAGCAAAGAGGCCAAAGAAAAAGCGACGAAAGAGCTGAAGAAGCTGAAAATGATGTCGCCGATGTCGGCCGAAGCGACCGTCGTTCGCAACTACATCGATTGGTTGATCTCGTTGCCTTGGGGTGAGTACACCGAAGACAGCACCGACCTGAAGGCGGCCGAAGACATCTTAAACGAAGACCACTACGGGCTCGAAGACGTGAAAGAGCGTTTGCTGGAGTACCTGGCGGTTCGCACGTTGACCGAAAACTCGAAAGGGCAGATCCTCTGCTTCCTCGGGCCTCCGGGCGTGGGTAAAACCTCGTTAGCGCGTTCAATCGCGAAAGCGCTCGATAAAAAAATCGTCCGCACCTCGATGGGTGGGGTTCGCGACGAGGCCGAGATTCGCGGTCACCGCCGTACCTACGTTGGCGCCATGCCGGGCAAGATCATTCAGTCGTTGAAGAAAGCCGGCTCTTCGAATCCGGTCTTCTTGCTCGACGAGGTCGATAAAATGAGCATGGATTTTCGCGGAGATCCGTCCTCGGCGCTTCTCGAAGTGCTCGACCCAGAACAAAATCACAACTTCGGCGATCACTACCTCGAAGTCGATTACGACCTGTCGAAGGTGATGTTCGTCCTGACGGCGAACTCGCTCTCGGGCGTGCCTCGTCCGTTGCTTGATCGGATGGAAGTGATCACGATCTCGGGTTACACCGAAATCGAGAAGTACAACATCGCGAAGAAATACCTGGTCCCGAAACAGATGGAACAACACGGGCTGAAGGCCGAAGACATGGCGATGGACGATGATGCGATCCGAAACCTGATTCGCCTTTACACTCGCGAGGCCGGCGTGCGGAACACCGAGCGCCTGATTGCGACCATCTGCCGGAAGATCGCGAAGAAACTCGTCGATGCTCGCATTGAAGCGTCGAAGAGCAAAAAGGCCGAAAAAATCGGCGTGATGCGCGTGAAATCGGACGATCTCGAAGAGTTGCTCGGACCAGCTCGCTACATCCAAAACAAACTCGAAGAGAACAACGAAGTCGGCCTGACGAACGGATTGGCTTACACCGAAATGGGCGGCGAGATGCTGCAAATCGAAGTGTCGGTCGTTCCGGGCAAGGGTGCCGTCAAGATCACCGGTAAACTCGGCGATGTGATGCAAGAGTCGGCGACGACGGCGATGTCTTACGTTCGTTCTCGCGCGGATGCTCTGGGCTTGAGCCCCGACTTCTATCAGAACGTCGACATCCACCTTCACGTTCCGGAAGGAGCGGTACCGAAGGACGGACCGTCGGCGGGGATCACGATGACGACCGCGATCACGAGCGCTCTGACGAAGATTCCGGTCAAACGTGACATCGCGATGACCGGCGAAGTGACCCTTCGCGGACGCGTGCTTCCGATCGGCGGTTTGAAAGAGAAGCTCTTGGCTGCGAAAATCACCGGCATCAAGACTGTGCTCATTCCGAAAGACAACGTCGCCGATCTGAAAAAGATCCCGGCCGAAATCAAGGAAGGCATGCAGATCATCCCGGTCGATCACGTCGATCAGGTGCTGCGCTTGGCGCTCGCTCTTGAAAAACCGGAAGAGTTCTTGGCGAAAGCCGGCGGAGTGGGGGACATCCCTGCTGCCGTCATCGAAAAAGCCGCCGCCAAAAACAAACTCGGTTCGGCGGTGAAGCACTAGGGTGGTCGCCCGCTTTTCGTAAAGGTTTGCGTTAAATTTGAAAGGCACTCAGGGATTCCCTGGGTGCTTTTCAAATTTACGGCGCGTATTCGGATTCCGGTGAGCTATTCCTGCTCCCCGAGTCCAATGATTCGTTTTAAAGGAACAGAGCGTTCTGACATGAGTTCGTGGATGGCTTGGAAGACTTCTGCAAATTGAGCATCGTAACGGGATTCCAACTCAAGAATCCGTTTTGCGAGTTCGCGGTTCGATTCCAAGACTTCACGAATCTTTCCGAAGGTTCTCATAATTTCGATATTGACCTTGATTGCCTTTTCGCTATTTAACACGCTAGAAAGCATTGCGACCCCATACTCGGTAAATGCAAAAGGCCGTTTCTGTTTTCCGCCTCGTCCAAGTTTTGAAGTCACAAAATGTGACTTCAAAAAATCCCATTCAATTTCAGTAAGTTGGAACATGAAGTCGACTGGAAAACGTTCGATATTTCTTCGAACGGCTTGATTCAATATCCGAGTTTCGACTCCATAGAGGGTTGCTAGATCAGCATCGAGTAACACTTTGTGATTCCGAATGAGATAAATTTTAGATTCGATACCAGCGATTGAAGGAGATTCCATGGTGACATCAAGAGCAAGAGCCGGGCCAAGCAAGGCCTATCCAAAACTCGCAAATCCCGATAGAATCACCCCATGTCCGTCCTGATCAGCATCCACGAACTCCATCACTCGTTTTCTCATCGCAGCCTTTTTGAAGGGCTGACGTTCAGCATTTTGGAAGGCGAAAAAATAGCGTTGATCGGCCAGAACGGCGCCGGCAAATCGACGCTGATGAAAATTTTGGCAAACTCGATCGAACCCGACGGCGGTACGGTCGCGCGCTCGCGCGGGGTGCAGGTGGGGTACCTTGCGCAGAACCCGGAATTCAAGCCGGGGCTGACGGTAAAAGACGCCGTGTACGCCGGGATCGAAGCATCCGACGATTGGACGGCCATCGGTGCTGCCGAAGAGGCGATTTCGCGTTTAGGCCTCAAGCCCTACGAAGATCAATCGGTCGCCGAGCTTTCGGGCGGATGGAAAAAGAAAGTGGCGCTGGCCCACGAACTGGCGCTGAATCCGACCTTGCTGCTGATGGACGAGCCGACCAACCATCTGGACGTGGAAAGCATTCTTTGGTTGGAGGATTGGGTGCGCTCGGCCTCAATCGCCGTGATGATCATCAGCCACGACCGCGCCTTTTTGCAAAGAACGGCCCGACGGGTGATCGAGATCGATCGGCGAAATCCGAGCGGGATCTTGAGCGTGGAAGGCACCTACGACGATTTTTTGAAGGTAAAGGAAGACTACATCGAAAATCAGATCGCGCGCGAAGCCTCGCTCAAAAATCAGCTTCGTCGTGAAGTCGAGTGGCTGAGTCGCGGAGCAAAAGCCCGCACGACCAAACAAAAAGCCCGCATTGATCGCGCGGCCGATCTGAAGGAAGAAGTGCAGGATCTCGGTTCGAAGAACGCCACTTCGTCGGTGAAGCTCGAATTCGATTCGGTCGAGCGGCTTCCGAAGAAGCTGGCCGAACTCGAAGGCGTTTCTAAAAGTTACGGCGAAAAGACGCTTTTTCAAAATCTCGATTTGAAAATCACACCGCGCACGCGGCTGGGGTTGATGGGTAAAAACGGAACGGGCAAATCGACGCTCATCCGGCTGATTATGGGTCTTGAAGAGCCGACCTCGGGCACGATTGTGCGCTCAGATCGGCTAGAGGCACTGTACTTCGAACAAAGCCGCGAAACACTGGATCCGTCGATTACGGTGTTGAAAACCGTCTGCCCTTATGGTGAAACGGTCGAGTTTCAGGGGCGCAAGATGCACGTGCGCTCATATCTGGATCGATTCCTTTTTAGCGGCGGCCAACTCGACCAGACCGTTTCGAAACTTTCAGGCGGCGAGCAAGCACGATTGCTACTCGCGCGTTTGATGCTGAGGCCCGCGAACCTACTCATCCTCGATGAGCCCACGAACGATCTCGATTTGCAAACACTGGCCATCCTCGAAGATTGCTTGAAGGAATTCCCGGGCGCCGTGATTCTCGTCACCCACGATCGTGCCTTCATGGGCGAAGTGTGTAACCAGATTTTGGCGTTCCCCGAGATGATCACCTTCGCTGAAATCGATCAGTGGGAGAAATGGTTTAAAGAGAATCAAAAGCGCACATCATCGCGCGCCCGAAACGATGAGGCTAAAGCGGATGATGCTCGTGCCGGCCCTACCGCAAAATCATCCAAAAAACGGCTCTCTTACAAAGAACAGATCGAATTCGACCGGATGGAAAAGGTGATTTTCGAGAAGGAAGAAAAAGTGGCCGAACTAGAGGCGCGCTCACAGCTTCCTGAAATCGTCACAAATTCGGTCGAATTGAATAAGGTCGTAACCGAGCTCGCGCAAGTGCAAGCCGAAGTCGAAACGCTCTATGCGCGTTGGGCGGAGTTGGAGCAGAAATTTAGGTGAGCCGTACCTTTTCGTTTCGCAGATGCGTTATTCATAACGCGACTGCGAAACGAAAAGGTACGGCTCACCTAAATTCTCCGCGTCCGAATCGAAGTCTTCAGTGACTGAATGGATTGAACCAATTCATCGGTCACGGGCTGGTTCAGATCGACGACGAGATAGCCGACGTCGCTGTCGGTGTGAAGCGATTGGGTTTGAATGTTTGCGCCGTATTCGGACAAGATCCGGTTGATGTCTTTCAACACCCCGACCACGTTTCGGTGGACGTTACTGAAGCGCGAAAACTGGCGATTGAGCGGTGTATCCGTATTCGGGAAATTCACCGATCGCAGGGTCGATCCGGTTTGCATGAAACGAATCAAGGTCGATGCGACCTCGCGGCCGATATTGACTTGAGCTTCTTCGGTCGCACCCCCGACGTGTGGGGTCAGGATCACGTTTTCGATGCCTTTCATGGGCGAGGCAAAATCAGGAATGTTATTTTCAGGCTCGGCAGGATAAACATCAAGCGCACAACCGGCCAGGTGCTTCGAGCGGATCGCTGCTTCGAGTGCCTTGAGGTCGATCACATCCCCCCGCGAGGCATTGATCAGGTACGAATGCTCTCGCATCTTCCGCAATTCATTTTCGCCGATCATATTGTGAGTCGCATCCGTCGCAGGGACGTGCAGAGTCACGAAATCGGAATGCGCGAGCAACTCGTCGAGTGTCGAGAGCGGCTTGGCGTTGCCGAGCGGCAGTTTTGAAATCACGTCGTAAAAGAACACCCGCATTCCCAACGCCTCGGCCAAGTGAGAGACCTGCGAGCCGATATTGCCGTAGCCGATGATCCCCAAGGTTTTTCCGCGCACTTCGAAGCATTGATTCGAACTTTTGTTCCAGACACCTTGGTGCATTTCGATGTTGCGGCTGCCGAGTTTGCGCGAAAGCATGACGATTTCGGCGATCACCATTTCGGCGACGGAACGGGTGTTGCTGAAGGGGGCATTAAATACGACCGTGCCGTGGGTTTTGGCCGCAGCGAGGTCGACTTGATTGGTGCCGACGCAAAAACAGCCGACGGTGGCGATGCTTTTTGCCGCTTCAAATACTTTGGGGGTGAGGTAGGTCTTACTGCGAATTCCCAGCACGTCATAACCGGGAAGTTTCGCCACGAGCTCATCTTCGGTCAGCGCGCCTTTGAGGGTATCGACCTGAAAGCCCGATTGCGAAAACAAGTCTTGGGCGATGGGGTGGATGTTTTCTAATAAAAGAACTTTCTGCATTTTCTCAATTTAACACGCGTGGAAGCGGGAAGGTAAGAATTGACACATTTTTTTGTGCTATTGCGTTGCGGTAAACCGGCTCAAGCCGTGATACGCTCGTTTCATGGATGCGCCTTCGCATAAACGCTTCAAGCTCGACACAAAATTCAAACCGACCGGAGACCAGCCCCAGGCGATCGAAAAATTGGTCGCGGGTCTCAAGGCGGAACAAAAATCACAAGTGTTGCTCGGAGTGACCGGCTCGGGCAAGACCTTCACCATGGCGAACGTGATCGCGCAAGTGCAGCGGCCGACTCTCATCTTGGCTCACAATAAGACACTCGCGGCCCAGCTGTATTCGGAGTTTAAGGAGTTCTTCCCCGACAACGCGGTCGAATACTTCGTCAGCTACTACGACTATTATCAGCCCGAGGCCTACATCGCCTCGACCGACACCTACATCGAAAAAGATTCGCAGATCAACGACGAGATCGACAAGCTCAGACACTCGGCCACGCGCTCGCTGCTGGAGCGCAACGACGTGATCATCGTTTCGTCCGTGTCGTGTATTTACGGTTTAGGGAGCCCCGAGGCCTACGAGGGGTTGATTATTTTTCTTGAAATCGGCAAGGAGTACAAGCGCCAAGAGGTGCTTAAAAAATTGATCGAGATCCAATACAGCCGAAACGACATCGATTTTCATCGAGGAACGTTTCGCGTGCGCGGCGAGGTCGTCGAGATTTATCCCGCCTACGAAGAAGACGTGGCGATCCGACTGGAGTTCTTTGGCGATGAGCTGGAAGCGATCTCGACCTTCGATCCGCTCCGAGGGGTTCGCCTTGAAAAATTGCCGAAGGTAACGATCTATCCCGCCAGCCATTACGTCACGACCTCAGACAACCGCAAGCGCGCGATCGCGTCCATCCGAGCCGAGCTTCAAGAGCATTTGCAGGTTTTGCACTCGCAAAACAAGCTGGTGGAGGCGCAACGCTTAGAGCAACGGACGCAATTCGATTTGGAGATGATGGAGCAGATCGGATTTTGTCAGGGGATCGAAAACTATTCGAGGCACCTAACAGGTCGTAAGCCGGGCGATCCGCCGCCGACCTTGATCGAATACTTCCCCGATGGATGGCTTTGTATTATCGACGAGAGTCACGTCACCGTTCCGCAGATCGGTGGCATGTACCGGGGAGACCGTGCGCGCAAAACGAACTTGGTCGAGCACGGGTTTCGGCTGCCGTCGGCGCTCGATAACCGTCCGCTTAATTTTCAGGAATGGGAAGGCTTGCTCGGGCAATGTATTTACGTTTCGGCCACGCCGGGTGGCTATGAGCTGAAGAAAATCGAAACGGAAGAACACGTGGCCCCGATCGAACAAGTGATTCGACCCACGGGCCTTTTGGATCCGATCGTCGAAGTACGGGGAGCGCAGGATCAGGTCGATAATCTGTTGAGCGAGATCCACAAGCGGGTTGAACGTAACGAGCGAGTGCTGGTGACGACGCTCACGAAAAAATTCTCGGAAGACTTAACGAAGTACCTGACCGAGAAAAAGGTGAAGGTGAAGTACCTGCACTCGGACATCGAGACCTTGGAGCGGATCGAGATTTTGCGCGATCTTCGATTAGGAACCTTCGACGTGTTGGTCGGGATCAACCTGTTGCGGGAAGGACTCGATTTGCCCGAGGTATCGCTGGTGGCGATCCTGGATGCCGATAAGGAAGGCTTTCTACGATCCGAGCGCTCGCTGATTCAAACGATCGGTCGCGCGGCCCGGAACGAGAACGGCTTTGTGATCCTCTATGCCGACCGCGTGACGGAGAGCATGCGAGTCGCCATCGACGAAACGAAGCGCCGTCGTTCGATTCAAGAAGCGCACAATACGAAAATGGGGATTACGCCGCAGACGATTCAGAAAAAAATCGCGGCCCCGATTCAAGTCGATCAAGACATGGTGCTCGGACAAGGCCTTTGGCCAAGTGCTGCGAAGCGGGCGGCTGAAAAGGCTGGCGAAAAGGCCGACGGCAAATCGGCGAAGGAGAGCCAGTTGCAGTCCTTACAAGCGCTCTATGCGGATGTACAAGGCCAGATGCTCGATTATGTCGACGAGCTTTCGCGCGCCGATCGGATCAAGGAACTACTGGGCGATCGCTTCGTCTCGCTCGAAAAACTCCCTTCGACTTTAAAGAAGATGGAAGTCGAGATGAAAGAGGCCGCTCAGAATCTTCAGTTCGAAAAGGCGGCCGAAATTCGCGATGTCTTACGCAAAATCAAACTTTTGAGTTTGGAGCTTTAATAGCCGCGAGCGGAGAGCTCCCACGCTTCGCGGATCGCGCGTTCGGCATCGAGTTCACCCGCTAAGCGTGCGCCGCCGATGAGCGAGTAGGAAATGCCTGCCTGAGTTAATTTCGCCGCTAATCCATTTTCGGATTCTTGTCCGGCGCAGATCACGACCTGTTTTGCAGGAACGAGTTTTTTCTCGCCCGAATGAAGTTTTACCCACACGCCTTCTCTCGTGATTCGATCGTAGGTGAGGTGATTCATATAATTGACGCCCGAGCGCTTGAGCTCAAGGCGGTGAATCCAGCCTGTGGTCTTACCCAAGGTTTTTCCGAGGGGCGTTTTTCGCCGTTGTAATAGCGTGATCTTCACCCGTGTTTTTTCGGGTTTGAAGTGCGGCACCAATCCGGAAGGTTGAGCGGGGTCGATTCCCCAGTGATGAAAGAAGTGCTGAGGATGATGATCAAGGTCGTCCTGAGCGTGAAGGATCGTCGTGGCCACATCGATGCCGATACCGCCTGCACCGATGATGGCGACCGATTCGGCGGGCATAATCCGCTCGCTCAGATAACGGTCGTAAGAATAGACATGCGGAAGATCTTGCCCCGGAATTTTTGGATCACGCGGGCGCACGCCAGCCGCGAGGATGATTTCGTCGAAGTCCTTCAGTTCTTCTGCGTTTTGAATCGGGTGTTGTAAGCGGATATCGCCGCCCAGACGACGAATCTCGCTTTCCCAATGCTGAATACTGAGCGCGTAATCGGATTTTCCGGGAACGTTCGCAGCCAACAAGAACTGCCCGCCGACCTCGGACGATCGTTCAAAGAGCGTGACCTCGTGCCCGGTCTTGAGTGCCGACAGAGCCGCATTCAGGCCGGCAGGCCCGGCACCGACGACGGCGATTTTTTTGCGGGGATGAGTGGCGGCAGCTTTAAGTTTCGCTTTCCACTCTTTTTCTTCGCACGCAGTGGGATTCACCAGACACGACGCTTTTTTATTTTCGAAAATGTGATCCAAACAAGCCTGGTTGCAAGCGATGCACGGGTTGATTTGAGCAGCATGTCCGGCCTGAGCTTTGTTCACGAATTCGGGGTCGGCTAGAAACGGGCGCGCCATGGAAACGAGATCGGCATCGCCCGAGTTCAATACTCGCTCGGCAATGTCGGGAGTATTAATTCGATTGGTGGCGATGATCGGAATCGAGATGTTGCGACGAAGTTCGTGCGTGATCGAGGTGAAAGCCGCATGAGGCACCATCGAGGCGATGGTCGGGATTCGGGCCTCGTGCCAGCCGATGCCCGAGTTCAGGATGGTGGCGCCTGCGGCTTCGATTTTTTTCGCCAGCTCATGAACTTCTTCGCGGGTCGCGCCTTGGTTGACGAGATCTAAAATTGAAATCCGAAAAATCAAAATGAACTCAGCACCGACGGCTTCGCGCGTGCGGCGTACGATTTCGACGGCGAATCGACAGCGATTTTGAAACGATCCGCCCCACTCGTCGTGGCGTTGATTCGTTCGCGACGAAAGAAATTGATGAATCAAATAGCCTTCCGAGCCCATGATCTCGACGCCGTCGTAACCCGCTTCTTTGGCGTACATCGCGGCTTTGACGAACTTGCCGATGGTCCGCTTCACCATAAAGCGCGGAAGCGCAAAAGGCTTGAAAGGAGTAATCGGCGATTGAATGCGCGAGGGTGCGACCGAAAACGGATGATAGGCATAGCGTCCGGCATGCAAAAGTTGCAGACAAATTTTTGCTCCGGCTTCGTGCACTCGTTGTGTGAGCGATTGATGGGCTTTCGCCATTTTTCCGGATGCGAAGGTTGCGCCGAAAGGAGTGAGCTTTCCGAAAAAATCAGGCGAATAACCGCCCGTCACGATCATTCCAACGCCGCCTTGGGCGCGTTCGACGAAATAATCGGTCAGAGTTTCAAGATGATGAAGCTGATCTTCAAGTCCGGTGTGCATCGAGCCCATGACGACACGATTTTTCAGGCGGGTGAATCCAAGATCGAGCGGTTCAAAGAGGTGCGGAAAATCTGCCGAGTCGTGCATATTGGCAGTATATCCGGCCTTCGCGGCTGGCGCTTTTTAAAAATCGGGTTAGAATAAAACCTATGAAAAATTTCATACGCTTAGGAGTCATCGTTCTGACGATGCTTGCTTCCACCAGTCACGCCTCCGTTTTTAAGTTTCGCTTGATGGCCGAACCCACGAGCTTCGATTGGCATCAGGCCAGCACCTCGATTGAAACTCCGATTTTGATGAACATCATGGAAGGGTTGATGGAGGTCGATCCGAACCTGAAACCGAAACCTTGCCTGGCCGAGAAACTGAAGCTCAGCAAAGACCAGAAGGTCTACACCTTCACGATCCGCAAAAACGTAAAGTGGTCGGACGGCACTCCGCTCAAGGCACAGGATTTCGTCGAAGGGTGGAAGCGCTTGCTGACCCCATCGACGGCGGCACCGTATGCCTATTTGCTTTACGATGTCGTGGGTGCTCAGGAATTCAACAAAAAACAACTGACCGATTTTTCGAAAGTGGGCATTCGCGCGAAAAACGATTCGACCTTCGTCGTGACACTCAAACGTCCGGTCGCGTATTTTCAATATTTGACGGGCTTCTGGCCGTTATTTCCGATTCGGAAAGACCTGATCGACAAGGAGGGTTCAAAGTGGGACAAGCCCGGAAAACTCGTGAGCGTCGGTCCGTACACGCTTGAAAGCTATAAGATGCAATCGAAGATCGTGCTGAAGGCGAACCCTCATTACTGGCGCAAGATGGGGAATGTGACGGAGGCCGTGGCTCAGATCATCACCGACAGCGCCACTGCCGTGAATGTGTTTAAATCGGGCGGAATTCAAATGATGCAGGACTTTTCGCCGGACGATCTGAAACTCGTTCGACCCATGCCCGAGTTCAAAACCTTTCCGTACTTGAAAACGCATTATCTGGCATTTCGAGTAAAGGGGAGCGTCGCCGAGAACAAGAACCTGCGGTTGGCGATCGTGCATGCGATCGACCGGAAGCCGATTCCGAGTATCTTAAACGGAACTCAGCAGACGGCGAGCTCGTTCATTCCGCCGAAGGTGGTGGGCTATGATGCGAAATTAGGCGCGGCCTACGACGTCGCCAAGGCAAAAGATTATTTGGCAAAATCGGGGATAGACCCTGCCAAGGTGAAGATCACGATGATCGCCCGCAACAGCGAGCGGCCGAGAATTCTGACCCAATACATTCAAAGCGAGTTGAAAAAGAACCTGGGCTTAAACGTCGAGATCGAACTTTTTGATCACAAGGTGTTCCGCAGCCAAATCACGACGGAAAACATTCCGATGATGCTCATGGTGTGGGCCGCCGATTATCCAGACGGCGATACCTTCATGGGGTTATTCGAGTCGAACACGGGGAACAACCTCACTCGTTTCTCGAATGCGAAGTACGACGAAGACATTCGCAAGGCTCGCGAGGATTGGAACACGCTGAAGCGCGACAAGCTTTACAAGGAAGCACAAAAAATCGTTCAGGAGCAGGACGCGGCGATTCTTCCGCTGTTTTATGAAGATAACGAGGCCTTGGTCAGCAAATCGGTAAAAGGCTTTTCAATCAATCCGATCGGTTACTTTTTCTTGAAAGACATCACAGTAAAATAGCTGCTTCAAGCCCGTTGATCTGAAAATAAAAGAAGCAAGCGCGACTTCAGGCAGCCGGAGGCGATCAGCCTTTAAGGGCAGGAGCCCGTGGAGCGCTTGCTTCTTTTATTTTCAGATCAACGAGCTTGAGTCAGTGATGTATCCATATCAAAAAAAAAGCCCCCGCCGAAGTTCGGCGAGGGCTTTGAATCGTTCAAACGATTTTAAAACGACGGCTTAATAGTAGATGTAGCAGTCGTAATAGTAACCGTAGTAGTAATCGTAACAGCTATCCCAGTAACCGTCGCTGTAGCCATAGCCGTTGTCGACGTAGACGCTACCGCCGCTCAGAAGGATGACGGCCACGAGTGCGATCACGCCCACGGCAACGACCGCATAGGTCGCTTCATCCGACCAAGATGCGCCGGTTGCTTGTTTTTGCATGTATTGGAACACCAGCTGATTGACTTGCTGGCTGTTCATGCCTTGGCTTTTCGCTTGAGCGGCCAGGGTGTCGAGGTCTTTCGCGGTTTGCGCGTCCGGCATTTTCGATTTCAGCGCGGCCACGATTGCATCGTTCGATACGCCTTGTTTTTGAAGCTCGGCGATTTGTTTCGTGAATTCCTGATAAGCGGCTTTTTTGAAAGCCGGGTCTTTTTGATCCCACTGAACGTTGATTTTATAATTCAGTTGGTTAATCGCGCTTTCGACCGTCAGGTTCGCTGCTTGGACTTGAACCGTTGGGAAGGTGGCGATCATCAACAAAGCGATCAAAGAATGGATGGTCTTTTTCATGATTCTCTCTCCTTTAGATTTGCGTGGCTATGACTGCGCCCATTCATACTGGGGAGAACTGCTTTGTGCAAGAAATTTGGAAAGAAAGAAGCGTTTAAAGCCCGAGTTCTTGATTAAAATACTGGAGCAAACGAAGTCGATCGTATTCTGGGGCCTGACAAATATGATGCTGCGGTGCGCAAGCGTTCAAAAGTGCCTCGACGAGGGAATGATTCCCGCGTCGGATCGTCGAATCAAAAGTATTCAAATCATGTCGGCTTTCCCATACCAGCTGGGTCGCGGCATCGGCTCCGAGCCGATCGCGAAGCCCCCAAAGCATCGCCAGTACGAAATCGGCCGTGGCCTTTGCGTTCGTATCGTATTCGATCGAGAAAGTTTTGATCTTCTTTCCGCTCTTGCCTTGGCCCTTCGAGTAGGCCTTGATCTTTTTCGCCAGGTCGGGCGAATTCGCAATCGTTGCGGCGAAGAAATCGGCCATGCCTTCGACGACGGGGGTGGGATGGGTCGGGTTCAGATAATCGCTGAGCGCGATGTGCGAGAATTCGTGATCGATGATTTCGGGAACCATCGCGGTATCCAGATAGTACGCCTTCGGCAGTAGCGCGCGGTTCACCAGACGCATGACTTGAAACGCGCCTTCGATGGCGACGATCGTGCCGCCTTGGCGGGTGACGCTATTGAGGAGCGGGCTTGCGATCGCTTCCGAACTGAAGAGGGTCGGAAGAACCGAAGCAACACCCTGCTGAGCCAAAGAGGGATAAAGCGCCTGACGGATACTTCGCTCGGTTCCGGCCATCGGATTTTTCGGAAGCTCGGCGAGCAACTCTTTCATCGGAATGCTTTTGGTCGGACGGAACCAGATTTCGCGATTCCATTGAGGGGCGCCTTCGATTCCCAACTGATCGTCGGGATTGCTTTTCGGAATCGAGTGGGCATTGTTGAACTGCGGATCTTTCGCGTCGTTCGCCCAGTGCCCGATCCGATCAAAGGAGTTCGAGAAGTCGATGCGAACCGTGACTTGCTCCAGCCGTGCGACCTCCTCGGAGTGAAGCACGTCGAGGTAGAATCGTTTGGCGAGGGTCAGATGATAAAGTAAATTCGCCGCGCGCAGGCGATCGTCGTCAGAGGCTTTGGCCCATTCGAGCGGCTCGGAATTTTTTCCGATCACGATTTTGAAGTCCGGAGTTTCGGCGTAGGCAGGATTGATCAGCTGGGGCAGTTCGACTTGGCTAAAAATGGCTTTTCCGTGCGCATTTCGGGTGATGACGGTAAAGCGCTCGCTTGCGTGCGAGGCCGGGGCGACGGAGAGCAGTGCGGTTAAAATTAAAAATAACTTCATGGCTCACCTAAAAAATGGAATACCCTTCTTTGACCGGATCGGGTTCTTTTTTGTCTTTCAAGATCACGCTCTGAACGAGCACTAGGCTCAATGACGAGATCATGTTGAACGGAGGCGGAACCAGAATCAACAATGGCCCGCCGTATTTTTGAATGATCGTCATGACTTTGCGGAAGCCGGTCGCCTCGGGCGGATTCCAGCGGTCGTCGATTTTGAGAATCTCATTGAGCTCTTGCGCGGGGACGTACCCTGTTTCGAGCCCTGCCAGGACGAGATCTTCGAATTCGATCTTCCGGCCCTGAAACAGCTCTGAAGAAGTCATGACATCGGCATACTCGTTATGCAGTTGATTCACGGCGACGTCGTACTGTTCGGTCAGACTCAGGTGAACGACTTCGGTATCGCTTCCGTCGCCTTCGAAATCGTAAGTGAGATAAACCTTTTTGGCGCTGATCCGGCGGTTGAAGCGATAAAACGCTTTCGCCATCAAGTCGATCTGAGTCGCGTTGTATCTTTGATAAAAAGCCAGGCGGTAGCTCAGGCCATGGGTTTTCTTTTTCTTCTTCGAGGCAAGCGTCGTTTTTCCGCTCGTTTGGCCGTCGGTCAGGTAAATATTTTTAACCGATTTCATCGTCAGCGCGACCGAGCTTAAGGTATAGGGAGCCTTCTCCCATCCCGAATCTTCCAGATCGTTTAGCCAGGCTGCCATTTCGGGCGAGATCACCTTCTGCCGAAGCTCATTTTTGACTTCCTTGCGGAATCGCGCTTTACGATAGTGATCTCGGTATTGGCTTTTTAGTTTTCCGACGATTGAAAAAAAGGTGGCAGTCGGGCACGCATGCTCGGTCGGAAGACGGGGTGTGTGTTCGTAGGCAGTCAGAGACTTCCATAAAGGGGCTAGAATCACGTCGTCGATCAAATCGTTCTCGCGAAGCGCGACTAAGATCGATTTCAGTGGCTCGTTCTGTGGATTGATTTGCGCGGGAAGGTTCGCCTCGACGGCCGCGTGTTGAAGCACGCTCAGAGCATGAGCCTCGCAGGCATTATCCGGTTGGTTGAAGATATCGGTGGCCAGTGCGCTTGCCACGTCGATGAGCTGCGGCTTCAAGGCAGAAAGATCGTTGCCCAGAATTTCGCGCGCTTGCTCGCGATCGGCGGCTTTCACGATGACCGAGTTTTCTTCTTTGTCGTTCGCCATCAGTTCGAGCGGCGTCAGCGGAGCCGTCCGGCGCGGAGGACCGACTTCGGCATCAGCGCGAGCGGACCCGACCGACACGGTCGAGATCATCAGCATTCCGACGAAAAAGGGGAGCAAAAACCATCGCATAAAACTGATGCGAAGGATAAACCCGCCGACGAGTGAAGTCAACAAATTAAACAATTGTTATTTAAAAATAACTCTGCGAATGACCGAAAAACTAAGCCGAAATTACAGCGTTTTTTCGTAAATCCGCCAGCGGCGATAGAGCGGGGCACCCAGGTCTTGCCAAGGCTTGTTCATGGCCTCGTTGTCTTCGAGAATCCACGAGGCTTCGCCCGCCACGTAACCGAACTTGTGGGCGCGCTCGAAGGCTTCGAAGGTGAAGAGTGCGAAGATCCCGCTGCCCCGGTACTCGGGCTTTACGCCCAGGGTGATGATCCGGACGGACTTCAGCAGTTTCTTGCCGAGCAGAAGCTTGAAGATCCCCGTCGGAAACAGCTTTCCGTTCGGGATGCGCTTGAAGATGTAGTTGTAGTCGGGGATGGCCAGCATAAAGCCTGCGGGCTTTCCGTCGACTTCGGCGACGAAGGCCATGCGCGGATCGAGGATCATCTTCATGTCTTTGGCTGCGAATTTGAATTCGTCGGCAGTCATGGGGAAGAACCCCCAGTTTTTCTCCCAAGCTGCATTGTAGATGTCGAAGCAGCGCGAGACTTCGCCTTCGAAATCCTTCACGTTGAAGTCGCGGAACTTCACACGCGAATTTTCAGAGCGCAGGCGTTTGGCGTAATTCTGGACCTTTTCAGGAAGCCCGACGTTTTTCTCGCGGGCCACGATATAAGCGACGAGGTCTTTGGCTTTGCCGAGTCCGTAACGGTCGTGCAGCTCTTCGTAGTATTTCGGGTTCCAGGTCGTCATGATCGTCGGGTGCTGGCTTTGACCACGGACCAGCAAGCCGCATTCGTGATTGGTCGACGGGTTCATCGGTCCTTGCATCGAGCTGAGGCCGCGAGCCTTCAGCCATTTTTCAGCGGCTTGAAAAAGTGCGTTGGCCACTTCTTGATCGTTGATGCACTCGAAGAAGCCGTAGAACCCGGTTTTGTCGTGATAAAATTCGTTATGTCCTTTGTTTTCGATCGCAGCGATTCGTCCGACGGGCTTTCCGTCTTTCTCGGCGATAAAAAGTTGGATGTTGGCACGTTTGAAAAACGGGTTTTTTTCGGTGTCGAGGTTCTCATAGACCGACAGCCGCAGGGGTGGAACCCATTGCGGATATTCTTTTTGATTACAGATCTTCCAAAGGACGTCGATGAACTCGTACGTGCCTTTTTTGCCCGAAACTTCCCGAATCTTGATGGTATGCATAGCGGTCAAGTTAAAACAAACCCGCCGAAATGAAAATGAAAAAAGCTAGATCGAAAAGGCCGTGGCTCCGGTCGCCTGGTCGAGATCGAACCCTTTAGAGAGCAGGGTTTTGCGAATGTCGTACATGTAGGTGCCGACGTTGTAATCCGACATGACTGATCCGTCATGCACGCCCACGATTTTCACGGTTCCCGAAGCGGTGACGCCCAAAACGGCGCTTCCGCTGTTTCCGGCTTCGGTATCGCATTGATAAAAAAAGCGAGATGCAGGTCTCGCGGTTTGCAAAGAACAGTATTGAGACCACTCCAATGGCCGTGCCTGTGGATATCCGAAAATCGTAAGTTTCGTGTTATTAGCAGTGCGTTTGTGGTCCGTCGAAATGGCGATCTTGGCTGCGGGTGCGTGATCTACTTTAAAGATCGCGAAATCCCGTTGTTGGTTCAGTTCGGCATAAACGACTTGTGTGCATCGAGAAGTGAGCGAAATCACCGGTTTCACGTTTCCGGTTTCTGGAGAACCGCGAAATCCCCAATGAACTTCGACGGTCGAGCAATCGATGTTCGAAGTGCTTTGAGGGTTCGGGACGGCCTCGCTTAAAAAACAATGCCCGGCGGTCAAGACATAACCGTTCCCGAGGTGAGTGCCGGTGCAGGCATTGCTTTGGTTGATCGAGATCAGTCCGAAGGCATCGATCGCTCCGCGAAGGGCGGGATCGATGTTGGATCCGTCGACCTTCACTTTCACGAGATCGTTATCGCCGATGATTTTAGAAGGATGGGCTTCGGCGATGCCCACGATGGAATTGCTTTGAGCGGCCGGAATTGCTTCCACGACCGGAGTTTGTGAGCCGCATGCGGTCAGCGCGACGGCTCCGATGGCGATGAAAAGAGCTTTGAATGAAGAATCCCGAACCATGTTTCCCCCCTCGCAATCGAGTGGGAAAATAAATAACGATAAATGAATCAGTTTTAAAGATAGATCTTGATTATTTATATTGATGGGAGCGGCGGGGTCTGAGTATTCAATCTTGAGAAGAAATTGAGGATCAAAAAAATTCTGCTCGGAGTCCTTTCGGGCTCCGAGCAGAAAATTCTCTCATTTTCTCTCTAGCCCGACACTGCTGTGGCGGTTTTCATAGGGTGTCAATGTAACCAAAATGACGCAACTAATCAAGTTCGAAATCAAGCGCTTCCATTGAATTCCGACAAAATTCTAACTCATTGAAATTACCGTTAAAAGGGCGGACACTCATTAGATATGATGAAATCTACTCGAATTGCTTTGGTGCTTTCCGCTTTTTCACTCGTTGGTTTTTCAGGCGCTCAAGCGCAGACGCTTCAATGCCAAAGCGTTCCTGCCTTGATGAATGTCTTCCTGGCGAACCACTTTTCGGTCAACAAGCTGGATGGCGACGTGAAAGACCACACCGTCAGCTTGTTCCTCAAATTTATCGACCCCAACAAGCAATTGCTGTTCAAATCGGACGTTAAAAAAATCCGTGGCCAGCTGACCGATCTGTTCACCACGATGAAAAGCGGTAACTGTGCCGCCCTCGACGAAGTTTCGAAAACACTCGTCGACCGTGCGCAAGAAAATCAGAAGCTCGTCGACGAAAAGCTGAAGGGTAAATTCGTTCTCGACCAGAGTGCGAAATATCAGACCGACTCGAAGAAGCGCGAATACGCCGACGATCTCGATCAGAAAAAGAAAATTCTCGATTCGGCCATCCAAACTCAGATTGCGACCATTATGGCCGGCGATGTGAAGTTGGATAAGGCTAAAGAACAGCTGAAGAAGCGTTACCAGCTTTCGGTCAAGCGCACGAAAGAAATGAACCAGTCGAAGATGATCAACCTCTTCGCCGAATCGTTCGCGCATGCGCTGGATCCGCATTCGGACTATATGTCGCCCGAGCAGCTCGAAGAATTTCGCATCAACATGAACCTGTCGCTCGAAGGCATCGGCGTTTCGCTCAGCTCTGAAGACGGCTATACGATCGTTCAAGAGATCATGCCGGGCGGAAGTGCCGATCGCGCTCACGCTCTTGAGCCGAAAGATAAAATCACCGCCGTGGCCCAAGATAAAAAAGAAGCGGTCAATATCATCGACATGGACCTCTCGGACGTCGTGAAGATGATTCGCGGAAAAAAAGGTACGAAAGTGACTCTGACCGTCGTTCGTCAGAAGGGTACGAAACCCAATACCTTTAAAGTGACCCTGGTTCGCGACAAGGTAGACATGAAGGAACAAGCCGCGAAGATCACTTACATCAACCGTAAGGTGGGCAACAAGAATTTCAAAATCGGCGTGATCGATCTTCCGTCGTTTTACGGCGGTTCCGATAAAAATGCTCGCGATTGTTACACCGATATGAAGCGACTCGTGGACGAGGCGACGGCGAAGAAAGTCGACGGATTGATCATCGATCTTTCGACCAACGGCGGCGGATTGCTTCAGGACGCGGTAAAGATCGCCGGGCTTTTCATCAAAACCGGTCCGGTCGTGGCGACCGAAGACGGGAAGAAAAACCGCGACGTGCTTTCGGATGAAAACCCGAAGGTCGATTACAGTGGTCCGCTGATGTTGCTGACGACCCGTCAGAGCGCCTCGGCTTCCGAAATTTTTGCCGGAGCGATGAAAGACTACCATCGTGCGCTGATCGTGGGCGGCGACCATACTTACGGAAAAGGCAGCGTTCAGGTGTTGAACCCGCTTCCTTTGAATCTCGGAGCGATGAAGCTGACGACTCAGATGTTCTTCTTGCCGGCCGGAGTTTCGACTCAAAACTTGGGTGTGGCCACCGACATCAAGATGCCGACCTATCTTGATTCGGACGACATGGGCGAGAAGTTCATGGACTACGCTCTTCCTCCTGCGAAAACCGAGCCGTTCATCAATCTTACGGATGCTCAGTCGAAGACGCC
>Ga0164242_10002888_pt1 | contig 19790 bp, 25 predicted proteins | sample OricomgcompostMG_FD_108783 | JGI IMG/M metagenome (GOLD analysis project Ga0164242, IMG submission 108783) | Miracle-Growth compost microbial communities from Emeryville, California, USA - Original compost - Miracle growth compost (MG) ... | reverse complement strand
GCCGCCGTCGTCCCAGGGGCGACGCTGGACGATTTCGACGCGCTGTGCGCGCATCTGGCCACCATGCACCCGTCGCGCTATCTGACCCTGATCGAGGGTGTCACCGCGGTGTTCTTGACCGGCGTGCACCGCATCGACGACCAGAACGTCGCGCTGCGGCTGGTGTCGCTGACCGACCGGCTCTATGACGCCGGGGTGCCCGTGCTGGCCTCGGGGGAGAAGCTGGACACCATCTTCAGCACGGAGATGCTCTCCGGTGGATACCGCAAGAAGTACCTGCGGGCCATGTCCCGGCTGTTGGCGCTGACCGCCGGCGCTAACGAAGCGTACGGCTCATGAGGTAGTCGTCCTCCCGGCCGGCGCCCAGCTGAAAGGTTCTGGTGCCGCTGACCGTGAAGCCGTGCTTGGCGTAAAAGCGTTGTGCGCGTTGGTTTTTCTGGTTTACGCCCAGCCACACTCGGCTGACGCTCCAGCGGCCGGCAGTGTCCAGCGCCAGGCGCATCAGTGCGGCCGCGGTCCCGGCGCCGTGCTGTTCGGGTGCGACGTAGATCTTCGACAGCTCGGCCGCGTCGCCGGCGAGGTCGTGAATGAGCATGGCGTAGCCGACGATTCGGCCGTCGAGCTCGGCGGCCAGGATCGCGCGGTGCGGGTCGGCCAGGTACCGGGCGAAACACTCGGCCGACAGGTTGGCGTCGATGAACGCCGCGATGTCCTCCCGCGCCGCCGACGTCGGGCACGCCAACGGGAACGTCCGCGCGGCTAGGTCCGCAAGCTGTTGAACGTCAACGGATTCCGTCGTGACGACGCGGACGGCGTGGGTGGCCGGCGCGGGCGTCAAAGATTCCACTGAGCCAGGTGATAGCCCGTCTTCTTGTCCAGCAGCACCACGTTGGAGACGGGGTCGCGGTAGGCGTCCCAATACACCCCGCCGCGCACAATCGCGCCGTTGGGCGCGTTGACGAGCACGTTGTCCAGCGCGTCGGGCGCATCGGAGGCGCGCGGCTTGTAGGCGTCGGCGTTGGGGGTCACGCCGTTGAAACTGAACACGGTCGCCAGGATGTAGGGGTTAGGCACCCGGATGGCCCGGATGGTCACGTCGGCGCGGTCGACGGTGCTGCCGGGGAAGCCCTTGTAGGTGCCCTCGCGGGTGTAGCCGAATCCCGGGGGCGGGTCGCAGGGCGCCACGCTGCTCACCGTGACGTCGGCGATGAAGGTGCCGTTGTCCACCCTCAGCGTGTCACCGATGTGCCCGATCGGCGCGTCCCCGGCCCAGGCGCGGGGGAGCGGGACCGCCCCGACGCCGGCCGCCGCAACCGGGAAGGCGATGAGGAAGGCGGACACGACCCTCAGCCAACGACGCATGCTCGCATGATCGCACACACCGTCGCGCCGAAGGGAGGGTCAACCGTCTTCGCCGGCGCCGACGTTCTTGCCGCTGCCCAGTGATTCCAGCGCCCGGATCAGATCGACCTCGACCCGCTCCTTGTCGACGCCGCCGCGGTGCAGCGGCCCGTCGCCGTCCTCGAGCTCCAGCAGTGCCAGCAACTGGTGCTCGGTGCCGACGTAGTTGTGGCCGAGCCGCAGCGCCTCCCGCACGGTCAGTTCGAGCACCTTGCGGGCCGGCCCGCTGAACGGGATCAGCGCCGGCGGGTCACCGTCGGCGCGCAGCGCGGCGACCGAGGCGGTCGCGGCGTCGCGCAGGGCGTCGGTGTCGACGTGCTGCAGGCGCAGCAGCACCGTCGCCAGCGCGGCCGGGTCGCTGAGCACACCGATCAGCAGGTGGTCCGGGGTGATCTCGCGGTTGCCGGCCTGGTGGGCGGCGTTCTGGGCCGCCACCACCGCGCCGCGCGCCCGCGGGGTGAACCGCTGGAAGCCCTGCCCGGGATCCAGGATGGTGGCCTCGCGCGGGACGAAGCGCTTCTGCGCGGCCTGTTTGCTGACACCCATGCTCTTGCCGATGTCCGTCCACGACGCCCCGGAGCGGCGGGCCTGGTCCACGAAGTGGCCGATCAGGTGGTCGGCCACCTCGCCCAGGTGCTCGGCCGCCAGCACGGCGTCGGCCAGCTGGTCCAGCACGTCGGGGTGGGTGGTTTTGATGGCGTCGATCAGCTCGTCGAGGCGGACCGAGTGGGCGATGCGGATGGGCTCGGACATGCCGTCAACGTTAGGTTGACGCTGGCGGTGGTGTCAACCCGCGGTTGACGCGGCGGGAGTCTCGGGGTCGCCGCCCGGGGAAAGGATGCGGTTTGCTCCGTGCTCTGCAAGAATCACCGATTCATGAAGCTGTTTTTGATTGTGGCGGGATTTGCCGCGGTAATTGGGTTGGCCGTACCCGCGCGCGCCGACAGCACCGACGACGCATTCGTGGCCTCACTGGATAAAGCCGGCATCAAGTACGGCGACGCCGACAAGGCCGCGGGCGCGGGCAAATGGGTGTGTACCACGCTGCAGGGCGGCAAGCAGATGTCGGACGTGGTCAGCACCCTGCAGTCCAAGAACTCCAACCTCAGTGACGACCATGCCAACACGTTCGCGGCCATCGCCGTCAACGCCTACTGCCCGGATCAGGCGTCCAGCATCACGCCGGCCAGTACGACCGACACGCCGCCCAGCACTTCCTGACGGCGCGCGTTTGCGATGTAGCGCGGCCGAAACCTGCGTTTAACATCGCGGCCCTAATATGCACCCCGCTGGGAATTGTCGAAAACGGTGTGAATCGTTTGCTGTGCGTCGCCGCCGTCAATTTGCCCGGCGGGCCGTCCTGCGGGCGGGTGCCCGACGAGATGCCGATCGCCGCCGGGTTTGGGACAATCGGTGCGCTATGCGACTCTTCCTGGGGCTGTGCGCCCTCGCCGCCACCATCGGACTGGCCGCGCCGGCGCACGCGGACATCGACAACGATCAGGACTTCCTCAAGGACCTGCGCGACGCCGGCATCACCTACCAGGACGCCGGCAACGCCATCACCATCGGCAAGTCGGTGTGCGAGCTGCTCGACGACGGCCAATCCGACGCCAAGATCGTGACCGATCTGCGCAACCAGAACCCGGCGTTCCAGGGCGCCAGCGCGGCCAAGTTCACCTACCTCTCGGCCGCGCACTACTGCCCGAAGTACATCACCGGGGAGGACCGCGGTCCCAAGCCCGAGGGTGCCGTCGGCAACTGAGCCGGCCGGCCCGCAATAGGCTGGTGCCGTGCGCGTCGATCCCGGACCGCTGACCTGGGACACCGCGGTGCAGACCTGGCATCTCGACCCGGTCTCCGCGGTCGTCGTCGTGGCGCTCGCCGCCGGATACGCCTGGTGCTACCGGCGGGCCGGGACGTCGGCCCGCGTCGCACCCGCCGCCTGCTTTGCGGCCGGGCTGCTGGCGTGGGTGGCGGCCACCTGCAGCGCCGTCGGCGTGTATGCCTACCTGCTGTTCTGGGTGCGCGCGCTGCAGGTGTTGCTGCTGCTCTACGTCGTGCCGTTCTTCCTCGCGCAGGCCACGCCGATCACGATGCTGCGCGACGCGCTGGGGCCGTCCGGCCGCGACCGCCTCGATCGCCTGTTGGCCAGCCCGATCGCCCGGGTGCTCGCCCACCCGGCGACCACCTCGCTGGGGATGCTGGCCACCCCCTGGCTGCTGTATCTGACGCCCTGGTACACCGCCGCCCTGCACAACGAATGGGTAGGCGCGCCCACCCGAATCCTGTTGGTGGCGCTGGGTTTCGGCTACTTCTACGCCCGCCTGCAGGAGGACCCGGTACCGCGCCGCTACCCGCAGTCGATCTCGCTGCTGATCACCGTGGTGGAGGCGCTCGGCGACGGGCTGCTGGGGCTGGTCATCTGGCAGGGGTCGCTGATCGGTGCGTCGTATTACGCTGGGCTGCACCGGGTCTGGGGTCCCGACCTGCGGCTGGACCAAACCATCGGCGCCGGTGTGCTGTGGATCCTCGGGGATCTGGTCGGGTGGCCGTTCGTGCTGCTGCTGATGCGGGCCATGTCCCGCGACGAGCGGGCGCACGCCGTCGCGGTCGACGCCGAACTCGACGAGGCCGAGTCACACGACGCCGGCGGCGCCGCCGCGTCGGGCCTGTGGTGGGAGAACGACCCGCAGCTGCGCGAGCGCTTCGGCCGCGGCTGACGTCGAAACTTCCTGGCGTGCCCGGTTTTTCAGGCCGCGCGTGCCGTCCAGGTGAAGCTCTGCATCTGCGGCAGCCGCGGGGCCAGGGCCGCGGCGACGCTGCGGCCGATGCGATCGGAGTCCGACAGGGACGTGGCGGCATCCAGGAACCCCTCCACCTCGACCCGCAGGGTCCGCCCGGTCCACCGGGCCCGGGCGTGCGCGTGCGTCACACCGGGCACCGAGACCGCGACGGCCTCGGCGGTGGTGACGATGTCGGGGTCGACGCCGTCGAGCAGGCGATGCGCGATGTCGGCGGTCACCTCCCAGCCGACGTGGCAGATGAACCCGGTGACGACGATCCCGGCGACCGCGTCGGCCCAGCCCCAGCCGAGCGCCACGCCGATCAGCCCCAGCACCGCCCCGGCCGACGAGAGTGCGTCCAGCCACGAATGCTTGGCGTCGGCCACCATGGTCGCGGACCGAATTCGCCTGCCTACCACCAGTTTGTAGCGGGCCACCAGCTGGTTGCCGACGACCCCGACGACCGCGGCGGCGATGCCCCAGCCGACGTGTCCGGTGCCGCCGTGCCGCAGCAGTTTGGTGACGCTCTCGAAGCCGGCGACCACGGCGCTGCCCCAGATCACCAGGGCCACCCCGATGCCGGCCAGGTCCTCGGCGCGCTCGTAGCCGTAGGGATAGCGCTCGGTCGGGAGCTTGCGCGACGCGCGGAAGCCGACGAACACCACGGCGCTGGTCGACACGTCGGACAGGTTATGCAGCGCATCGCCGAGCAGCGCCACCGAACCCGACACCACCGCGATGACCAGTTCGACCAGCCCGGTCAGCGCCAGGCCGGCGGCGCTGACGGCGACGGCCCGGTTGGCCTGCCGGCGCTCACCGGCGTCGTCGGTCGCGGTGTCGAGGGGAAAGCTTGCCGCCGGGTCGCGGACCCCGTTGATCACATGCATACGGCCAGCATGCCCCACTCGGCGGCGCCGCCCAAGTGCCGCGGTCGCGGACACGTGATGGCGATCGGCGGGCACGGCCGCGGCCACCGGACGGCGCCACGCGGAATCGCCAGCGCGCCAACGCATTTCGGGCCCGGCGCAAGGCCGCCACCGCCGCCGGGTGCCCCTACTTGTCCCTCTCGGAGTCGGACGGCCCGTCGCGCCAGGGGCGGGAGGTTTTCGGCACCACCATGAACGCCACCGGCAGCCGCAGCAACGCGTCGCGGGCGGAGACCTCGAGGAAAACGATCTCCATCTCCATGCGGTTCAGCGGGCGCGTTTCCATCATGAAGCGCGTCCGCAGGTAGCGGGGGGTCCGCAGCCACTCGACCAAGTTCATGATCGCGACTGTACCCTTCCGGCGGAACTATCTGATCTGCACGGCATTTCGCCGACCCGACGTGAATTTCCCGGCCGGATGCGCACCGGCGCGCCGTCAGCTCATGCCGATGCGGATGTTCTTGACTTGCAGAAACTCGTGCAGGCCCTCGACGCCGCCGGTGCGGCCGAAGCCGCTCTGCTTGTATCCGCCGTAGGGGCCCTGCGGTTCGATGTCGCTGTGCCTGTTCACCCACACCGAACCGGCCTGCAAGCGGCGCGCAACCCGGTGTGCGCGTTCCAGGTTGGCGGTCGCGACGAACGCATTCAGGCCGTAGCGGGAATCGTTGGCGAGGCTGACCGCCTGCGCCTCGTCGGCGAACGGCATGACCGAGGCCACCGGCCCGAAGGTTTCGGTCTGCGCCAGCGACGAGCGGTTGTCCACGTTGCTGAAGATCGTCGGCTCGATGAAGTAGCCGGACGCGAGCTCACCCCCGAGCCGCCGCCCACCGGTGACCAGGTCGCCGGCCTTCTCGGCGACCGCCCGCTCGATGACGCCGAGGATGCGGTCGGCGGCGGCCTCGGTGATGACCGGCCCCAGCATGACGTCGGGGCGCAGCGGGTCGCCGATCGTGGCGGCCTGCACCTGGGCCACGAGCTTTTCCACGAAGCTCACATACACCGACGCCTCGACCAGGATCCGCGAGGCGCAGGCGCAGCTCTGGCCCGCCTGGGTGAGCGGGCCCTGGTGGGCGGCGATGACGGCCGCCGTGTCCAGGTCGGCGTCGGCGAACACGAGATAGGCGGATTTGCCGCCCAATTCGGCCGTCACGGGCGTGACGTTGTCCGACGCGGCCCGCAGCACCTGCTGGGCGGTCGCGTGGCCGCCGGTGAAGTGGACCTTGCCGACTCCGGGGTGCCGAACCAGCGCCTCGCCGCCTTCCGGGCCGGCCGGCAGCACGTTGACCAGTCCCGGCGGCAACCCCGCCTCCAGGCAGAGTTCGCCAAAGCGCAAGGGCGCCAACGACGCAAGCTCGGAGGGCTTGAAGATGACGGCGTTTCCCGCCGCCAGTGCGGGTGCGACGGCGGCGCCCGCGACCACCAACGGTCCGTTCCACGGGGCGATGACGGCGACCACGCCGTAGGGTTCACGTTCGACGATGTTGGCGTCGAACGCGCCGCTGACCGGTGTGCTCGCCCCGGTCAGCTTGTCCGGGTAACCGGCGTAGTAGCGCACGAACCGCTCGGTCAGCACCGAGTTGCCGGCGACCGAGATCGGCACCCCGTAGTCGTGCACGTTGAGCTCGGTCAGCTCGGCGAAGTGGTCGCGCAGCAGGTCGGCCAGCCCGAACAGCAGGTCGCGGCGGCGATCGACGGGGTAGGAGATCCATTCGCGCTGCGCCTCCCGGGCGCTGTGCACGGCGCGGTCGACCTCGCTGTGGCCGGCCAGTGGAATGGTCGCGTTGGGCACACCGGTGCCGGGGTAGCGGTGCTGGTGGCTTCCGCCCGACGCCGCGGTGATCCGTTCCGTGCCAATGAGTAACGCACCCGTACGCGGCGGTGAGGACGCAGTAGCCGTCATGGGTCAGCCGACCGGTGTGGCGTCGGAGTGGTTTTCGGCGATCACCCGCTGCTTCTGCTCCGCGATCGCCTGGTTGAGGTGGTCGGCCTTGGCGCAGCCGTAGTACGCGGCGAACTGCAGCGCCACCTCGTCCATCTCTCGAAACGACACGTCACCGCTTTTGAGCGCCGCGTAAACATGCGACATGATCGGGATTTCGGCGTCCTGGAAGGCCACGCAGGCGACCGTGATGAGGCGGCGTTCCTTCATGCCCAGCCCGGGCCGCAGCCACATCTCGCCGAAGACGAAGTTGAGAATGCCCGCGCCCGAATAGGGGTTGTCCCGCGGCGGCGCGAACGGCAGGCAGTTGATGTCCTTGAACGATCGTTCGCCGCCCCGCAGCCGCTGCTCGGGATCGGCGGCGGTGACCAGCGGCAGCAGCGGCTCCGGGTCGGGCGTCGGCTCACCGCGTTCCGCGGCGATCCTGGCCCACTGCTGGTCCACCACGATGTTGAAGCGTGACGCCTTCGGCCAGCCCGCGTAGACGGCGAAATGCAGCACCGCTTCCCGCATTTCGGTGATGCTGAGGTCGCCGCTGTTCAACGCGGCGTAGACGTGCTGCTCGAGCGGGGCCTGCGCGTCGGCGGCCGCCACGCAGGCCAGCGTCACGAACCGCCGGTCGCGCCGGCTCAGCCCCGGCCGCGACCACACCTCGCCGAAGACGAAGTCGATCAGCCCCGAGGCGCAGGGGCTGGCGTCGTCCGGCGGGTCGAAGGTCATCACCTCGGCGAAGGTGCGCACCCCGCGCTGATGCCGCGCCTCGCTATCTGATCGTGACACCGGCGTCGACCTTCAGCTCGAGTCCTGTGACGTAACGGGATTCGTCGGAGATCAGGTAGAGCACCGCGTTGCTCACGTCGGACGCCTCGATCAGCGGCGCGGGCAGCGCGTTGAGGAAGATGGGCACCAGATCGGGCCGCTGTTCGGCGATCAACGCGTGCATGCCCGGCGGCGCCATCCCGGTGGCCACCCCGGTGGGATGCACGGTGTTGACGCGAATGTTCTGTGCGGCAAGCTCATTGGCCAGCGCGAGCGTCATCCCCACGATGCCGTGCTTGGACGCCGTGTAGGGCAGATGCAGCGGGGTTCCCTTGATGCCGGCCGACGAGCTGATGTTGACCAGGCTGCCGCCGCCCCCGCCGATCAGGTGGGGGAGCGCGGCCGCGCAGGTGTTCCAGGCCCCGATCAGGTTGACGTCGAGGACCAGCCGCCACTGCTCGGCGGTGGTGGTGTCCCAGGTGCCCACGGTGAGCACACCCGCGTTGGCGACCGCGCCGTCGAGCCCGCCGAGCTCGTCGACGGCCGCGTCGACCGCCGCCTTCATGGCGGCCTCGTCGCGCACATCGACGATCTTGGGCACCGCCCGGCGGCCGTGCTTCTCCACCAGTCGCACCGTCTCGTTCAGGTCCTCCTCGGTGGCCAGCGGGTAGTCCAAACCCGTTGGGGTGCAGCAGATGTCAACCAGGATGCAGTCGGCGCCCTGTTCGGCCAGCCGCACCGCGTGCGAGCGTCCCATGCCCCGCGCGGCCCCGGTGATGAGGACCCGTTTGCCGGCGACCCGGCCCGTCGCGTCGTCGGTTGCCATGTCAGACCTTGTTGCAGAAGCCGGCATCGACCGGGAACGTCACCCCGGTGACGTAGCGGGCCTCGTCGGAGACCAGGTAGGCGATGGCGGCGCTGACGTCTTCGGGCTCGAGCATGCCGACCGGCATCGGGTTCTGCAGGTGCGGGCCGGCGCCGGGATTCTTCTGAAGGAATTCGGTCATGTCGTCGTTGGTGGCCATCATCGTGTTGACCGCGGTCGGGTGCACCGTGTTCACCCGAATGTTCAGCGGCGCAAGCGCATTGGCCAGGGTGCGCATCAGCCCCACGATGCCGTGCTTGGAGGCCGCATAGCCCAGGCCGCCGCCCTGCAGGCCGCCGAAGCCCTTGATGCCGGCGGTCGAACTGGTGAAGATGATCACCCCGCCGCGGTTACCGGCCAGCAGATGCGGAATGGCCGCCCACGCCGTGTGATAGGCGCCGTCCAGGTTGACGCCGGTGACCGCCCGCCACTGGGCCAGTTCCTCCTCGATGCTCAACTGCCGGAAGGCCAACGGCGCGATGCCGGCATTGGCCAGCACGATGTCCAGCCGCCCGAATTGCTCCACACCGGCGTCCAGCGCGGCCTTGACCTGGCCGAAGTCGCGCACGTCGGCCACCGTGCCGAGCATCTTGCCGCCGGCCTCCTCGACCAGCGCGACGGTCTGGTCGAGCTCCGCGCGGGAGGCCATCGGATAACCGTTGGCGGCGATGTCCGCGCAGATGTCGATGCCGATGATGTTGGCGCCCTCACGCGCGAGCCGTACCGCGTGGCTGCGGCCCTGGCCGCGCGCTGCTCCCGTGATGAAGGCGACTTTGCCATCTAGTGAACCCACGGGGGGCGTCCTCGTTTCTTGTCCGGCGGCCCAGTTCAGGGGCGAGTAACGTGGTTACTCACCCGCGCACAGTAACATGGTTACCGTGACGGCAAAAGGGCCCGACGCCCCGATCGTTTCCGGGGATCCGATTCTGGGCATCGTGGTCGACATGCTCGATACCGGGGGCTACGAGGCCGTGCAGCTGCGCGAGGTGGCCCGGCGGGCCCGCGTCTCGATGGCCACCATCTACAAGCGCTATCGCACCCGCGACGAGCTCATCGTGGCGGCCCTGGAGGGGTGGATGGACGCCAACCGGTATGCGCGGTTGCCGTCGCTGATCGACGAGCTGCCCGGCAAATCGATGTATTCCGACCTCATGCACGTGATGCGCACCATCTTCGAGCCGTGGGAGCGGCATCCGTTGATGCTGCGCTCCTACTTTCAGGCGCGCTCGGGGCCCGGCGGTAAACGCCTGATCCAGCGCGGTGTCGAGGCCGTCGTTCCCGTCGCAAAAAGCGTTCTGGCCCAGGCTGATCCGGGATTCGTCAACGATCTGGAGCTCATCCTCACCGGTGTGGTCTTCGGGTTTCTGACCCGCTTCGCCCAGGGCGAGATCGAGGTCACCGAGATCGTGCCCGGCATCGAGCGCACGGTGTACTGGCTTACCCAGGCCTACCAGAACGCCGATGCCGGCCGGCAACCTCACATCAGCGGCGGCGGGATCAGCCAGCCCAGCGAGGGGTCGACGTCGTCCTTGTACTGCGGGCAGTAGCTGGCGACCGAAAGACCGATGAAGTAGCCGGATTGCTTCGGCGTCAACGGGGTTTGCTTGGTCAGCCGCAGCGCCAGCATCGACACGTTGGGGTTGGCGTCGATGCTCGAGCACACGCTGTGGCCCATGGCGATCGCGTCGTCGTCGTCGAACATGGTGATCCCGCCCTTGGCCAGGCCGGCGAGGAACGCGTCATCGGCTTCGTCCGCGGCGGCCGGTGCCGCGCACAACAGCGCGGCGGCGGACAGGACGACCGCGCAGGCGGCCGGCCACGCGGCACGACCGGCCTTGGTGTGAGTCATGGCCTCCCCTGGGTGCGGTGGGCCGAATCAAGACGACTTATTGAAACGATAGACGAATTCTGGGTGCCGTCGCCGCGGCGCACGCCGGCTCGCGGTCACGACGAGCAATGCGTGGCTTTGATCCGCCCGTTCGGCGCGCCCAGCTTGGCCAGGGCGTCGGAGTCGGCGCTGGCCGCATCGGGGCCCGAGCCGCCCCGGAACCGCCCGGAGCCGCGGTCGAAGGCCACCGACGCGCAGCCGTTGCGGGCGCCCGCGACCACTTCGCAGGCGTCGCCGGCCTCGGCGGTGCAGTGCGCAAGGGCGAGTTGGTTCGCCTGGTCCTGACTGTTCGCGGTGGCCCAGCCGGCGGCGCGTCCGCTGCCCACCGACACCGCCAGGGCGACGAAGTCGTCGTCGGCCCAGGCGGTTTGGGGCGCCCACAGCGCCGCGGCCGGGCAGCCGACCGCGACGACGACGGCGATGAGTGACCGCACGCCAAGCTCCTTTGTGTCCAGGACAGCAATGTAGCGCCGACGCCGGGGCGCGCGCGGCGGAATCGGCCGGCGGCTACGCGCTGCGTTCGGGGTCTTCGGCCAGGTAGGTGACCTGATACCAGCGGCTGCCCGGCGGGCCGCCGGAGGCCCCGGTCGCGGTTGCCCGCTCCAGCCGGACGTCGGTCAGCTGTGGATTCTGCACGCGGATGTAGTCCTCGAGGGCGGCGTGCAGCGCGTCGCCGCGAAGGCTGGTGTCCGCCAGGGCTCGGGTCTCGTACCGCGTCCAACTCACGCGAACATCTTGCTCCCACCCAGCGGAACGGAACACGCTGGTATCACCGGGGCTTCTCCCTATACTCGACCTGATTCATGGAGGGCGCGATGGCTACAACCTGGGACACGCTGGACCGTTACATCGTCATCTCGACGGACACTCACGCCGGGGCGGATCTCTACGGCTACAAACCGTATCTGCCGGCGCGGCTGCACGACGAGTTCGACGCCTGGGCCAAGGCGTACGCCAGCCCGTTCGACGACCTGATCGTCGCCACCGCCAACCGGAACTGGGACCACGAGCTGCGGATCGGCGAGATGGACGCCGACGGGGTGGCCGCAGAGGTGTTGCTGCCCAACACCGTTCCGCCGTTCTTCCCGACCACGCCGAACATCACCATCAGCCTGCCCCGCACTCGCGCGGAGTTCGAAAAGCGTTGGGCCGGTGTGCAGGCGCACAACCGGTGGCAGGTCGATTTCTGTTCGCTGGCTCCCGACCGGCGCCGCGGGCTGATCCAGATCTTCCCCAACGACGTCGAGTTGGCGATGGAGGAAATCCGTTGGGGCGCGCGGCAGGACTGCTTCGGCGGTGTGCTGATTCCGCCGGTCTCGCCCGGCGATTCGCAGGTGGCCCCGCTTTTCCACACCCGCTACGAACCGCTGTGGGCCCTGTGTGCCGAACTGGACCTCACCGTGGTGCAGCACGCGGGGGCCGGCAGCCCGGAGATGCCGATGGACCAGCCGGCGTCCAATGCCGTGTTGATCACCGAGATGGCCCTGTGGGCCCAGCGGACCCTCGGCCACCTGATCCTGGCCGGTGTGTTCGAACGGTATCCGACGCTGCGGTTCGTGCCGACCGAGCAGGGAACCCTGTGGGTACCGGCACAACTCGGCGTCCTCGACGCCATGGTGCCCACCATGAAATCCGATGCGCACAACCGCACCTACGGGATGTTCGGCGGCTCGTCGGTCGACGCGCTGACCCTGACGCCCAGCGAATACGTCCAGCGCAACTGCTATCTGGCCAGCGAGCTGATGCCCTACGACGGCGCGATGATCGACTTCATGGGGCCCGATCACATCATGTGGGGCAGTGACTATCCGCACGAGGAAGGCTTTGCGCCGCACTCGAAGTTGGCCATCCGCTGGGCGCTGCACGACCGGCCCGAGGATGCCTGCCGAAAGATCTTGGGCGGCAACGCCGCTCGGCTCTACCGTTTCGACCTCGACAAGCTGATTCCGGTGGCCGCCAAGATCGGGCCCACGGTCGAGGAGGTGCGCACCCCGGTGCCGGACACCGGCTATCGCGCCCCGGCCGCGTTCGGCTACCGGCCCTTCGAAGGCGGGCTGGCGCTCAAGCGGCTGGCGCCGCAACGCGGTTAACCGGACTCGGTCAGGGCTTCGCTCAGTCGGCGGGTCGCGGCGGCTAGCTGGGTGCCCAGCCGGGTGACCGCCGCGCCGCTCATCGGCTCGGCGCTGGGCACCAGGCTGAGCATCAACGCGATGCTCGGGCCCGGCCCCAGGATCGGGGAGTCGATGTGGCTCACCTCGTAGCTGCGGTCGGGGGCCAGGCTGATCGGAAACCACTCCTCCTGGTGGATGAGCTCGTCGGTCAGCGCCTGCGCCAGCTGGCTCAGCCGGGTGGATCGCACCTCGGCGCTGCGCACCAGCAGCGCCAGTTCCTGCAGCCGCAGGTCGGGCAGCAGGTGCAGGCCCACCGCGTAGCCGCGCTGCCGGGCGGCGGCGATGGCCTCGCGGTAGCGGTCGCGCACCTCGTCGGGCAGGGCGGCCAGCCAGCGCTCCCGGTCCTCGGTTCCCGCCCAGGCAACGGTCGACGCCCCGTACGGCGGGCGGTGCGGGAACTGAGTGCCGATCGGCATCGGGTGCCCGCCGCCGCGGCGGCTGCGGACCTGATCGACGACGGTGGAGTAGTCCTCGCTCACCGAGAACGCCACGCAGTGCGCGCCTGTCGCCGCCGCCAGCTCGTCCATCACCGAGCGGGCCAGCACCAGGGCCGGGTAGCGGGCGGCGGCCTCGCGGCCGAGCCGCACCAGGGCCGGGCCCAGGTGGTAGGTCTTGCGCACCGGGTCGCGCAGTAGCCAGCCGGCCCGCAGCAGTTCGGACAGCATCGAGTGGCAACTGGCCTTGTGCACGTGCAACCGCCGGGATGCCTCGGCCAGGGTGATCCCCGCGCTGCCGTCGGCCGCCAGCAGCTCGAACAGGTTCACCACCCGCTCGGTTTGCGGCGAGGGACGCGCGGCCATGCCCGCAATGGTCGCATAATGCGAACGGTTATGGTGCTCAGTGCGACCGTGTGACGATGGCCACACCATGACGGACCTGCAGGGCAAGGTGGCGGTGATCACCGGCGGCGCCGGAGGCATCGGCCGGGCCCTCGGCCGTCGTCTCGGCCACGAGGGCATGAAGGTGGTGCTGGCCGACGTGCTCGCCGACCCGCTGCAGGAGGCGACGCGGGCGCTGGCCGACGAGGGCATCGAGGCGGCCGGCGTGGTCACCGACGTCACCGACTACTCCTCGGTTGAGGCGCTGGCCAAGGAGGCGTTGCGCCGCTTCGGCGCGGTGGACGTGGTGTGCAACAACGCCGGTACCGGCGCGGTGTCCGAGGGCTATCTGTGGGAGCACGACCTGGCCGACTGGCGCTGGGGGATCGACGTCAACGTGCTGGGCGTCATCCACGGCCTCAAGGCGTTCGTGCCGATCCTGCTCGAGCGGGGCGAGGGGCACGTGGTCAACACCTGCTCGGGCAACGGCGGATTCGCGCCGATCGCGCGGGGCGCCATGGGCGGACCGGCCACCGCGGTCTACCCGATGACCAAGGCGGCCGTGCTGTGCGTGACCGAGAGCCTGTACACGCACCTGGAGATGACCGGGACGCGGGTGCGTGCGCACGTGCTGTTCCCGGGCGGGTTTTTGAACACCGGCATCTGGGAGTCGTGGCGGCATCGACCGCCGCGCTACGCCCGACGCAGCAACGCCGCACGCCCGAGCAGACGCTGGACAAGGTGGTGGCCCGGTTCGAGGCCGCCGGCGCCCGTGTCGAGTTCACCCCGCTGGAGACGGTGGCCGACCTGGTGGTGGACGGCATTGCGGCGGACCGGTTCTGGATGATGGGCCCGCCCGCGCCGTCCGACGACGTCGTGCGCCGCAAGGCGGCATCGATCCTTTCCCGCGGCGCCCCGGACTACCTGGTCGACGTTCTCGGCCGCAGCGCCGGCGGAAACTCCGAAACGCAAGGAGAAAACCAGTGAGCAGCAACGTCATTCGCTACGGGCCCCGTCCGCCCGAGGCCCAGGTCGACCACGAGATCGATGCCACCAAGGCGCCGATTGCCACCGAGGCGGTGACGGTCACCTACCTCACGGAGCCGGACATCGTCGCGGCGGTGCTGCCCAAGCCGCTGCAGCCGGCCGACGAACCGCTGGTGCGCATCCAGCTGCAGCGGGTCCGCATCGAGGGGATGGCGCCGTTCGGGTCGGCGGTGTTCTCGGTGACCGCCCGGCACGGTGACCGGCACGGCGACTATCCGCTGTTCATGCCCCAGTCCACCGAACAGTCCGTCACCGGCGGCCGCGAAACCTTCGGCGAGCCAAAGAAACTCGCGCAGATCACGGTGGAGCGCGACGGCGACCGCGTCACCGCCGGCGTGGACCGGCTGGGCTACCGGCTGATCCGGCTGAGCGGGCAGGTCAGTGGCCCGGCGGAGTTGCCGCCCGACCAGATGAACACCGAGTTCTACTTCAAGTTCCTGCGCGCGCCCGACGGCAGCGGCATCACCGACCCCCACCTGGTCTACGGTGAATACCACCGGCACTACGAGCTGCTGGAGAACATCGACGGCACCCTCGAGCTGGGGGAGTCGCCGCTGGATCCGGTGGCCGACATCGTGATTCGTCAGGTCACGTCGATCACCTGGTGCCGGCGGCGCACCGTGCAGGTGGGGCGGATCGCGGCGCGGGTGCCGCAGGAGTGGCTGCTGCCGTATGTGCACCAGCGCTACGACGACGTGGCCCTGCTGGCCGCCCCGCGGCCCGAACCGGCGCGGGCGTAGCGCATGGACCGCTACACCGTCATCTCGGCCGACTGCCACGCCGGCGCGGACCTGCTCGACTACCGCGACTACCTGGATCCGCAGTACCGTGACGAATTCGACGGTTGGGCAAAGACTTACGTGAACCCGTTCGGCGACCTGAGCGAGCCCGACGCCGAGCGCAACTGGAACAGCGCGCGGCGCAACTGTGAGCTGGACACCGAAGGCATTGCGGGAGAGGTGATTTACCCCAACACCGTGCCGCCGTTCTTTCCGCACGCCAGCCTGGCCGCCCCGCCGCCGGAGACGGCCCGGGAGCTCGAGCTGCGCTGGGCCGGGCTGCGCGCCCACAACCGCTGGCTGGCCGACTTCTGTTCGCTGTCACCCGAGCGGCGCGCCGGGGTGGGGCAGATCCTGCTGGGGGACTTGGACGAAGCCGTCGCCGAGGTGGCGCAGATCGCCAAACTCGGCCTGCGCGGCGGGGTGTTGCTGCCCGGGATCGCCCCCGGCACCGGCATCCCGCCGCTGTACGCCGAGCACTGGGAGCCGCTGTGGGCGGCGTGCGCGGAGGCCGGGGTGGTGGTCAACCACCATGGCGGCAACGCCGGGCCGAGCCCGACCGACGGGTGGGGCAGCTCGTTCGCCGTCTGGGTGTACGAGACGCACTGGTGGGCGCATCGGGCGTTGTGGCACTTGATCTTCAGCGGCGCCCTGGACCGCCATCCCGACCTCACCGTGGTGTTCACCGAGCAGGGCGCCGGGTGGATACCGGCGACGCTGGCCTCGCTGGACGTGGCCGCGGCCCGCTACGCGCGAGCGAACTCGGCGATCGCCCGGTTCGCCGGTCCCACCGCCGGTTCGCTTTCGCTCAAGCCGAGCCAGTACTGGGCCCGCCAGTGTTACGTCGGCGCGAGTTTCATGCGCCCGGTCGAGTGCGCCGAGCGGCACGGAATCGGTGTCGAGAAGATCATGTGGGGCAGCGACTACCCGCACTACGAGGGGACCGCCCCCTACACGCGAGAAGCGTTGCGGCACACCTTCAGTGACGTTCCGCCCGACGAGGTGGCCGCCATGGTGGGCGGGAACGCGGCGAGGGTGTACGGCTTCGACCTCGACGCGCTGGCGCCGCTGGTGGACCGGATCGGCCCGAGCGTGGCCGAGGTCGCCGAGCCGCTGGCCGCCGTGCCCGCCGACGCGAGCAGCACCGTCTTCGAGCCCGACCCCATCCGCACCTGGTAAGCGAAAGGACCGCCATGACCGACGTGGACCCCTACATCATCATCTCCGCGGACACCCACGCCGAGCTGCCGACCGAGCGCTACCGCGAATACGTCGACCCCGAATACCGGGAGGACTTCGAGACGTATCTGGCGGAGAAGACGGCCGCGGCGCAGGCCGGCGGGTTCATCGACGAGGAGTTCGCGCAGGAGTGGTTCTCCGAGCACGGCGAGGGCATCGCCGGCGGGTGGGATGTGGCGTTGCGGGACAAGGAACTTGACGGCGACGGGGTGGTCGGCGAGGTCATCTTTCCCGACGCCGACGCGGTGACCGGGGTGGCCGGCGCCCCGTTCGGGGCCGGCCTGGGCCAGTCGGGCGACCTCGACCCGGGCCGGGCGATGGCCGGGGCGCGGGCGCACAACCGCTGGCTGGCCGAGCTGTGCAGCCACAGTCCCGAGCGGCGGGCCGGGGTCGCGGTGGTGCCGATCCTGGCCGACGTGGACGCGGCGGTCGCCGAGATCACCCGCGCGGCCGAGTCGGGGTTGCGGGGCGGGATCCTGATCCCGGCGCGCTGGGTCGGCTACCCGCCGTATCACGACCGTCGCTACGACAAGGTCTGGGCCGCCTGCCAGGACCTGCAGATGCCGGTGCACACCCATTCCGGTCCCGCGCCGCAGGAGGAGTACGGGGGCCATTTGGGCATCTATGTCACCGAGGTGCGGTGGTGGGGGGCGCGGCCGCTGTGGTTCGCGTTGTGGTCGGGCGTGTTCGAGCGTTTCCCGGGCCTGCGCTGGGGGGTGACGGAGTGCGGCGCGTTCTGGGCCAACGATCTGCTGTGGCTGATGGACACCCGGTATCTGCGTGAGCATTCGGCCAAGAAGATGAGCCATCTGATGGAGGGCGACCTGACCATGCCGCCCTCGGCGTACTTCGACCGGAACTGTTTCATCGGCGCCACCACCACCGAGCGCAGGGAGCTGGCCCGGCGCTACGAGATCGGCGTGTCGAACATCTTGTGGGGCAACGACTTTCCGCACCCGGAAGGAACCTGGCCGCACACCCGCGACTGGCTGCGGCGCTCGTTCTGGGACATTCCCGTCGAGGAGACCCGCCAGATGCTGGGCTTGGCCGCCGCCGAGCTGTACAACTTCGACCTGGGCGCGCTGGCCCCGCTGGCCGCGCGCATCGGCCCGGTTCCCGCGGACCTGGGCCAGGACGATGCGGTGAGCATTCCCAAGTGGGAGGCGGCCCGCCGGACCGGACGGCACTGGCTGACCGACGCGGAGCCCATGTCCGATCTGGTGCAGAGCTGAACGCGCCTCAGGTGTGGACTTTCCAGCCGGCCAGCGGGGTGGGGGCGGCCGGCGCGTCGGGGTCGTTGAACTCGATGTAGACATCGCCCTGGCGGATGGCGCCGTCGTAGGCGATGAAGCCGTGGGCGGTTTGACCGTTGGTGACGCTGCCCACGCGCAGCGGCGGCGTCTTGTTGAGCTGCTGGTAGTCGGCCAGCGACGAGCCGCCCTGGATGTCGCGGTAGGGGTCTTGGCGCCACGGGGTGGAGGCGGCGGTGATCGAGGCCTGGCTGTAGGTGAACGGCTTGTCGGATTTGCCGGCGATGGTGAGTTCGATGACGTTGCACCCGCCGCCGCCCGGGCAGCCGGACGAGACCCAGGTCGCGTTGTTGAGCGTGACGTCGGCCGTCGCGGTGCTGTACTCCGTGACGTGGATGGTGGTGCCAGCCTTGCCGGTCGGGAAGGGCGACTGTTGGGGCGTCGGGTCGGCGGTGGCGCCGGGCGCGGTCAAGCACGCCGTCAGCGCCAGCGCCGCCGCGAGGGTGCTCATGCGAGCAGGTCTGGTCACCGGCTGAAGATAGCGCATTGCGACGTCGCGACGCCGCCGTCATTCCTGCGGTCGAGGCTCACGGCGGCGGCGGGGGCGGGGGCTCGGCCGGGGGCGGCGGCGCCGGCGGGTTGTCCCAACTCCCCGGGGTGCCGGCGGGCACCTGCATGCCTAGCCAGTTGCACGGCAACATCGAGCGCCACGCGATCAAGGCGCACTGCTGTTCCGGTGTCAGGGGACTGGGACCCGCGCAGGGCGGTGTTCCCGGCGTCCCGCAGATCGGGTCGGCCGATGCCGGGGGCGCGGAGGCGAACGCGGCAACCGGGAACATCGCCGCGGCCGCCGCAACGAGGGTGATGACCACACGTCGGATGCGATGCATGGCCACCTCGAATCTGTAACTGCGTGCCGCAGATCGTAACTCGGGGCTCTGACACGGCGGGGCGGTTTTGACGTGGGCGGCCTGGTTGGGCGGGTGGCGGGCCGGCTTTCGGGGCTCAGAGCTTATTCAAAAGACCTGTCGCGCGGCATATTCAACGAGCCCGCGCTTGGTGACGGGCCCGCGGAGCCTTTGGGAGCTAATGCGGTGCGTTGGCCATGAAGCAGCGCACGCGAGTGGCGGCGTCTTCCGGCTTGACTCCCATGTCCACTAACCGCTGGACCACCTGTTCGGGAGGCACACCAGAACTGAGGTCGACGTCGATCACATGAACGCTGGGAAACCAAAATTCTGCCTGTTGCCCCGGTGGCGGGGGCTTGGCATCGCCACCGACGCACTGTACGTAGCCATTGACGCCCGTATCAGCGTGCGCTGCCGACGCGCCGATGAGCGCAGTGAGGGCCATGCCGGCCGCCGCGACGGCGTAGGTGAAACGCATGGGGGCATTATGCCGCGTTCGCGTCGTTTAACAACCACAAATCCGCGGTTGAAATGCGCAAACCCTGATGTGCTCGGCCGGTGACGGGGCATTGCTTCGCCCTGTATGTCGAGTTCAGGATGCCGAGTTGGAAGGTGGGTGGCACCGACCGCTGCGCGAAGTTCCGCAACAGCATGTGACTCAATATGAAACCGCAACGGCGCCAACCATTTCCGGAGGTCAAGCGGTACTGTTGGCGAATCCGCTGATGAGCAGGCCCATTTTAGTGCGATGCCGCGAGCGCGCGGCCCTCGTCTTGGCAACCGGCAATGAAGTCGGGCGGGTAAGCCGGGTCATCCACCGATTTTCATGCACGCGGAATCAGCGGTGAGACGCCGCGCGCATTGAGATCAGCGATCAAGGCTTGGTCATCGGCGTGGGCCGGCGCGCCGACGCCGATGCCGATCGACACGGTGATTGCCGCGCCAAAGGCAATGCACAACGACATGCCCCCTGTTTTGGTGATGCCTGCATGGTGGCGGTTGCCCGGTGCGCCG
>Ga0164242_10002887_pt1 | contig 19803 bp, 15 predicted proteins | sample OricomgcompostMG_FD_108783 | JGI IMG/M metagenome (GOLD analysis project Ga0164242, IMG submission 108783) | Miracle-Growth compost microbial communities from Emeryville, California, USA - Original compost - Miracle growth compost (MG) ... | reverse complement strand
TAGCCTCCCTGAACAGGAGGCTATTTTTATGTAGGTTACACAGAAATTTATTTTTAGAATTTGAGGCAATCCCCTAACTTAGCAGCAGATTTTAATGAGTTAGTAAGTAGGAGGTTGGTGAGTAATTACCAGCCTCTTGTTTTTTCTTTCCTTGAACGGATACCAGAAGGTCGCCGCCAATAATGCAATATAACCTGCCGTTGACACAACGGCCACTATCTTCCAGACCCACTGTCCGTTGGTGGCAAAAAGGTCTTTAATTTCCCCGTATACCATATTTAAATTTAAGTAAATCAGTAGGGCAGCTACCAGCCAGCCCAGTAGTTCCGTACGCTTTTTAATGGCAAATTTGCCCATCTGATAACGGTCGCTGACAAAATAAATCAAGGGGATAATGGCGAATGCCAGTTGAAGGCTTAAAATGACCTGACTGAAAATTAGCAGTTTATCCAGCTCGGATTCTCCATAAATCAAGATGACGCTCACTGCCGGCACAATCGCAATGAGCCGGGTAATCAACCTGCGTAACAAAGGGTTTAAACGCAGATTCAAATAGCCTTCCATGACAATCTGACCGGCCAGCGTGCCGGTGATGGTAGAGCTCTGGCCGGCAGCAATCAGGGCGATCGCAAATAACGTAGGTGCCAGCTTGGATCCTAATAAGGGTTCCAGCATTCTATGCGCATCTTCCAGATTGGCGATGGAGGTATTGCCGGTCGTATAAAAGACGCTGGCCGCCATAATCAAAATGGCGGCATTGACCAGAAATGCCAGGTTCAGGGCGACGGTAGCGTCGATGGCATTGTATTTTAAGGCAGTTTTTATCCCTTTTTCAGTTCTTTTTATCTTACGGGTCTGTACCAGGGCGGAGTGCAGGTAAAGATTATGTGGCATCACGGTTGCCCCGATAATGCCAATGGCAATATAGAGTTCCGCCTGGTTTAAAGAAGTGGGGACAAAGCCTTTTACGACATCGCCCATTTCCGGTTTTGCCTGCAGTAAGACAATCAGAAAGGAAAAGCCGGTAATGGCAATCAGCCCGATAATGAACTGCTCCATTTTGCGCATCCCCAGCCTTTGCAGATAAAACAGCAAAAAAGTATCCAGGACGGTTATCAGTACACCCCAAAGTATGGGAAGCCCTGTCAGCAGATTGATGCCAATGGCCATACCCAGCACCTCGGCCAGATCGCAGGCCGCAATGGCCAGCTCTGCCAGTATATATAAACAAAAATTGACGCTCCTGGGATAAGTCTGCCGGTTGGCCTGCGCCAGATCCTGCTGGCGAACGACGCCCAGGCGTGCGCACATATTTTGTAATAACAGGGCAATGAGATTGGATAACAAAAGAATCCAGATTAGCTTATAGCCAAACTGTGCGCCTCCCTGCAGATCCGTGGCCCAGTTGCCCGGATCCATATAACCAACACTGACCAGGTAGGCCGGCCCGATAAAAGCCAGAATTTTTTTCAGGCCTTTGCCCCTGCCACTGGTGGTATCAATACTCTGATGAACATCGCTTAAGGACTTATGTACGGAATGATGGGTTTGATTATGTTTAGAAGATGACTGTTTCATAATGCACGCCTGTTGCTGTGTGCTGATTTTTGTTATTACGATATACAAATATACATCATTAAATTTGGGTGACCTAATTTTTTTATTTGTATAGGTAAAATAATGATTGTTTGTTTGTGGGGTTTTTCAAGTGGGAATGTGTATAAATTACCCGTCTTAATAGAACCCGTAGGGGGAATTTATACTATCTTCGAGCCTGTTTTATTAACCCTGCAAAGAAGTATCATCAACTGTCATGAGTGATTTTAAATTAGGCTCATTTTATCCGATCAGTGAAAAGTATAGTAAACGTGTGGCTTATTTTTCAATGGAATATGCCATACATCAACCTTTAAAAATATATAGCGGCGGACTGGGGTTTCTGGCAGGCAGCCATCTGCGCAGCGCCTATGAACTCAGCCAGAATTTAGTGGGTATCGGTATACTCTGGAAATTCGGTTATTACGACCAGATCCGTAACCAGGACCAGACCATGAAGGCCGACTGGTCGGAAAAACATTATAGTTTTCTGCAAGACACCGGCATCCGGTATACCATTAAAATTCATGAGGCGGACGTCTGGGTAAAAGTGTTGTATCTGGCACCTGAAGTATTTAAGACAGCCCCCCTGTTTTTACTCAGTACCGATTTGCCGGAAAATGACTATGTCAGTCAAACCATCACCCACAGACTCTATGATGCCAACGAGGCCACGAAGGTCGCTCAGTATATATTACTGGGAGTAGGAGGCGCCAAATTACTGGATCTGCTTAATTTTGACGCAGCAGTGTATCATTTGAATGAAGCGCATGGTTTGCCGGCGGCCTTTTATCTGTATCAGAAACTGGGAACCAAAGAGGCTGTTACGGAAAAACTGGTATTTACCACTCATACGCCCGAGGAAGCAGGCAATGAAAAACATAGTATTTATCTATGTGAGAAGATGACCTATTTCTGCGGATTATCCCTTGACCAGGTAAGGGCATTAACCGGTATCCAGGGAGATCAGTTTGATCATTCTCTGGTTGCCTTACGCTTTGCAAGGCTGGCCAACGGAGTCTCTCAGCTTCATGGACGCGTGGCCAGCGAAATGTGGAGTCATTATCCCGGAACCTGTAAAATCATCTCCATTACCAATGCCCAGAACTGGACTTACTGGGCCGATAAGCAACTTTACAGGTATTTTAATCAGGGCGAGGATTACCTGATGGATGACCGTAAATATTATCTGAAAAAAAGAGCGTTTGAACTGGTTGCTGACCAGACGGGTAAAATATTTGATCCCAAAGTGCTGACCATTGTCTGGGCCAGAAGGTTTGCAGGCTATAAAAGAGCCGATCTGCTGCTGCAGGATGAACAACGCTTTTTGAAACTGATTGAAAACACCCGTTATCCCGTACAGATTATTTTTGCCGGCAAGCCTTATCCGATGGATTATGCAGCCATCGGTACCTTTGACAGACTGGTCAATGAAAGCAAAAAATATAAAAATGTGGCTGTTGTGGTTGGCTATGAACTGACACTCAGCAAGCGGTTAAAACAGGCCGCCGATATCTGGCTGAATAATCCCAGAGTGCCCAGAGAGGCATCCGGTACCAGCGGCATGACTGCTGCTATGAATGGCGCGGTTAATTTTTCCACGCATGATGGCTGGATCCCGGAATTTATCAACCACGGACATAACGGCTTTGTCGTACCCCCCGCGGATTATCAACATATGCAGACCCATCAGCAGGATGAATATGATTTGAATAAACTCTATGAAATCCTGGAAGGACAGATCCTGCCTACTTATTATGATGAGTACGACACCTGGCGCCAGATTCTTAAAAATGCGATGCGGGATGTCCGCTATCAGTTTGATAGCAACCGGATGACGCATGAATATTATGAATTGCTTTACTAAAGCGTAAACATCCCATATTAGATTCTTATTTAAATTCCTTCCAAAAGAAAGATTTCAGCGGAGTTACGCCCGGAAATTTCTCTTTTCGAAGGAATTAATTTTTTGCAGTGGCAAGAGGCACTGCGGGTATTGAATGTTATCAAAGCGTCAAGTGATTGTGGATGAATGCTATATTAATATATACATGATAAGTAGTTGTTTAAATATTAAATTAAAATTGTTTATTTTAAGTTTTATTTGAATTATGATTTTTAAGGTATCTTAGTAACAAAATCTTATAATTATGGGTATAATTTCATGGCTTTTATTTGGTTTGATTGCGGGAGTAATCGCCAAGGCCTTACATCCGGGTAAAGATCCGGGCGGCTGGATAGTGACCATCATTATCGGTATTTTAGGCAGTTTCGTAGGCGGTTGGATCGGATCGGCCGTCCTTGGTTGGGGCGACGTAAGCGGCTGGAACTTTAAAAGTTTCGCATTAGCTATTGTTGGCGCCGTTATCCTGCTGTGGATTTATGGGATGATTAAACGCAAATCTTCCAGTACCTAACAAAAAAATTAGACTGTAAAACCTCTTTTCTGCGGCAGGCTTAGGAAGCTTTCCGGTGGGAAAGAGGTTTTTTTATGGACGGGCGCTGTGTGTTGGCCTGGTTTTCTTTGAATTTAGCGCCCTGAATTTTAAATAAAACAGCCCCTTTTTACGTTACATAGGGGTTCATGCAGCGTAAATTGTATTCCTCTTTTTTTCTGCGGGTATGTTTCGTACTCCTGGTGACTATGCCTGCTCTTTTGCATGCGCAGCAGCCGGGTAATTTACGGCATAAGAAGATACCGACAGGCAGACTGATCGGGGGGCATCCCTGGCAGGTGGATAGCCTGAGCATTGTACCGGGCAGTTTTCAGCTGGAGGGAACTGCAGGCGGTTACCGGTTAGAGGAAGCGGCCGCTACCATCAGCTGGCAACCGGATGCCATCAACAGCGGATCCTCGGATAGCGTATGGGTGCATTACAGGGTTTTCCCTTTCTTACTACAAAAGCAGACTGCCAGATATGTGTTGGATACCAACAGCGCGGCCGTCATCCGGCCGCAGCCTGAATACCCGGCCACAGCGCAGTCGGCCACGCTGTTTAAGTTTGGCAAAATAGATTATAACGGTAGCTTTGGCCGGTCCATGAGTATCGGTAATAATCAGAATGCTGTTTTTAATTCTGAATTTAACCTGCAGATGAATGGCTTTATCGGAGACAGCATACATCTGACTGCAGCGCTGACTGATGATAATATTCCCATTCAGCCCGATGGCACCACTCAACAGCTCAATGAGTTTGATAAAATACTGCTGCAGTTCAGTAAAAAAAACTGGGAAATCAACCTGGGTGATATCGATCTTCGGACCGAAGGCTCTTATTATGTCAATTTTTATAAAAGGCTGCAGGGAGCCAGTTACCGCCAGCAGGTAAAGCTGGGAAGTGCCATTAAAAACAGTACCATTGTCAGCGGGGCCATTGCCAAGGGAAAGTTTGCCCGAAATGTACTGGCCGTCTCGGAAGGCAATCAGGGGCCATACCGGCTGCAGGGCAATAATAATGAACTCTATTTTGTGGTGTTGGCAGGTACGGAAAAAGTATATCTGGATGGTGCCCTTTTAACCAGGGGGGAAGACCAGGATTATACCATTGATTATAATCAGGCGGAAATCACCTTTACCCCCAGGCATATGATTACCCAGGATAGCAGAATTCAGGTGAGCTTTGAGTATGCGGACAGAAACTACCTCAACACGATGATGTATGTCCAGAATGCAACCGAGTTTTCGGATAAAGTGACGCTCACGGTTTCTGCCTATAACAATCAGGATTCTAAGTCTCAGCCCATCAACCAGACCCTGGATGCAGGAAAAAGAGCTTTTCTAGCGGAAATAGGTGACAGTATTCAGAATGCCTTCTATCCCTTTGCGGATATGGATACATTTTCTACAGACAAGATCATGTATAAGAAAATAGACACCTTGTATAACGGCGTGCATGACTCTGTATATGTATATTCCACCAGTAAGGATAGTGCCAGGTATGCACTGAGTTTTGCTGAAGTGGGTACGGGTAAAGGAAATTATGAACCGCTGCTGAGTCTGGCAAACGGTAAGGTCTTTACCTGGGTGGCTCCGGTAAACGGGGTGCCGCAAGGCAGTTATGAACCGGCTGAGTTCCTGGTGACCCCGAAAAAACAACAGTTGCTTTCTGTCAAGGTGGATTACCATCCGGATAGCAGTTTTCTGTTGTCTACGGAACTGGCCACCAGTAATACGGATAATAATACCTTTTCCACCCTGGGTAACGGGGATAATACCGGCTACGCCGGTAAAGTAACCGCCACCAAACGCCTGAGCTGGCAACCTAAAAACGGGGATGCTGATCTGGGCTATTATCTAAACAGCACAGGATCTTTTGAATTTCAGTCTGCACAATTTAAAACCATAGAAATCTTAAGGCCTGTGGAATTTGCCCGCAGCTGGGGGCTGGAGCTGATTCCGGAAAACAGTGCCGATAAGCTGGGGAGCATACAGTTCGCACTTAGCCAGAAAAAACTGGGCGAGCTCTCCTATGGCTTTCAGACGTATTTAAGACAGGACGGTTATAAAGGTTTTAAGCATGAACTGGGCTATCAGCATAACAGCCTAAGCGGCTGGAATTTCAATGAAGGTCTTTCCTATACAGGGATTCATATGGCGACGGCAAAAGGATATTACTGGAAGCCCGCTTTGGAACTTAGCAAGACCCTAAAAAAGTTTCACAAGCTGACGCTGGGCGCCCGCTATGAGGCGGAACGCAACCAGATTCAGCAGGGTCAGACGGATTCCATGTGGCTGACCAGCTATAGTTATGAGACCCTGTCTGCTTTTGTAAGATCTGATCCGGCGGCGGTGAATAACTGGCAGCTCACCTATACCGGCAGAAAAAATAAATTACCCGTGGGCAACCGGCTGGTGGGGTCTGATCATAGTCGTAATCTGAGCTTTGATCTGAGTCTGCTAAAAAATCGCTATCAGCAGATCAGATTAAGAGCAACGTACAGGGAGCTGACCCTGGATGATTCTGTACTGACTACGGGCAGTGTGCCTGATCGTAGCTTTCTTGGAAGAGTTGCTTATAATGTCCGTAGTAAATCCGGCTTTTTGTCCGGTAATGCCCTATATGAAACCGGCGCCGGACAGGAACAGAAAAGAGATTATAGCTTTTATGAAGTTTCTCCGGGACAAGGACAGTATACCTGGAACGATTATAATAATGACGGCATTCAGCAGCTCAATGAATTTGAACTGGCGGCATTTAGTGATGAAGCTACTTTTATTAAAATCTATACCCCGACCAATGAGTATATTCAGGCGGATTATACACAGTTCAATTATAGCGTGCAGTTAAACCCCAGAAAGATTATCGCGGATTCTGCTACCGGCTGGAGCGCTTTTGTACGCAAACTGCAGTTGAGGTCTTCCCTGCAGTCGGCTAAAAAGCAGTATGCTATGGGCGGTCCGGTTTTTAATCCTTTTGCTACCGGCGTGGCGGATTCCGCACTGCTCAATTTTAATTATATATTCTCCAATACGCTCAGCTTCGGCCAGCTCAGCAGCAAATGGGGCCTGGATCTGACCCGGCTGATTAACTATAATAAATCATTATTGACCTACGGATCAGAAGCGACAAAAATTACGACCTGGGATCTGAAAGGGCGCTGGCAGATTGCGCCCGCTTATAATTTCGTCTGGCAGCAGCAGTTTGGTACCCATGACCTGCTGACGCCTGCATTTGAAAGCAGAAATTTTGCCCTCACCTCCATAAGTGCCAATCCGACGCTGACTTATACGAACCGTACCCGGTTCAGATTAACGGGTGGGTATGAATATGAAAAGGTAAAAAATAAAGCGATATACGGTGGGGAAACAGCCACCAACAGCAGCCTGCAGCTGGAAGGGAAATATAATGCGGTACAGCAGACCAGCCTGACAGGCCGTTTTCAGTATACACATATCGATTTTGACGGGGATCAGTCCAGTACGGTAAGTTATAATATGCTGCAAGGACTGTCACCCGGGAAAAACTACCGCTTTGTCCTGGAGTTGAATAAAAGGCTGATGGGAAGTCTGGAACTGAGTTTTCAGTATGAAGGTCGTAAATCAGGTGACGCTAAATTTATTCAGATCGGCAGAGCCAGTATCCGGGCTATTTTATAACGGTCCCTTTTTAGTACCCCGCAGTCCGTTAAGGATTGGCGATTCTGGTTAAGATAAAACCATAGCTGTCCTGTTCATAATAACCGAAAGAGCTGGGGTTATTCTGGTTGGCCTGGTAGGTGATATGCGACTCCTGCTGACTATATAAACCCACTGCTTTTTCAAAGACGATGTCTGCAAATAATTTTTCCTGATAAAGGCTCTGATCAAAGTCTCCGGGATTGCCGTTGGTCTGGTCGGTCTGATGCACGGTAAGAAAATCAGCTACAGAAAGGTCGTAGGTATACGCCCAGCCATAATAGAAATCACCCGGATCCAGTTCAGAGGTAAAATAGCGGTTGCCATCCCAGCTGTAATCTTGTTTCACAGGATCCGTCAATATGATAAAACGCTGGTTATGGTTATTGACAAGACTAGCTGTATGTTCAGAGATGATAAGCCGGTAAGTTATTTGATAGCTCCAGCCGCCGGCTCCGGTTTGATTACTGCCTGTTTTGATATAACGGTAGACCGGATAGGTCGTGTCCTGTTCACTGATGGTGGCCACACCCACACTGTCTTTAGCCGTGTAATGGACCGTGTCCATGGCGGCTCCGAAAGGAGCGGCTACAATAGAGTCCAGATTATAGTAGGAGAGCTGACCTGCCGATACCGGCAGGTATTGCTGGTAAGGGGTCAGCGTGCCTGCATAGTCCTCCAGGGAGGATTTGGAGCAGCCGCTAAGCGCCGTCAGGCTAGCCATAAAAACAGTGAGGACCGTTAAGGCTGCCCCGGCTCTTGACAGCCCCGTAGTGGTCTTTTCGCCGTCTTTCTTTTTATTTATATTATTGAAATATATGAAATTATATATGTTTATATTTTTTATCCGGATCATGTTAGTGGTGGTGTTCTACTGAGTATATGTGTTATGGAAGTCGTAAATAATTTGATACCCTTTGGGTTTTGTATAAAATAAACAGGGCTGTTTACCCGTCTATAATAACGGTAAACAGCCCTGTTTATTTTTTTTGAAGGGACATTTTATTGTGTGGTGGCCCTCGTATCCATTTTTAACTGCGTTCAATGGCACGGATCCATCTTTCCGGAATCTCGTTTTGGGTGGCCAGGATATAATCTGTATAGCTGCAGGGCAGAAAATGGCCGTCCGGTAAGGTCATCCACCAGCGGCCGGTTTTTTTGCTTTGTAAAAAAGTGGTTTCCATCTCGGCAAAAGCCAGGTGGTACTCATTAAAATTTTGTCTGGACTGGATATCCGCTTCCTGTTTTCCCTGCTGTATGCCATCCACCAGATACCAGGCCAGATGACTCAGCTGTTTAGCAGTCTGAGAGTTTCTATCCAGATGCTGCTGGTATTCATAAAAACCGACACTGGATACTTTACTGCTCATACCGGCAAATTGCATGAGCCGGCAGGCTTCTTCCCCGTTTAGTCCGTTAGGCGTAATCAGATTGGCGGGGGCATGACCGCTCTGTATGGCAGAGATATCCAGACTGATGATATCAGAATGACGGATGGCCGGTTCCACTTCCTCAATCTTTTCTTTGACCCGGCCAACTCTGACGCAGTCAAAGCGGAGCCGGTCAATCACTTCCAGCATTTCCGGGTGCACGAAATAACTCTGAAAGGCCAGATGATTATAATGATTTAAATAGTTGGGGCTTTTGGTAAACATATCCAGTAAAAACCTTTCCGCCGGTGCCTGGGCATCGGTATCCATATCCATTTTGGCATCGATGCAAAGCAGATCATAGGTCCTGTCCAGCTTGCTGTAGGCATCGCACTGCGCGGTGGTTAAATCATGAGAGCCTCCGATGATAAGAATCTTTGCCTGTGGCAACAGTAGCAGTTCAGAGACGACGGTCTTTAAAGCGGCATAGGAATCGGCCATTGTTTTGCCGGTGGTAATATTGCCAATATCACAGATTTTGACGCTTTTATGCCACTGATAGAGCTGGTAGAATTCAGTGCGGAAATTATCTGCCGCGGGTGTCCCTCTGTTGGGATATCCCTTCCCTCTGTACTCTCCGATACCTACAATAATCAGGTCTGCCCCTGTCAGGTCCGGAAACTGTTCTTCATAGCTGTCGATATAATATCCAATCTGGGAGGTTTTAAAGCCTTCGTCCTGGGAGAGTTCAAAAAGATGTACGGGTTCTAGAAAATCAATGATGGTTTGTTCGTTAAATGATGACATGTGTAAAGCGTAAAAATTTTAGACAAAAATAGGGTAAATGACCCATTTTGAGTGAGCTGTACAAATCTTTGCTAAATAAATTAAATAATTCATGTGTTTCCTATTTGGAATCAGTTGTTTATAATTCACGTGCCGATGCGGTTTTTCTGATAAAATCCGGGCCTGAAATTCCCTAAATTAGGCGTTTTAAATGGGGTTAAATCCCTTAAAATTTCGTAACTTCGCTACACTTTTTAAAAAGCCTAAAACGTAATTTTTAAATAAACATATGAGTCAGGAAAATACGCCGGATTTAGATCATGTAAATGAACAAGTACAGCATAACGAGAAACAACCTAAAACCTATGGAGCAGACAGTATTCAGGTCCTGGAAGGCCTGGAAGCTGTCAGAAAAAGACCCGCCATGTATATCGGCGATGTGGGGGTAAAAGGATTACATCACCTGGTCTATGAGGTCGTGGATAACTCCATTGATGAAGCCCTGGCCGGATATTGTGATACGATCGAAGTCACCATACATGAAGATAATTCTATTTCTGTTCAGGATAACGGTCGCGGGATCCCAACAGGTATAAATACAAAAGAACAGAAAAGTGCCCTGGAAATCGTCATGACGGTTTTACACGCCGGGGGTAAGTTTGATAAGGATACTTACAAAGTGTCCGGCGGTTTGCACGGGGTAGGGGTCAGTTGTGTGAACGCCCTGAGTACGGAGCTGAAAGCCATTGTTCACAGAGAAGGAAAGATCTTTGAACAGGTGTATCATAAAGGGGTGCCTGATGCACCGGTCAGAGAAACCGGTGTGTCGGATAAAACCGGCACTTATGTTCATTTCTGGCCGGATAATACGATTTTCCAGACCACCGTTTATCAGAAAGATATCCTGGAATCCAGGTTAAGAGAACTGGCCTATCTGAATAGAAGAGTCCGTATCAGCTTAACGGATAAAAGAGAAGTGGATGAAAACGGTAATACTTACCGCAAAGAATTTTATAGTGAAGGCGGTATCGTCGAATTTTTAGAGATTCTGGACAGACATGCCAAACGTACGCCCATTATTGCCAAAAGTCTGTATGTGGAAGGCTTTGATGAGGGGTCTAACGTGACCGTTGAAGTCGCCATGAGCTATAACGATGATTTTAAGGAGCACATTTTTTCCTATGTCAATAATATCAATACGATTGAAGGAGGTACGCATGTAACGGGCTTCAGACAGGCACTTACACGTGTCTTTAAAAGTTACGGAGACAAGGAAGGATTATTTGAAAAAGCCAAAGTGACCGTTGAGGGAGATGACTTCAGGGAAGGACTGTCATCCATTATCTCTGTAAAAGTTCCCGAACCTCAGTTTGAAGGACAGACCAAAACCAAACTGGGTAACAGCGAGGTGAGCGGTATCGTTCAGACAACAGTGGCCCGTTCCCTGGAGGCTTATCTGGAAGAAAATCCAAAGGAAGCCAAAAACATCATTCAGAAGGTCATTTTAGCAGCGCAGGCCAGGGTAGCCGCCAAAAAAGCCCGCGATATGGTACAGCGTAAGTCTGTACTGAGCGGTAGCGGTCTGCCGGGTAAACTGGCGGACTGTTCTGAACGCAGTCCGGAAAAATGTGAGTTATACCTGGTGGAAGGAGACTCTGCGGGTGGTACGGCCAAGCAAGGCCGTGACAGATCCTATCAGGCTATTTTACCATTAAGAGGTAAGATTCTGAACGTAGAAAAAGCCATGGAGCATAAAATCTACGAAAACGAAGAAATCAGAAATATCTTTACGGCCATGGGGGTTACGATCGGTACGCCGGAGGATCCTAAAGCCCTTAACCTGTCCAAGCTTCGCTATCATAAACTGATTATTATGACGGATGCCGACGTGGATGGTAGTCATATCGCCACGCTGATTCTGACCTTTGTCTTCCGTTATATGAAAGAACTGGTGACCCAGGGTTATGTATATATCGCGCAGCCGCCGTTATATCTGGTTAAAAAAGGCAAGGAGCAGGAATATGCCTACAATGAGGAACAGCGCAAAGGACTGGTCGCAAAACTGGGCGGTGGAAAGGATGACAGCGTCAACATCCAGCGCTATAAAGGTCTTGGAGAAATGAATGCAGACCAGCTCTGGGAAACTACGATGGATCCGGCCAGAAGAACCCTAAAGCAGGTGACGATTGATAATCTGACAGCGGTCGATGAGACCTTTGCGATGCTGATGGGAGATGACGTTCCGCCAAGAAGAGCCTTTATTGAAGAGAACGCCACCTATGCGAGAATCGATATCTAAAGATGCTTGATCCGGATATCTTATCCGGGTTAAGAGAAATGATATAGTATAATATACCAATAGCAAAAGCCCTTCTGTCATCCATCACCGGATCATACAGAAGGGCTTTTGCTATGGTCATGGCGATGCACCTTTTTATCAGGTTGCGTCAGCCTCCGGTTGCTTACAGTATTAAAATCAGCACGAGGATAATAATAATGATGGCGCCTACAGAAAGATAGATACCGCCACCCATCGCGCGCGCTTCGGTTTTCATGCTTTTCAGCTCGGTTTTTAATTCTTTTTTCTCTGCGCGGCTCAGATTGGACTTGTCCATGTCTTTAATCTCATTGACCCGGGCAATGATTTCATCGAGCCTTTGCTGCTGCTGCGTAGTTAATTCTTTTTTCGCTTCAGCGACTGCTTTTTTGCCCGGACCTCCGGATGCCATGGCACTTTGGAATCCAAAAGACAGCGCGAGCGCCATTACGAAAATGCTGATTGATTTTTTCATGGATATAATTTTTTAGTTGAAAGGTTAATGCGTGTAAAAATCTATTTTTCTAGGACATCCTTGTCAGGTGTGCCCGTTAAATGTTTTTTATTTTTATCTGCGGCGGTCAGCTGTTTTTACTAGCGACGCTGTCTGTTTTTTATACACTATTTTTTGGTGGCCACAGTCCCCGTGCATGGATCCTTTTCCCGTCACACCCTTTGTCTTTTTAAATTTTTCTTTTTAAAATTACGGTAATTCTGGCAATTACCTGTTTTTAAAAATAAATATTTAATGGCTGTTCATCCAAAATCCAGGCCGAACTTTTTAGAATTAACAGGCCAATTGAGTAATTTTGCGCTATGCAGTTTATGATACCTATCAGGATACCCCAGGTTAGCCCGGGCATAGATTACCGGCAGCAGATTATGCTGACAGGATCTTGTTTTACGGAGCATATCGGTCAGCGGCTTTCAGAACTCAAATTCAATACGCTGATGAACCCGAACGGTATCCTGTTCGATCCCATCAGCGTGGCTGACAGTCTGATCAGCTATATGGAAGGGCGGACCTATCAGGAACAGGACTTGTATTTTCATCAGGAGCTCTATCATAGCTGGAAACATCACAGCCGTTTTTCTGCTCCCGACCCCACAACCGTGATCCAGGGCATCCATCAAAGTCAAAAGGCGGCATCGGCATTTTTGCAAAAAGCAGACTGGCTCATCATAACACTTGGATCTGCCAATAGTTACCGTTTGGTAGCTACCGGACAGACGGTGGCCAATTGCCATAAGGCCCCCGCACAGACTTTTGAAAAGCACATGCATACGACCGATGAGATCATCACGGCTCTGGATGGCATGCTGTACCGGCTTTTCCGGTATAATCCAGGTCTTAAAATAATATTTACCATCTCTCCGGTGCGTCATATACGGGACGGCATTATGGAAAATAACCGCAGCAAAGCCAGGTTGCTGGAAGCGGTACATCATATGGTGGATAAATTTGACCGGCTCTATTATTTTCCGGCCTATGAGCTGGTGGTAGACGTGCTGAGAGATTACCGCTTTTATGACATTGATTTAGTCCATCCCAATTACGCCGCTACCCAATTTGTACTGGAACAGTTCGGACAGACTTATATGGACGGCGCCACACTTGAACTGATGGACAAACTCGATAAGATCCGCATTGCAAGGGCGCACAAGCCCTTCCATCCGGACTCTGAGCGGCACCGTAGTTTCAGGCAGAAAACCTATGAGCAGATTCTGGCATTGCAGCAGCTGCATCCTTATCTGGCCCTGGAAGAAGAACTGGCTTATTTCAGGTAAGGGTAAGGGAGGATTGGAATGTTAATTTAAAACTATTGTTTGTTAGTTTGTTTTTCCTGCTGTATATTTGGATGTGAACTTAATTATTAAAATACAGTTATCCAGGCTCTCCTTTCTGAGAAGCACCTGTTCACATATCCCATAGATATAGGTTCTTATGATGTATTGTTTCGCTCCTTTGCTGCCGGCAACAGGAGCTGTCCCATTATTTATATACCTAAAACCCATATGTGATACAATGACAAAAGTTTTAATTATAGGAGGTGGTAAAATTGGTCAGGCCGCAGCTTTTATGCTGCATCAGGATGCCCGTTTTGAAATCACCGTTGCCGATCAGAATGAAAATCTGCTGAACCTGGCTAAAACAGATGGCCTGAGCACCCTTTCTCTCGACGTACAGGACACCCAACAACTGGAAGCCGCGCTGGAGCCCCGGGATATGGTACTGAGCGCCTGTCCCTATTTTCTAAATGTACAGATTGCAAGGGCGGCAAAAAAGACGCATACCCATTATTTTGATTTAACGGAGGATGTAAGGGCTACGGGTGAAATCCGGCAGCTGGCCCAGGGGGCGGACGTGAGTTTTATGCCGCAGTGCGGTCTCGCCCCTGGTTTTGTCAGTATTGCTGCCTATGATTTATGTAAGCAGTTTGACCGTCTGGAATCGGTCCGGCTCAGAGTGGGCGCTTTACCGCAGTTTCCGGTTAACCGTTTAAAATATAATCTGACCTGGTCCACCAACGGGCTGGTCAATGAATACTGTAATGGTTGTGACGCCATTGTGGCGGGTAAAAGAACCGTGGTGCAGCCTCTCGAAGGCTATGAACATCTGATGGCAGATGGCATAGATTATGAGGCTTTTAATACCTCGGGCGGTCTGGCCTCCCTGGCCGAGGTGCTGGAGGGTAAAGTTCAGTCGCTGGATTATAAAACCGTGCGTTATCCGGGGCATCGGGATCTGATGCAGTTTTTACTGGAAGACATGGGTTTTATCCATCGCCGGGAGCAACTGGTGGAACTGCTGGATCAGGTGCTGCCTTTTGCACCCCAGGACAAGGTCCTGGTTTTTATTACGGTGAGTGGCGAAATCAGCGGCAGGTTTACGCAGAAGGTCTTTACCAGAACCATTTTAAACCAGGAGGTCTCCGGTAAACCCATGACTGCCATCCAGGTGACCACGGCCGGTTCTGCCGCTGCGGTGATGGATCTGCATGAGGCCGGCAAGCTGCCGCAAAAGGGTTTTATCCGTCAGGAGGATGTACAGCTGGCAGAATTAATGCGGTCTCACTTTGTCAGGTTTTATCAGTAATAAAAAAATATTATCAACCGTATTAAATAAACAGATCATGAGTATGAATATAAAAGAGATGGATATGAATTCCACGCTGGATCAGGTACTGGCGGGGCTGATGCGCCGCTATAGCGAAAGGGTGCCTGATGTGCAGAAAATAATTCAGGCAATGATACGTGTGGGTATGATCAAAACAGCCAAAGATATTGAAAATGATCATATTGCCTTTAGGACAATGGGTGTGCCGGGTCTGGGCATCCGGTCCCTGGAAAAAATCTTTTTACATTATGGGTACCAGAAAAGAGATTATTATCACTTTGAAGCAAAGAAACTGGACGCCTACTGGTATAGTCCGCCCGGGGATACCTATCCCAGAATATTTGCCAGTGAGCTCAGAGTGGGGGATCTGAGTGAGAAAGTACAGGGTATTATCCATCAGTATACCGATACGGTAAAGTCAGATCCCGTGGATCAGCTGGACCTGGATGACGCGGTCCAGGTGGACCGCTATCTGCATACCGGTCTGTGGCCCCTGCCTACTTTATCTGACTATACCTCTTTGCTAGAAGCGTCAGAATACGCAGCCTGGGTGATTTATAATCATTATTACCTGAACCACTTTACCATCAGCGTCCATAATCTGCCGGCAGGTTACAATACCCTGGAGGCCTTCGATCATTTTTTAGAAGCAGAAGGGATTAAACTAAGTAGCGCCGGAGGCACTATTAAAGAAAGTAAGGATGGCAAGCTCCGCCAGAGCGCCACGGTGGCTGGCAAGATAATGGCCCGCTTCAGTGATGGCGGCCAAAAAGAAATTGCGGGCTCCTACGTGGAGTTTGCGGAAAGAAAAGTCCTGGATCCTTTTATGGACTTACCACCTGACAGCATTCAGCGTAAGCATCGCAGAGACGGATTTGAAACGGGAAATGCGGACAAAATCTTTGAAAGCACTTACCGTGCACAGACAGACCGGTAAAGACTGCCGGTTATTTAACGTATTTTAATTAAGCGGATCTGCTGGTGCAGATCCGTTACCCGGCCGGGCCGGGTAGCTTAAAAGAATAAAACAGTATGGATAAACACAGTGAAATACAGACAGTATTGGATCAGTTCGGCATTGGCCGCCAAAACAGCGGGGCCCATGACGGGACGGCGCAGCTGTTAACCAAAGGCCCGGAAATAGAAGTCTATTCTCCGGTGGATGGTGCCCGGATTGCAACGGTTGCTACCGCTGCAAACGAAGATTATGAAAAGATCGTCCATAGTGCCGCTGCGGCATTTTTACAGTGGCGACTGTGGCCGGCACCCAAAAGAGGCGAAGTGATTCGCAAATTTGCCCTGGCCCTGAGAACGCATAAAGAGATGCTGGGCAAGCTGGTCTCCTATGAGATGGGCAAGAGTCTGCAGGAAGGGGCAGGAGAGGTTCAGGAAATGATTGATATCTGTGATTTTGGCGTCGGTCTGTCCAGGCAACTCTATGGTCTCACCATGCATTCAGAAAGGCCTGACCATAGAATGTATGAACAGTGGCACCCCTTAGGTATTGTCAGCATTATCACGGCTTTTAATTTTCCGGTAGCCGTCTGGAGCTGGAATGCGGTGATAGCGCTTGTGACCGGGAATGTTACCATCTGGAAGCCATCAGAGAAAACACCGTTATCAGCCCAGGCCTGCATGCATATATTAGCTGCAGTGTTCAAAGGAGCCGGCGTACCGGCAGGCGTCTGTAACCTGATACAGGGTACGGCAGGGACAGGCGCACTTCTGGCAGCGGATACTAGGATCAGTCTGGTTTCTGCCACAGGATCCACTGGGATGGGCACGGCGGTGGGCCAGGTCGTGGCGGCAAGGCTGGGTAAATGTCTTTTGGAGCTGGGGGGCAATAACGCCATTATTATTACCGCCAGCGCTAATTTAAAGCTGGCGCTTACGGGCGCCGTTTTCGGCTCTGTAGGAACGGCAGGACAGCGCTGTACTTCTACCAGAAGGCTGATCATACACCGCCTGGTGTATGACCGTTTTGTGGAACAGTTAATAAATGCCTACCGTCAGTTAGTGATCGGCAATCCGCTCGATCCGGCCGTACATATGGGGCCATTGATTGATCAGGGTGCGGTAGAAATATATGAACATGCTTTAACGGAAATTGAAAAACAGGGCGGCAGGATACTCACCCCGTCGGGCAGACTTACAGGTCCGGGTTATGCATCCGGATGTTATGTCAGGCCCGTTATCGCCCAGGTGCAGCCGGATTTTGCGATTGTACAGACAGAGACCTTTGCGCCTATTTTATATGTCATGGTGTACGATGATTTACAACAGGCCATTGATATACAAAACGGGGTTCCGCAGGGGCTGTCATCCGCGATTATGACAGATAACCTGAAAGAGGCAGAGCGGTTTTTATCTGTCACCGGTTCTGATTGCGGCATCGCCAATGTCAATATCGGTACTTCCGGCGCAGAAATCGGTGGTGCTTTTGGCGGGGAAAAACATACGGGCGGTGGCAGAGAAAGTGGATCGGATGCCTGGAAATCTTATATGCGACGTCAGACCAGTACGATCAACTATGGCGATGATTTACCGCTGGCCCAGGGGATCGACTTTCATCTGGGATAAATCAAAAGAAAACAGACATGGAGGCAATTTTACGCCTCTTCATGTCTGTTTTTCCAGGTTTTTAAAAAGCTGCAATATATCGTATAAGTCCAGCCCTGCTGACCGATATATTCAAAAACCTTGGCTGCAAGATCAGAGGCGATTCCCTGCCCCCTTAAATTGCGGGATACTTCAATATGGTGGAGGTCTATATGGTTATCCTTCAGGCCGTACCTGACAAAGGCGTAGCCCTCGGACGCCGGGATGGGGAGTTCCAGCTTGTGTTCAGCGGTATTGTTGATTAATGCAAGTGTGGTGTATTTGTTATTCATGAGCCTGGTTTTTCTTTTTGATGGTGCTGCTTTTACCGTAGGCAGGTCAGGTGATTTTCATCCATAAAAACTGACTGTCCTTGCAGGCGCGCAGCACTAATTCTTCATTTTCTTTTTCAAAGATAATAAATTGATGGGCATCGATGGTCTCCTGACAGATCAATAACCGGCCACTGAGTAAATATAAGAAGCTCCACTTACCGGGCGCGCTGTTTAATTGCATGGCCTTCTGGCTATGCAGGGTGCCTTCCATCAGATGCAGCCTGTAAAAAGTGGTCGTGCTCAGGTTTACTTGCAGGGCGGGTATGGAAGACTGCAGCGTAGCAGCGTCGTCATACCCGCCGGCCAGCAGACTAAGCGCGCCGCCGGGCGCCGTATAGATCGGCAGCGCTTCTCTATTCGTTACAGTTTCATGTATGTCACGAATCTCACTATTTGAAAAGACTTCTAACAGGCGTCCTTTTTCTTTAAGAGCCGGATGGACCGTTAGTGCGGCGGACTCTTTATCTGCCTTTAAGGCAGCGGAGATCTCTAATTGAAAAGGGAAGGTACCCGTGGGCCCGGGACTCTCTGGCGTACTGCCAGTCGCTGGTACCGGAATGCAAAGGCGAAGCGTTATTTCCTTAAAAAGAGGGCTGTGTGGGGACAAGTCAGGTTGGGGCAGAAGCCGGCAATTTATATATTCCTGCTGCTGATCCGTGCGACGGATTGCTGGATGTTGGATATGCAGGATTTTTTTGAACATGATCATTGTTTTTGGCCGGTGACCAAAGGCATAAATAAGTATTCCATTAAAAAAGCAGTCATCCGTTTACGTTCAATAGCCTAAAAGGATGACTGCACTGTTGTTATTCCAGGTGCCCGAATTTTCCCTGGTTGAAATCGTTGATGGCTTCAAAAATTTCCTCCTGGGTATTCATGACAAAGGGGCCATAACTGGCGATGGGCTCATCAATGGGCAGGCCGCTCATCAGCAGCAAAGTACTGTCCTGAGCCGCTTCTATACGGATCTCTTCCCCTTCGTGTTCAAACAGGATAAAATCATGCTCATGGAAGATTTTATCTCCTGTTTTACCCTGACCGTGCACCGCAAGTATGGCTGTATTATGCGTTGAAGGGATAGTGACCTGAAAAGAAGCGCCCGCCTTCAAATGGATATCCAGCAAATTGAGCGGCGTATAGGTCGCTGCGGCACCTTTTTGTTGCCCGAAATTGCCTGCAATGACTCTTACCTGACCCTGGTTGTTGTCCAGGGGGACGACCGGGATATCTTTATTTGTCAGCGGCTGATAATGAGGCGCTGCGGACTTATCCTTTTTAGGAAGATTCACCCAGAGCTGTACCATTTCAAAATTGCCGCCTTTTTTTGAAAAATTTTCCTCATGGTATTCTTTATGCAAAATGCCACTGCCTGCCGTCATCCACTGGACGTCCCCCGGGTGGATCACCCCGCTGTTGCCGGCACTGTCGTGGTGGGCTACGCTACCCTGATAGGCAATGGTAACCGTTTCAAATCCTTTGTGCGGATGCACGTCTACTCCCCGGATATGATCTGAGGGGCCAAAATCAAATGCTGCATTAAAATCCAGCATGAGAAAGGGGCTGATGCG
>Ga0164242_10002886_pt1 | contig 19803 bp, 16 predicted proteins | sample OricomgcompostMG_FD_108783 | JGI IMG/M metagenome (GOLD analysis project Ga0164242, IMG submission 108783) | Miracle-Growth compost microbial communities from Emeryville, California, USA - Original compost - Miracle growth compost (MG) ... | reverse complement strand
CTGAAAGACGTGCACCTGATGGGGCCAGATCTGCAGTTCGCATCTGCCACCGGCAGTTCGGATGTCGGCGGCGAGCTGGCGCGCGTCTTCTTGCAGCATCTCGGCGCCGCCGGCCTGGATCAGCGTGGGTGGCAGCGCGGGGCCGCCGGCGACGTCGAGTGTCAGCCGTTGATGGGTGAGGTCGACGCCGCTGTGGTAGAGGCCGACCAACCGCACCGCGTTCGCGGCGCTGGTGGCGGGATCGGGGCGAATCCGCTCACGGGCGAGCGCCAATTCGAACGAGAGGTCGTACAGCGGCGAGAACAGCACCATGGCGGCGGGGTGCTCGACCCCGGGTTGTAGCAGCAGATCGACGGACAGGTGACCGCCCGCCGAATCTCCGGCGATCACAATGTGTTTCGGCAGTAGGCCGCACGTGTCGACCAGCCAGTCCCAGCCCGCGCGGACATCGTCGGCCGCGGTGGGGAAGCGATGCTTTGGGGCGAGTCGGTAGTCGATGCAGAACACCGGAAGGCCGGTCAAGGACGAAAGCCAGGATGTCAACCGGCGGTGCGTCTTTGGCGAACACACGGCGTACCCGCTGCCGTGCACGTAGTAGATGGCTCCCGCGGTTGTCGATGAGCGCTCGGTTTCGCTGGTGGGGGTGCGCGGCCCGTAGACCCATTCCCCTTTGACGCGGCGGCCGTCGGGCAGCCTGGTGTCGACCGGTTCGACGCGGGTGCCCGCGAGCGAGGGTCCAAAGGTGCCCATGATCCTGGCGATGATCTGACGCGAGAGCCATAGCCCCCAAGCCCGCTCGGGCGGGATCACGCTGGTGATCGGCCGCAGGGTGTAGGCACTTACCGCTGCCGCCCCGCGGGATCGCAGCGACCCGCGAGCCGGAACACCGTCCGTCATACAACGCAGTCAATACCAAATGGTGACATTCGTCAATGGCAGCTTGGGTGTCACGTTCTCAGTTGAGATGTCATATGGATGTCAGTTATGACACGAACTTGAGACGCTGATGTCTAACTGGCCCGAGTGCAGATCGGCCATCGTGCGCCGGGTTGCCACGATTTCCTCATCGAGCCGCGACACGTAGGGCGCTCGGCCTCACAAGCCTCGGCGGCCAATTGCAGCTGTGACCTCATAATCGAGAGCGGCTAGCATCCGGCAAAAACGCATCGGGTAGCACAGCTCTCGTTTCGGACAATGTTCTGAACGGCTGTGAAGCCTCTACACCTCAGAAAGGCCAGATGGATGACGCAAAAACTACGACCTCATTTCGAAGACGTGCAGGCTCATTACGACCTGTCTGACGACTTCTTCCGTCTTTTCCTTGACCCGACACAGACCTACAGCTGCGCCTACTTCGAGCGTGAGGACATGACGCTGGAAGAGGCGCAGATCGCCAAGATCGACCTGGCGCTGGGCAAGCTGGGCCTGCAGCCGGGTATGACACTGCTCGACGTGGGCTGCGGCTGGGGTGCCACGATGCGCCGGGCGATCGAGAAATACGATGTCTCCGTCGTCGGCCTGACGTTGAGCAAGAACCAAGTCGCCCACGTGCAGAAGACATTCGACGAGATGGACACGCAGCGCAGCCGCCGGGTGCTGCTGCAGGGGTGGGAACAGTGGGACGAGCCCGTCGACAGGATCGTGTCGATCGGCGCGTTCGAGCATTTCGGCCACGAACGCTACGACGACTTCTTCAAGATGGCCCACGACGTGCTGCCCGACGACGGTGTGATGCTGCTGCATACCATCACGGCGTTGACCGGTCCGCAGATCGTGGAGCGCGGCATGCCGCTGACCTTCGAGCTGGCCCGTTTCATCAAGTTCATGGTCACCGAGATCTTTCCGGGCGGCCGGCTGCCGTCGATCGAGAAGGTGGAGGAGCACTCGTCGAGGGCGGGTTTCACACTGACTCGCCGCCAGTCGCTGCAGCCGCACTACGCCCGCACCCTCGATTTGTGGGCGGCGGCGCTCGAGGCCAATAAGGACAAAGCCATCGAGATCCAGTCCGAAGAGGTCTACGAGCGCTACATGCGCTACTTGACAGGCTGCGCCAACGGATTTCGGGTCGGCTACATCGACGTCAACCAATTCACCCTGGCAAAGTAGCCTCTGGCATTGCCAGACGCCGGACTCGCAAGTCGGCTCAGCCGAATATAGACGCTTAGGAAAATTGGCGATCCGCCGTTGCCGCGATAACGGCGGCGGGAGGAACGCGCTCGGGCCGCCGCTCCGTATGCAGAGCCGGGAGGCTGTGGCGCCGTCTCGGTGCGTCGCCGCTTCACCGCGGTTGATGGTCGCTGGGACGCGGCCGCAGAAGGGATTGCAGGTAGCGGAGCCGAAGTATATGGTCGGCGGCTATGACGCACGGCCACTCAGAACTCAAGCCGAATGTCGATCATATCCAGTCGCACTACGACCGGTCCAACGAGTTTTTTCGGCTTTGGCTCGATCCGAGCATGACCTACAGCTGCGCCTACTTCGAGCGCGACGACATGACGCTGGAAGAGGCGCAGCGCGCCAAGATCGACTTGGCGTTGGGCAAGCTGGGCCTGCGGCCCGGGATGACGCTGCTCGACATCGGTTGCGGCTGGGGCTCGACCATGCGGCGCGCGGTCGAAAAGTACGACGTCAATGTCATCGGATTGACATTGAGCGAGAACCAATTGGCGCACTGCCGGCAAAAGTTCGACGAAATGGACAGCCCGCGCTTCAAAGAGGTGCGGCTGCACGGCTGGGAGGATTTCGACGAGCCGGTGGACCGCATCGTGTCACTGGGGGCGTTCGAGCACTTCGCCGATGGCATCGGCACCTACGAGCGCTACGCCGACTTCTTCAAGATGTGTTACAACGTGCTGCCCGAGGACGGCGTCATGCTGCTGCACAGCATCGTGTTGCCCAGCGCTGAGGAGGCCGAGCAGCTCGGGCTGAAGCGGACGATGTCGCTGATGCGGTTCATCAGCTTCATCCGTAAAGAGATCTACCCGGGGGGTCGCTTGCCGATGATTTCGGTGGTCGATGAATACGCGACCGGGGCGGGTTTCCAGATCACTCGTCACCACCGGATCGGGTCGAATTACGTGCGCACGTTGGACACTTGGGCGAAGGGTCTGGAAGCGCATAAGGACGAGGCGATTGAGCTCAAGGGCCAGCAGATGTATGAGACGTTCATGAAATATCTGACCGGCTGCCGCGAGCTGTTCCGGGACGGCTACACGGACGTTTGTCAGTTCACCATGGAAAAGCGGGCCGCGTAGCCCGCTACCGCTGCGTCTTCCTCAGAAAGCCACACCGTACGGGGTACGCGTCGCCGCCTCGAATTTAACCTGCTCGAGCGCGGCCCCCGTCGCGCCACATCTGGCGGCGCTCGGCGAACCACAGCCGCGTGTTGTGCCGAATCGTGCGGGCGATCAACCTCGCCGACGCGATCGTGTCAAGGCTGTCCACCACAGAGAACCGGCGTAATCCATTCGGCCAGAACGGGATCGGTCTCCGCGGCGCCGAGTAACTGGTCGAAGGTTTTTTCCATCGGGCGGTACCGCCGCGGGATCCGTCGGCTAGCATGGTGAAGGTCAAATCGGCGATAGCATTCATCATCCACACCGGGTGGTGGTCTTGGCAGTGGGGGTTGATCGTGCGCGTCGCGTGACGGCGCTATTGTCGTTTCATGCCTGATCGCCAACCGCTGGCGGCGTTTCTTCGGGCCCGTCGAGAACGGTTGAAACCGGCTGATGTAGGCCTTGCCGAGGGCGGGCGTCGCCGGGTGGCGGGTTTGCGCCGTGAGGAAGTCGCGATGCTTGCCGGCATTAGCGCCGACTATTACCTGCGACTCGAGCAAGGCCGAACGAGTCAGCCCTCTGACCAGGTGCTCGCGGCTTTAGCCAGCGCGTTACAACTCAGCGATGACGCGACCGAGTACATGCGCAACTTGGCTCGCCCCGCTCTCACACGCCGATCCAGGGTCCCTGCGTCGGCCGAGGACGTTGATCTCGGCCTGCGGACGTTGATCGACAACTGGCAGCTGATTCCCGCGTATGTGCAGGACCGGCATATGAACGTTTTGGCCGCCAACTCAATGGCCCAGGCGCTGCTGCCTTATTTCGCACCGGGATTCAACCAGCTGCGGACAGCGTTCCTGGACCCGGACTTTCCCGCCTGGGTGGACAACTGGGACGAGGTCACCGACATGCTCGTATCGTGGCTTCGGTTCAACATTGCCGAAGACAGCCCCGCCGATCCCGAATTTCAAGCTCTCATCGACGAGCTCAGCGACGCGAGCCAGCAATTCCGCACTTTGTGGGCACGCCAAGAGGTCAAGCAGAAGACGAGCGGACCGGCTCCATTCCAAAACCCCAGAGTTGGGCCGCTCGCGCTGTGCTATCGGGTATTCATGCTGCCCGACACGAAGCAGACGATGATTGCCTACTACGCCGAACCTGGCACGCCTTCGGAGGAACGCCTGCGAGAGCTCTCCAGCCTCGTGCATTCGCCGTAGGCCGTCACCCGGTTTCGCTTGGTTGTCATCACACCGCTGATTCGAGGCGGCTCGTTGGGGCGCGGGGCGTCCGCAGTCATCCACCCGAATTAGGTTGGCTCAGCGCGGCTTCAGCGGCCGCGCGTGGAGCCTGTGACTGCCAATACCAGGAAAACTTGACTCTGGATACCGGCCCGGTGCCGCGCCAACATGGGCCGTGAGCATTCGTCGCCCGCCCCGTGGGCAGCGGCACGCCTAGGAGGTTTTGATGACAGAACTATTGGATTGGGACGACGCCTACCACGAGGACGGGATCTTCAGCGGCCACCCACCATGGGGCATCGGTCGACCACAGCCACAAATCGCCGACCTCATCAGGCAAGGCGCTTTTCGAAGCGATGTGCTCGACGCCGGCTGCGGATACGGTGAAACGTCGCTTGTATTAGCAGCATTGGGCTACACCGTCGTCGGAGTCGACCGAAGCGTGATCGCGATAGCCGAGGCGGTCGCGGAGCGCCGCCGCCGACGGCTGCCCAACGCAAGGTTCGTGGCGTCCGACATCACCTCCCTTACCGGTTACGAAGGCCGGTTTGCGACCGTCGTCGACAGCGCGTTGTTTCACGCACTCCCGGTAACGCGACGCGACGACTACTTGCATTCGATACAGCTGGCGGCGGCGCCTGGCGCGTCGCTGTACATCCTGACGTTCACCCAGGATGCGTTCCCCGAAGATCCGGGATATCCGATTCCCAATGTGGTAACGAGAAACGAACTGCGCGAAGCAGTTAGCAGACATTGGACCATCGATGAGATCCGCCCGGCGTTCATTCATGCGCACGCGCCCCAAACCCGTTCAGGTCGCAAGTTCGATGTGGACGCCGACGGTCGCGAAAAGCTGCCTGCGTTTCTTCTGACCGCTCACCGGCCGTGACGAAACAAGCGGCGGTGATGTCTGACGAGGTGGTCGCGATGGCCATCAGCGTGTGTCCCCGCCGAAACCATCACCCGCAAAGACGAATTCGTTCCTCGGGCGACGGCAGCGACTTGGAAGTCGGCCGGCTGGACGCGGATAACTCTTTCGCAGCTGCACGACTCTGTTAGGAGATAACGTGACACCTGTCTCGACGTACGTGCTGATCCCAGGCGGCTGGCATGCAGCGTGGTGCTGGTGGCCGGTGGCCAAGCGGCTTCGCGCGGCAGGCCATCACGCGATCGCGTTGACCCTACCGGGCCTCGACGATGGCGACGACCCGTCGGGTTATCGGCTCACGGACGCTGTGGATTACGTCGTCAGCCAAGTACGCGGGCTGCAACTCGACGTGATTCTGGTTGCGCACAGTTGGGGCGGCTATCCCGCTACCGGCGCGGCGGAAATCCTGACGGACAAGGTCAGGAAGGTCATCTACTTCAACGCGCTGGTGCCGGTGCGCGGCAGGTCGCTGGTGGACGATCACCCACCAGCCGGCCGCGACTTGCTATTGAGGTTGATCAACGAGTCGCCTGATGGCGCGGTCGCGCCGAGCTTGGCATATGTTGAAGAGCTGTTTATGCAAGACGCGGCGCCGGAAATGCAGCGGATGGTAGCCGACCTCCTGGCGCCGCAGCCCGGTGGTTACTTCCTCGACGCCTTGAATGTCGATCCAGCAGATCTCGGTGTTGCTACCGCATACATCGCCAGCGACAGCGATTGCGCACCCCAATGGCCGGCGGCGGAATTCGCATCCCGACTCGGCGTCGAACCCGTCTACGTGCCGGGGACCCACCTGAGCATGCTGACCCACCCAGACGAGGTGGCCAAAGCAATCATGGCCGCCTAAATGCTTGCGGCCCAAGGACTGACGCGGCTCGCGCGCCAGCCGTTCGAAAAAGATCGCGGGGGACTAGGAGGGTCGATGGCATCCGGGCAACCGAACAGCGCCGTCGTTTTGGGGGCAAGTATGGGCGGCTTGCTGGCTGCACGAGTTCTGGCCGACTTCTACCAAAAGGTCACCGTGGTCGAACGTGACCTCCTACCCGACGTTCCGCTAAACCGGCGCGGCGTGCCGCAGGGACGACATCCGCACGCGCTCCTGGGCAAAGCCGTGGAAATAATCGGCGACCTGTTTCCCGGCATCTTCGATCAGCTGAGATCCGATGGCGCCATCAAGTGGGACGACGGCGACATGTCGAGATTCTGGTCGAAGTTCGCGGGCCATCTGATGGTGCGCTCGTCAATACCCGACCCCGCATCGCTGACCGACTATCACCTGAGCCGACCGCTTCTCGAGCACGCAGTACGCCGTGCAGTGCGCAAAATACCGAACATCGAGTTCCTCGAGGAACATGACTTCGTGGGTTTGACCGCCGACACCGATCATGCCCGTATCACCGGCACGCGCGTCCAAAAACGTGGCGGCACAGACGAAACCGTAATCACCGCGGATCTCGTCATCGACGCGACCGGACGAGGGTCGCGCACACCGCTATTCCTGGAAGAGCTCGGATATCCCCGACCTCGGGACGACGAGATCGAGGTACGAATCGCCTACGCCACCGTGCCCGTGCGCATTCCGCGCGGAACGCTACACGAACTCGTGGTGACCAACTATCCCATCCCGTCCCGCCCGACGATGTTTGCCATGTTCGCGTGCGAGAACGATATGTATCTGGTGCTCGGCGGCGGCGTCGGCGGTCAAGCTCCGCCGGCCGACGTTGCCGAATTGGTCGACCTCGCCGCCACACTTGCCCCTTCCCACGTCACCGCGGCGCTGCAGTCGGCTGAGATCCTGGGCGACCTCGCGCAGTATCGAATTCCGTCCAACCGGTGGCGGCGCTATGACAAGCTGGCCCGCCTACCAGCGGGGCTAATCGTGTTCGGCGATTCAATCTGTTCATTCAACCCCATTTACGGCCAAGGCATGACCGTCGCCGCGATCGAAGCCGAGGTGCTGCGGGACTGTCTTTGCGTGGGAGATCGCAACCTGCCGCGACGGTTTTACGGCAAGTCGGCCAACAAGATTCGCGTGGCTTGGCGCACGGCGGTCGGCTCTGATCTGATGCTCCCGCAGGTCCCCGGCCGGCGGCCGCTGTTCGTTCGGGCAATGAACTCGTACATGGACCGGGTTCTCACCGCCGCCGAGACGGATCCGCTTGTAGCGCAGCAATTCTTCCGAGTGGTGCAGATGCTGGACGGTCCCTCCGCGCTGTTCCGCCCCCACCTACTTCGCCGCATGGCGAAGGCAGGCATGACTCGTGGCCGAAATCCTCGGCCAATCAACGGGAGTGCGCATCCGCAACAGTGCGGCATTCGTGGCAACGCTGGACTTGATTACCAATAGAAAGGGAAACATGACCGTCGGAACAGCCAACGTCCCAGGAAAGTTGGACGTCTTCGGGCCCATCGTGGAGTTCCTGACGCCGGAAGGGGACGAGCAGGTGTGCGTCGTGCGCGCGGTCATTCCTCCCGGGGTCACGGTGCCGCTGCACAGCCACGACGATTTCGAGGACTTCTACATCCTGGCCGGCGGGCACCAAGTCCTCGTCCACGGCGACGATGGCCCGCAATGGCGTGACGTCCATGCTGGGGATTACGTTCGGGTGCCGGCCGATGTCCCACATGCCCTTCGCAACCTCTCGGGAGAACCCGCCATCGATTTGATGATCACGACCGCCCGCATGGGCAAGTTCTTCCGTGAGGTCGGCCGACTCGCGGGGTCCCCGGCGCCGACTGCCCAGGAGGTGGCTCGCTTCGTCGAGATAGCGGGACGTTACGGCTACCTTCTGGCGACACCGGAGGAAAACGCAGCGGTCGGGATCACACTTCCCGCCTGAACGCAGGACGAGCCCCGCGAGCCGGAGAACACCCATGCTGCCATCGGAGATTGCACCACACTACGACTTTGTCGTGTGTGGGTCCGGCTCGTCGGGATCGGTGGTGGCGGGGCGAATAGCCGAAAACCCGCATGTCACCGTGCTATTGGTGGAAGCGGGCGACACCGATAACGTGCCGGCCGTCCAAGATCCATCGCAGTGGCCGCTCAACCTGGGCAGCGAGCGCGACTGGGGGTTCGTCTCGCAGCCGATTGCTCACCTCAATGGGAGATCGATCTCGCTCTCCATGGGCAAAGTGCTCGGTGGGGGGTCCAGCATCAACGTGATGGCATGGGCACGGGGCCATCGCAGCGACTGGGACTACTTTGCCGCCGAGGCGGGCGACGAATCCTGGGGCTATCAGTCGGTGCTCGAAATCTATCGTCGGATCGAAGACTGGCACGGGCCCGCCGACCCCGACCGCGGCGCCGGCGGCCCGGTGTTCGTCGCACCCGGTAGCGAACCCAATCCGCTGGCCGCAGCCATCATTGAGGGCGCACGCTCGGTGGGAATCCCTAGCTACCCGAGCAACAACAGCGCCATGATGGTGGCCGGCGGCGGCGCGTCTCTCATCGATCTCCGGGTACGCAATGGATTCCGGCAGTCGATGTTTGGCAGCTACATGCGCCCGCTCCTGCGGCGATCGAACCTGACCATTCTCACCGGCGCGACGGTGACGCGGCTGATTTCCAAGGCGAACCGGGTCACCGCCGTAGAGTTTTCGTGCCGCGGGACGAACCACAGCGTTGCCGCGACGAGCGAGGTGGTCGTTTCTCTCGGGGCGATCAACACGCCAAAGGTATTGATGCAGTCGGGCATCGGCGATGCTGACGAGCTGCGCCAGTTCGGAATACCCCTGGTGTCGCATCTACCGGGCGTCGGACACAACTACCAAGACCATCCGCGTATCGACTGCGTATGGGAGTATCGCCAGCCGCTTGAGCCGCGCAACAACGGGGCAGAAGCGATGGTGCTCTGGAAGAGTGATGCGCTCCTGGAGGCGCCCGACCTACAGATATGCGTCGCGGAGTTGCCGTTGTCCAGTGCGGAAAACGCCGCCGTCTATGGACTACCGGAGCACGGTTGGACCGCGTGTGTTGGCGTGCTCCGACCGAAGAGCCGCGGCCGGGTCCGCCTAACCGGGCCCGATCCGGCCCACCCGGTCGCGATCGAGGACAACAGGCTGGCCCACGACGAGGACTTCAAGGCCGCACTCGCCGCCGTCGAGCTGTGCCGCGAAATCGGCAACTCGGTCCCGGTGGAACGCTTCAACAAGCGTGAGGTCATGCCCGGCAACCTCGCCGGCCAGCAACTCGAGCGGTTCATCCGCGACGGAACTGAAACCTTCTGGCATCAATCCGGCACGGCGAAAATGGGCCGCGACGCTATGTCAGTGGTGGACGGAACTCTCAAAGTTTATGGGGTGGACGGTCTTCGGATCGCCGACGGCTCAATCATGCCGCGCATCACCGCCGGCAACACCATGGCGCCCTGCGTAGTCATCGGCGAGCGTGCCGGCGACCTCCTCAAAGCCGAGCACGGGTTGTGACGCTCAGACTGCCGTTCTCGCGGCTTTCATCGATCAAAATCGCGGCGGCCGATCGCGCGTAAACCATCGGCGAGGTGTTGTTGAGTGTGGTCGCTAGCGCGACCGCTCCTTCGAACAGCACCGCGAGTTGATGACCAAGTTCGTCTGGGTCACCGACACCGAGTTCGTCGCACGTGTCCGCCAATCGAGCGATAAACGCTTCTTTGTGCGCGCAGACGATGCAGTGCACTTCCGGCAGTTTTCCGGCCGCCCGACAGCGGCGTTATGGAAGGGGCACCCGCGCACGCGCTCTGTTTTCCCGCGCTCGAAGATAGCCAACAACCGGTCCCGTGGCGCTAGGCCGGTCCGTTGAGCGCCCGTTCTGGTGGCACCGCGCGCGTCGCGCCCATATCACGGAGGCAGGCCTGGACGATCTCGGCCTTGCTTGAAAAGTGTTTGTACAGCATCCGCTTGGACACACGGGCGTGATCGGCGAGCTGGTCCACCCCCGTGGCGTGGATGCCGTCGCGGTAGAACCGCCGTCGTTGATCATTCGTGACCATGGACGACGACAACCTCGAGCTGATGCGCATCGGCCAGGCCGGCCGGTAGCTAAGCCGACCGATATGAGACTATGGCGACAATGGGCAATTGCATATATGAGAAGCCGTATATTCGCAGCTACCAGGCGCGGATGCTTTCCATAACGCGGCGGCATCCTACGGGCATTGACGGCCTTCGCGACCGGCGTGCGCCCGGGGGCAAGGCATGAGACCGCTGCCGCAGCTCACACCGTGGAATCAATGGTTCTGGACGTCCGGCCAGGATGGCCATCTACGCATCCAACACTGCAGCGAGTGCGATACGTACGTGCACCCTCCGGTGCCGATCTGTCCATCATGCCGGGTGACAACGGCCAAACCCGCCGTGGTTTCCGGTCGTGCGACGGTGGTGGGCTACACGGTCAACGAGCATCCATGGCTTCCCGGATTCGAGCCGCCCTACGTCATCGCGGTGGTCGCACTCGACGAGTGCGCCGAGGTGCGCCTGACGACCAACATCGTCGGCTGCTCACCCGAGGAGGTGCACGTCGGCCAGCGCGTCTCCGTGCGTTTCGACAACATTGACGACGTGTGGTTCCCGCTGTTCGAACCCACGGATGGCACCGATGAGCGGGACCTACTGGGGCCGCCCGCTTCTCCCGTTCCGCGTCAGCCGGTAACGACAGAGCGGTTTGAGCATCGATCCGTGATATCGGGCATCGGCCGGTCGGCCACCGGCCGCCGGCTGATGGTCGATCCGTTGTCGCTCACGATGGACGCATGTCTTGCCGCGGTTGCCGATGCCGGTTTGGAACTGTCTGATATTGACGGTCTTTCGACGTACCCGGGACCCGTGGGCATGGGTATGAGCGAAGGCGGCATCGCTGCCGTCGAGGAGGCTTTGCGCATACATCCCACGTGGATCAACGGCGGCATGGATCTACCCGGCCAGGGTGGCGCGATCATAGCCGCGATGATGGCGGTGGCCGCGGGCCTTTGCCGACACGTCCTGTGCTTTCGGACGGTGTGGGAATCGACGTATGCCGCGCTTCGACTACACGGGGGCGGCGGACGGGTATCGGGGCCCCAGCAATGGTCGTTGCCGTTTGGCGCCGCCTCGGCGGCCAATTGGATCGGTGTGAATGCCAACCAGTATCTGCATCGATACGGTGCCGACCGAGAACTCTTCGGCATGATCGCCGTGAACGCGCGGCGCAATGCCGCGCTCAACCCGTCGGCCATCTACCGCGAACCGATGACCATGGACGACTACCTCGCCGCGCGGCCCATCACGTCACCGTTCGGCCTCTACGACTGCGACGTTCCCTGTGACGGCTCGATCGCGGTGGTGGTGTCCGACGCGTCGATCGGCGGTGATCTGCCGCGACCGGCCATACGCTGCGACGCCGTCGGAACGCAAGTGGCCGAACGTATCTCGTGGGATCAGGGGACGCTCACTCACGAGCCCCAGGTCATCGGCCAGGCCGCGCATTTGTGGAGCAGAACTGATCTGCGGCCCGAGGACGTCGACCTTGCCCTGCTGTACGACGGCTTTACGTTCAACTGCGTGTCGTGGCTCGAGGCCCTCGGCTTCTGCGGCTTCGGCGAGGCCCAGGGATGGCTGGATGGCGGCCGGCGCATTGCGCTGGACGGCGAGCTTCCACTGAACACGCACGGCGGCCAGCTGTCCGAGGGACGCCTGCACGGATTCGGCTTCCTCTACGAAGCGGTGCTGCAATTGCGCCACCAGGCCGGTAACCGCCAAGTCAAAGACGCACGCACCGCCGTCGTCAGTACCGGTGGGGGAGTTCCATCCGGCGTCATGCTGTTGCACCGCGCGACGTGACGTCGCGACGCTATTCGAAGGCGATGACGCCCCGGATGTTCTTGCCCGCGCGCAGGTCTTTCATGGCCTCGTTGATGTCATCGAGCTTGTACTTCTGCGTGACCAGCTCATCGAGCTTGATCAGCCCCGCCTCATACATCGCCAATAGTTTCGGCATGGCCTCGCGGGGGTTCATTTCGCCGTAGAGCACCCCCTTGAACGTCTTGCACGAACTGACCATGTCAGTGAGGACGATCGGCACCATCAGGTCGGTGATCTTCGGCATCCCGGTCAGCACGCAGGTTCCGCCCTTGCGCAACAACATCATCGCCGTCATTATCATGTCCGCCGGCACGACCCCGGGCGTGAGAACGACCCGGTCGGCCATCACCCCCCAGGTGATCTCCTTGACCAGTTCCAGCGCGGCACCGATGTCGGCAGCGGCGTGGGTGGCCCCGAACGTCGGCGCGATCTCGCGTTTGAACTCGTTGGGGTCCACGGCGACGATGTGCTTGGCGCCGGCGACTTTCGCGCCCTGCACGGCGTTCATGCCGATTCCGCCGACACCGACCACGACGACGGTATCGCCGGCTTGGGTACCCGCCGCGACCGATCCCGACCCGAATCCTGTTGTCACCCCGCAGGACACCAGCGAGGCGGCCTCTAGGGGGATCCAGTCGTGGACTTTGACGAGCGAGCGCTCGGAGGCCACCACGTATTCGGAGAAGGTGCCGACCTGCATCATCGCCATCAGGTCTTCGCCGCCGAGGTGGCGACGGCGGGTGCCGTCGGTGGTCATCGCCTTGCTGTAGATGTCGGCGCCCACGTCGCACAGGTAGGTGTAGCCACTGGCGCACCATCGACAATTGCCGCAGGCGGGCAGAAACGAAATGGCCACATGGTCTCCGGGCTTCAGTGATGTCACCCCGGGCCCGACCGCTTCGACCACACCGGAGCCCTCGTGTCCTCCGAGCATGGGGAACCATTCGGGCACCGGAAGGCCAGACGCCCGCATCATCTCCTCCATCTCCGCGGTCGGCACACTGTCCCCGGTATAGAAGTGCTCGTCGGAGTGACAGATGCCCGCATAGGCCATCTTGACCAGCACTTCGCCCGCGTGCGGCGGATCAAGCTCTACTTCGGTGACTTCCCAGTCCAACCCGACACCGCGCAACACCGCTGCCTTTGACTTCATAGCGTCTCTTTCGTTGGGGGCTTCACCATTGCCGAAGTTCCTTCACCGCGTCGGAGGCACGCGGGGCCAAAGTCAGAGAGGGGATGAAACTGCTGTTGCCGCAGTGGATCACGGAATGGACGACCTCGGTCAGGTGTTCCGCGTCAACGAGACCACCCACCATGTACTTGTTCTCCATCCAGTACCTGATGGCCGCTTCCAGAGCGTCGGGGTCCCAGCTTTTGTTGAACTCGGTCTGCGCGTCGCCGGCGCCGCCGAGGCTGTCGCCCACGGCGAGACGGGTGAAGCCGATCTCCGGATGTTCGATACGCCAGGCCTCAACGAGCTTGTCTAAGGCGCTCTTGGTAACCGAGTAGGCCCCGAGCAGCGGCCACGGCGTCGTGTAGGACGCACTCAGTGAGGACAGGTATACGGCAGAGCCGGCCGTCGCCGCCAAATGCGGGGCGGCGGCCGCGGTGACGAGCGCGGCGCCGGTGACATTGGTCGCGAACAACTGTGCCCATTGTTCCGCGGTCACCTCGCGCAGTGGAGCCAACACACCCATGCCGGTCGTGTACACCAAGGCGTCAAGACCGCCGAGCGCGCCGACAACCTCGGAGATCGCCTTTTTGCAGCTGTCGGTGACGGTGACGTCGCACGCGATGGCGACCGCGCCGTTGCCGGCATCCTTGGCGGCCTCGACCAGCCGGTCGTATCGACGCGCCAGTAGCGCGACGTGCGCACCGCGTTGGGCGAGCCCGGTGCCGATGCATCGGCCGAGGCCCGCGGAGGCGCCGACGATGGCGACCCGCATCGGTTGATTTCCGTTGTCAGACATCGAGCTTGGCACTCACGGAGCCGAGGGTCGCGCCCGCGGTGCGTTCGAACCGACCGTGGTCGAAGCTGCGGATCTCGACGTCGTGGTCACCGGCACCGGCACGCAGGGCGCCCACCGTGCATTGGTCTCGGGTGCGGTGTTCGAACGGGTCGAACGAATACCACCGACACGCATTCTCGTAGGTGATCTTGTTGATCTCGTCGTCGGGCAGCCCGGCCATGACGAGGGCGAGTTCCTCGGCCGCCGCGGGCCACGACGAGTCGGAATGCGGGTAGTCGCACTCCCAGGCGATGTTGTCGATGCCGACGTCGTGGCGCAGCTTGACCCCGATCGGATCGGCGATGAAGCAGGTCAGGAAGCGCTCCCGGAAGACCTCACTGGGCAGTCTGTCGCCGAAGTCCTGGCCCGTCCACAAGTGATGCATTTCGTACGTGCGGTCGAGCCGGTCGACGAAATACGGGATCCACCCGGTGCCGCCCTCCGAGAGTGCGAACCGTACGTCGGGGAATTGCTTGATGACTCGCGACCACAACAGGTCTGCGGCCGCCGAGCAGACATTCATCGGCTGCAGCGTGATCATCACGTCGATGGGCGCGTTGTCGGCGGTCATCGTGATCTTGCCCGACGAGCCCAGGTGGACCGAGAGCACCGTGTTGGTGTCCGACAGCGCCCGCCACATCGGATCCCAATAGTCGTCGTGGAAGCTCGGGAAGCCGAGGGTGGCGGGGTTCTCGGTGAAGGTCACTGAGTGACAACCCTTCTCGGCATTGCGACGGATCTCCTTGGCGCACAACTCCGGATCCCAAAGTACGGGTAATCCCATGGGCAGGAAGCGTCCGGGATACGACCCACACCACTCGTCGATGTGCCAGTCGTTGTACGCCTGGGTGACGGCGAGCGCGAGGTCCTTATCGGGGTGGGTGGCGAACAGCCGGCCCGCGAAGCCGGGAAAGGACGGGAAGCACATCGACGCGAGCACACCGCCCGCGTCCATGTCCTTGATTCGCTCGTGGAGGTCGTAGCACCCCGGGCGCATCTCGACGAAGGCAGTGGGTTCGATGCCGTACTCCTCGCGCGGGCGGCCCGCCACGGCGTTGAGGCCGATGTTGGGGATGATCGCGCCGTTGAACGTCCAGACCTCCGAGCCGTCGGACTGCCGGATCACCCGGGGCGTCTCGTCGGCGTACTTGTTCACAACCCTGCCCTCGAACAGGTTCGGTGGTTCCACCAGATGGTCGTCGACGCTCACCAGGATCATCTCTTCGGGCTGCATGGGACTCCTTGTGCAGAGGTTGAGAGCGAGACTATCAGGTTGTAGAGGAACTATATTCAATTACGGAAATGTACATTTTCAGAACGGTAGCGTTTGACCGTCAGCAAATCCGGAAACGTTACCGCCGCAACACTTTTCGGGGAGCTACGGCGAACGAGAGCAACAGCCGGTCGAGCACCTTGGCGGCTCGGCGGCGTGCCCTGGCGGGATTTGCGGCGTGCGCGACCAGACGTGAAGCCTCCTCGAGCGCCGCGACGAGCATGTGCGTCAGCTCCCCGACGGGTTGGTCGTCGATGATGCCCTCTGCGATCGCCTCGCGGACCAACTCGTTGATGAGGGCGATGCTGTTGCCCTCCTGGATTTCGCGCAGGGTCTGCCAGCCCAGCACCACCGGACCGTCGACGAGTATCACCCTCTGCACGGCGGGCTCCGTTGCGGCTTCGAGAAATCCGTGCAGACCGCTCGTGAGCCGTTCCCACGGGTCCGTGCCGGGCGGGGGAGTGGCGATGGACCGCAGCGTAAGGTCGTTCTCAACGTCTTCGAATACGGCCCGAAACAGCTCGGCCTTGTCCTTGAAGTGGTGGTAGAAGGCACCGCGCGTGCCGACGCCCGACTTCGCCACGAGGTCACCGATGCTCGTGTTGAAGAATCCGTGCTCCACGAACAGTTCCCGGCCCGCCTCGATCAGGTCGCGGCGAGTCTGCTCGCCACGGGCACGCCGTTCATCGTCCGCACCACCGCGCTGCGCCATGCCGATGATCGTAGCAACATTCAGTCTGCATGTTGAGGGGCGTACCCAGGTGTTATCAGCGCACGATCCCCCGAACAGTCATGAGCCCAAGGTCGGCGTGGGACTTGAAACCCGGCGGGCCATCACAGATGGCGGGGATGGCGTTCACTGGTTCCATCGCGGTCCAGGCGTAACCGATATAGCCGGGCTTCGCGTGGTCTCGTGCATCTTCGCTGCCCCGCAGGATCAGCTCGGTTCCCGGGTCGCCGTCAATCACCACGCGGTAGTGGTAGTAGGGCTCCCAATCAGGTTTCGGCTCGATGGCGTCGTGTTCAACAAACGAGTAGAGCTCGTGCAACGTGATGAATGGCCTGCCGTCCACCCACGCCGTCCAGAGATGATGTTGGGACGCGACGGTGCCCGTCTTGATCACACCTTTGAGTCCGGGCATGTCCATGTCCGGGGATCCCTCGTACGGGATATCGCGGGTGGCCGTGCCGAGCTGCACGTCTGTCGTGAACTTCTCCACGGTTTTACCCAGTCCTTCGACAACCATCGTCAGCGACTGTGCGAACAACGACCACGCGTCTTGGAAGAGATTTCCCTTCGCAAATTCGACCGGGGTTTTTCCGAACCCCATCTCGTCCAAGTACTTCAGGGTGTCCTTATTGAAGTTCACCGCCTCGTAGATGTGGATGTGGTCGGTCTTGCCGACGATCCGGGCTAGCGTCAGAACGAGAAGGTCCGCGGCGTAGCCGGGGTGGATGCCACCTCCGTGGAACGAAGTACCGCCTTCTTGGCACGCCGCTTCGATCTTGTCGATGTCCGCGCTGTTGGTTTCGGTCCGATGCCACCACGCACCACCCGAGGCAACGACGCTCTTTCCTCCGCGGAGCAGCCGGCAGATCTCGTCGACGTCCGACCAGAGCGGCGCGTAGAACACGCAATCGGCGTCGAGTGCCTCCAAGGTGGCCTTGTCGGTGGTTGCGTGTACCCCGATCGGTCCTACCCCGACGAGCTCACCAGCGTCCCTACCGACCTTCTCCGGGCGATTACAAAGCACTCCGACCACTTCGTAGAGAGGGTTGTGTGCGAAGTGGCGCAGTGCGATCGTGCCGACATTACCCATGCCCCACTGGATCACGCGGTACTTCTTCTGGATGGACGGCGCGTGGGACTCCTGCGTCGATGTGAGCGTCATTCCGTCTCCTCCGGATGTGATCCCCCGCTCGGAAAAACTAACATGCCGAAAGTTCGCTTTGCACTTTTCGTAAACCACCATTTTCGGCGGGTGCGAGTTTGCGGTGGCGCGGTGGGCCTCAACCTCCATACTGTATGTTGCCGCTATGGCAGACGAGGTTCGCGCATACGGTTCGGTCGCTCCCCTGAAAGTCGGCTTGCTCAACGACTATCCGACGTCCGGCGACACCGACAACGACAGCGTCGCCGCGCTGCGGCTGGTGATGGATGAAGCCCTTTCCTCGGGACTGATCGACCGGCCGATCGAACTCGTCACCCGCAATGTGGTGGGCCTGCCCAACGGGACCTACCAAGTGGTCGAGCGGGCCTTCGACGAGCTCGTCGCGGAGGGTTGCCTGGCGATCTTCGGGCCGTGGGTGTCGGATAACGTGGTGCCGCTGCGTTCCCACGTCGAGGCCACCGCGCGGGTTCCGATCGTCACTCTGTCGGGATCGGAGGGAGCGCTCGGCGACTGGTGCTTCGCACTGAACAACGGCTCGATGCCCGAGGAGCCGGTGATGCTGGCCGCGGTGATGATCGGCGACGGTCGATCGCGCATCGCCATTGCCTACGAGGCATCGCTCATCGGCAAGGAGTACCTCGCCTTCGCCGAGAGAGCCTACGACGCCGCGGGTTTGAAGGTCGTTGCGACCGTGGCGATTCCCCAGGTCGAAGCCGACAAGTCCGAGACGGTCACCGCGTTGCGTGCGGCGGAACCCGACGCGCTGGTGCACGTCGGGTTCGGGCACGGGCTGTGGGGCTTCACGGATGCGCTGCGCGCCGCGGGCTGGGATCCGCCGCGATACACGACGACGGCGTTCGAAATGGCACACATCAGCGCGGAGTGGAGGCGCCACCTATCCGGATGGATCGGCCTGGACAGCTACGACGAGCGCAACACGGTCGGACAGGCCTTCCTCGACCGCTTCGAGGCGCGATACGGTCGCCGGCCCGGACACTCGATGCCGGGCCTGTCGCACGACGCGGCCACCGTGATCGTGCGTGGTCTCGCCGCGGCACGGCCGTTGACCGGGGAGGGTGTGAAGAACGGGATGGAGCAGGTGAAGCTCGTCCCGTCGGCCAGCGGCGCGCCGGGAACGTTCCTGCGATTCGGCCGGTTCATCCGACAGGGGTGGATGGGTTCCGATTATCTCGTGGCCCGAAGGGTTTTGCCCGACGGCAGCGCGCACGTTTTCCATGCGGCGCCCAGCGACCACATCGCCCGCGCGGTCGGTGGTGCCTCAGGCTAGTTGGATCGCGCCGAACACCGGTGCTGTCACGACACCGGGTGGCCGGGCCAGCACATACGGTATGGCGCGAACCGCGCTCATCGCGATCATCAGGTGACCTGGCATGGCGTGCTGGCCCGTCGATGGCGCGCCGTCGAATGCCACGTCGAGCTGGAGTTCAAAGCTGGGCTCACCTTTGATGACCGCGCGGATCAGCGGCGCCTTTTCGCCGGGCGCCAATGGAGCCATGCCCCATTGTGGAAGGTCGCGGGTGAGCACCCACTCCTCGTGAATGGCCAGCAACGGGCGTCCCGACCAGTGGCCGACCCACGAGAATCGCTGCCCGACAACCGTTCCCGCCTCGATCGTGCCGGCCAGGACGTCGATGTCGTGGGGCAGTGTGGTGGCGTCGACCGCCACGTCGATGTGGGACAGGGTGATCCCGAGGACGTCGGCCGTCGCATTGAGGGCCTGGCGGTAGGCCATGTCGAGCTTCTTGATGATCGGGGAGTCAATGCTGACGTCTTCCGGCGGTCTGCCCATGCCCATCAGGTCGACGAGCATCGGCCGACTGTCCACGGCGGAGACGTCGGTGGCCTCGTAGAGGTCGATGCGGTCGATGGACTTACTCAGCCCCGTCACCGTCGCGACGAGCCGCTCGAACATGAAACCGGGGTTCTCACCCGCCGCGTGAAAGCGTGACCCGCCCGCTCGGCACGCCCTGGCGAACATTGCCTCGGGCTCTTCGCCGTAGGTGGGTAGGTGGTTGTACGACGTGGTGGTGATGACGGTGCTACCCGCCGCGAGCAGGCGGCAGATGTCCGCAGCGTTCGTCTCGACGGCGTGGGCCTTGCTGGCCGCGTGCACGACGACATCGGCGCCTAGGGCGATGATCTCGTCCTTGTCCGTCGTGGCGATCACGCCCGTCGTCGGTGGCAGCCCGCAGAGCACACCCGCGTCGAGGCCGGCCTTCGCCGGGTCGTACACGAGCACGCCCACTAACTGATAACGCGGGTTTTCAATAAGCTCCTGCAGTGCGGCCCGGCCGACGGCGCCGGTCGCCCATTGCACGACTCGAATAACCAATCGAACGCTCCAGGTTGCT
>Ga0164242_10002885_pt1 | contig 19813 bp, 17 predicted proteins | sample OricomgcompostMG_FD_108783 | JGI IMG/M metagenome (GOLD analysis project Ga0164242, IMG submission 108783) | Miracle-Growth compost microbial communities from Emeryville, California, USA - Original compost - Miracle growth compost (MG) ... | reverse complement strand
GCGGGCGCTGTAGATGTCCTTGTCGGAGGTCTTCTCGGGCGTGCGCTCGAAGTAGACGCCCGGCGAGCGGACCAGCTGCGACACGACGACACGCTCGGTGCCGTTGATGATGAAGGTGCCCTTGTCGGTCATGAGCGGGAAGTCGCCCATGAACACGGTCTGAGTCTTGATCTCACCGGTCTGGTGGTTCATGAACTCGGCCTCGACGTACAGGGGGGCGGAGTAGGTCTTGCCCTTCTCCTTGCACTCGTCGATCGAGTACTTCCGCTCCTCGAGGAACGGGTTGGTGAAGGAGAGCTGCATCGTCTCGCCGAGGTCCTCGATGGGCGAGATCTCCTCGAAGATCTCCTCGAGGCCGGTGCGAGTGGGCAGATCCTGGCGACCCTGGGCGAGGCCTTCGGCCACACGCGCCTTCCACGCGTCGTTTCCGACCAGCCAGTCGAAGCTCTCCGTCTGGAGGGCGAGCAGGTCGGGAACGGTCAGGGTGTCGGTGATCTTGGCGAACGAGAGACGAGAGTGGTTTCGTCCGTTCTTAGGGTTGGTGGTCGATGCGTTGCGAGCAGCAGCCAAGGAAATAACCTCCGAAGGCCCATCGCGATCTGGGCCTCAAGTTACTGACGGTCTGGACGAGACTCCCGCGTGTGCCGTGCCCTATCTGACGAGACCCGCTGTACTGTGGGACCGCCCGGAGCACGTGTTGCCGACCGCAATATGAAGGCATGCGTAAAGGGGGAGCGCAAAGGTCAAGTATATGGGCTGAGATCGCGCCCTGTCCACCTGATTCTTGACTCTTGTTCCGACACGGGGTATAACCCGGGCGCGATCCGCGGAATTCCGCGGTTCAGAGCGTGGCTGACGACTCGATGCAGAGGGTGGATGCCGCGTCCGGCGCGGACGGCAGCGGGTGGAATCCCAGCCGGGCGTAGAAGGCGCGCGCGGCGTGGTTCGCCTCCCCCACGCCGAGCTGCACGCCCGGAATCCCCCGCTCCCGCAGCTCGGCGAGCAGTCGGCGCATCAGCGCGCGACCGAGCCCCTGCCGCTGCAGCTCCGGCAGCAGGTCGATGTGCAGGTGGGCGGGGTAGCGGTCCTGGTCGGGGCCGACCATGGCCTCCGGCCGGTGGCCGACGGCGATGAGACGGTCCTCCTCGGAGCGGATCTCGGCGGGCAGCGGATGCCGCGCGGCGAACGCCGGGAGCCAGTCGCGCCGGTAGCGCTCGACGAAGCTCGTCGTGTCGGCCGCCGCGAGGAGGTAGCCGGCGACCCGGCCGCCCAGGTCGACCACGGTCGCGAGCTCCGGCTCGAGCGCGAGGTACGGCCCCGCGTAGATGTCGGGCAGCAGCGTGTCGTCGCTGAACTTCCCGCTCGCGTCGCGCCCCGAGTCGCCCGTGAGCAGGCAGACCCGGTAGACGTCGTCGCGGTCGCCCGGCTCGTAGGGCCGCAGCACGGCGGCCGGATCGTCGGCGGCGAGCACACGGACGGGTTGAGCTGCCATGCGCCCAGTCTGGCGGCAATCCCGGCCGTCGCGGGCCGCTTCGTCCGGTGCGGCAGTTGTATCTATGATTGGCGTATGCCTGAGAAGAACATCGTCGCAGCCGGCGACCGCGCCTACGAGGACGTGAAGACGCGCATCCTGAACGGCGAGCTCGCCGGCGGCGACCTCATCAGCGAGGGCGAGGTGGCGGACCGCCTCGCGATCAGCCGCACGCCGGTGCGGGAGGCCTTCCTGCGCCTACAGTCCGAGGGGCTGATGAAGCTCTACCCGAAGCGCGGCGCGATGATCACCCCCATCGCCCGCAGCGAGGCGCGCGACGTCGTGGACGCGCGGGGCGTGCTCGAGAGCCATGCGGTGCGACAGGTGACGACGAGCCCCGAGCGCACCAAGCGGCTCGTCGCCGAGCTGCGCGAGAACATCGAGCTGCAGAGGCACCGCATCGCCGACCAGAACCTCGGCGGGTACGCCCTCGCCGACGCCGAGTTCCACTCCGCGATCATCCGCGCGGGCGACAACGCGCTGATCGCGCAGTTCTACGCGACGCTCTACGACCGGCAGGTGCGCATGGCGCGCTCCTCGGTCTCCACGGATCTGCTCGCCGACGACGTGGTCGCCACGCACTCCGCACTGCTGGACGCGATCGAGGCCCGCGACCCGGACCGCTTCGAAGAGCTGCTGACGGCGCATCTGAAGAGCGTGCACGAGGTGCTGATCCGCTGAGGCGACGAGCGCAGACGCGCGGGTGCGGCATCCGCCCGCTTAGATAGGGAGCATGAGCGACGGCCCCTCGGTGATCCTGAAGCACTCCGGGTATCGCGCCGTGATCGAGCCCGACCGCTTCGTCCCCGGGGCGTACGAGCTCGTCGTCGATGGGACACCCCAGTCGCACGTCAACCTCGAGAACCCGCAGCAGCTCTTCTTCGAGTACATCCAGCGGATGGGCAATGTCATCGACCTGATCGGCGAGCCCGGCCAGCCCATCACGGCGGTGCATCTCGGCGCCGGCGCGATGACGCTGCCGCGCTACATCGCCGCGACCCGTCCGGGCAGCCGGCAGCTGGTGATCGAGCTCGAGCAGAACCTCGTCGAGCTCGTGCGCTCGGTGCTGCCGCTGCCGCGCGGCGCCGATGTGCGGGTGCGCTACGGCGACGCGCGTGAGGTGCTGGGGAAGCTGCCGGGTGGGCTCGTCGGCGCGGTCGACCTCGTCGTCGTCGACATCTTCAGCGGAGCCCGCACGCCGGCGCATGTGACGAGCCGCGAGTTCTACAGCGAGGCGGCGCGGCTGCTCTCGCCGACCGGGGTCATGCTCGTCAACGTGGCCGACGGCCCACCGCTGCGCTTCGCACGCTCGCAGGCGGCGACGCTCGCGCAGGTGCTGCCGCACGCGGCGGTGCTCGCCGAGGCGCAGGTCGTGAAGGGGCGGCGCTTCGGGAACTTCGTACTCGTCGGTTCGGCGGCGCCGCTGCCGACGCAGTGGCTGCCGCGCCTGATGGCCGCCGGGCCGCACCCGGCGGTCGCCGTGCTCGACGCGGACTTCGACGAGTTCGCGCGCGGCGGGGCGATCGTGACGGATGCCACGGCCACACCCTCCCCGCCGCCCGCACGCTCGGTCTTCCAGGTCAAGCCGCGCCGCTGACCCGAGCGCTTCCGCCGCTACCGACCCGGCCCGCGGCCGTCGCCCGTGCGGTTGCCGTGCCGATCGGTCGGCACGTCGGGGTCGACGGCGTCGGCCTTGCTGAGCTTGGCGGCCTGCTCGTCGCGGGCCTCGGCGGCGGCGCGCTCGCGGGCGTTCGCCTCGCGGCGCAGGCGCTCGGCATCGACCTCGGCCTGCTTGGCCTCGGCGGCGGCGCGTGCGGACTGCGCGTCACGCTCGCGCCGCGCGAGCTCGTCGCGCTGCGCGTCCTCGCGCAACTCGCCGGCGCGGCGGCGGTCGGCCTCCAGCTTGCGGCGCCGGCCGACCGTGGCGATGGCGATCACGATGGCCGCGACGACCAGCACGATGACGACGATCAGGATGATCCATCCGACGGTGTTCATGGGTCGCGACGGTACGCGTGCGGGGCGCTGGCGCCATCCCCTTGCGGGCACGGCCCGAGGCGGTTCCGCCGGGCGCCGGTCGAGCCGCTTGCCTCGCCCGCACTTGCACGAGAGAACCCTTTTTCGCCGCCACAGAACCAATGGCCGGGAAGGCGGCGGCGACTGCGCCACCCGGCCATTGGTTCTGTGGTGCGCAGGAATGGTTCTCTCGTGCAAGTGAGCGTGAGGGGGCGGCCGCGGGCAGCCAGCCGCCGGGGCGCGGCATCCGTATCGCGTCAAAAAGGCGTGGCATGACGGGCGCATGCCGCGGCCGTGGTTAGCCTGCCCGCGTGAGCAGCATCATCCTCGGCTACGACCCGGAAACACTTCGTGAGCGCGTGGACCTGGTGGAGGTCGGCCACCGCCTCGCCGAACTCGGCGAGCTGCGCAGCCGCGACGCCCTGTGCGAGAAGGCCTGGCTGCTGAAGGTGGGCGGCTCACTCGAGGACGCCATGGATGTCGCGAACGAGGCCTACCGCCTGGCGCGGTTCACGGGCGACCGGCGCTCGCTGCAGCGGCCGCGGATGATCCGGGCTCAGGTGCTGCAGTACCAGGGCAGGTACGAGGAGGCGATCGGCGAGCTCACCGCCTGCATCGATGAGGCGCACACCCACGAGTGGCACGAGTTGGAGGCCTTCGGTCTGCAGCACCGTGGGCGCGTGCTGTTCGAGCAGGGCGCCGACGAGCAGGCGGCCGCGGACTTCGCCGAGGCGCTTCGGCTGCGGACGGAGATCGGTGCGCCCGCCGATCAGATCGAGTCGGCCAAGTTCGCCCTCGAGACGGTCAGGAACCGGCTCGAATCCAATGTCGTACCCCTGTTCTAATCTCGCTGCATGGCTGACCTCGCTCGCGTGAGCGTCTGGGCGAACGCACTCATCGCCCTGCATCTCGACCCCTCGTGGACCTTCGCCTTCGACAACGCGAAGAAGCGCGCGGGCCTGTGCGACTACACCCGGAAGCGGATCTCGGTTTCGAGATATCTCGCGGCCAGCTGGCCCGACGACGACGTGCACCAGACCCTGCTGCACGAGGTCGCGCATGCGCTCGCCGGGCCGACCGCCGGCCATGGCGCAGCCTGGAAGCGCACGGCGGCATCGCTCGGCTATGTGGGCGGCCGCACGCACGACGGGCCGACTCCCACCGAGCTCGCCCCATGGGTCGGCACCTGCCCCAACGGGCACGTGCACTACCGGCACCGCAGGCCGACGCGCGACCTCTCGTGCGGGAAGTGCTCCCGCAGCTTCACGCGCGCGTTCCTCATCAGCTGGACGCGGCGCGAGATCCCGGCGGCGGCACGTCGAGCGGCGGCGCAGGCGCGCTGACGCGGCGCTGCGGGGGCTAGTCCGTGACCTGCACGTCCTTCCAGAACGCGACGTAGTTCGAGAAGTCCTTCCCGACCCGGTCGAAGGCGCTCGGGTACGGGTTCGGGTAGCTCCACGCGCGGTCGGGGTAGGCCTGGCCGTCGACGGTGACGGTGAAGTACTGGCACTCGCCCTTCCAGGGGCAGGTGTAGGGCGTCGGGCTCGTGGTCAGGTACTGCTGGTCGACGGATGCCGGCGGGAAGTACCAGTTGCCCTCGATGCGGATGAGGTCCTCCTCGGGGGCCTCGGCGATGACGGTGTCTCCCAAGACTGCTTTCATGCCCGGGCGAACCGTTGCGGTGCGAGCGCTATTCCGGCGCGGCGCTCAGGCGCGTTCGGCGCGGAATACGCCGTCACGCATGACGGGGACGACGTCGGACACGTCGAGCTGGGCCGCGATCTTGACGTCCGCGAGCTGGTCGACGGCCGCGAGCTCTCGGGCGCTGACGGATGCCGTGAGCAGGTGGCGCACCGCGCCGCGCATCGCGTCGAACGACGCCGCAGCGACGGCCGCCTCCGGCGACGAGGCGTCGATGCCGCGGGCGGCGAGCGCGCCGACCACCGCGCCCGCGGCAAGCTGGTCCTCGACGGCGGGGCGCATGCTGTCGTCGGCGCGCCGCTCGCCCGAGGCGACGACGGCGACGTTGGCGCGGCGGCCGAGCCGCTCCTGGTGCGCGAGCACCCAGCGAGCCGCCGCCGAGAAGTTCCGCAGGTTGGAGGCCACGACGGGGACGCCGTAGCGCGCGGCATCCGCTGCGACCCGCGACCCGTTGAGGGAGATGACGACCGCGCGCCGCGCTCCGAACGCGGCGGCATTCTCGGGGGTGATGCTCGTCGGCGAGAGGGTCAGGCCCGCCTCGCCGCGACGCCCCGCGAGCTTCGCCCCGACGGTCTCTGCGTAGGCGGCGGCCGCCTCGCGGTCGAGCGTCGGGTACGGCTCGATCTCGAGGCCGAGGCCCGTCGCGAGCTCGACCGTGGTGGTGAACGAGATGGTGTCGATGAAGACGATCACGCCGGCGCCGTCCGCGATGCTGCGCAGCCCCTCGATGCCCCAGTCGAAACGGACTTCGTACTCCTGCTGGGTCTGCTCGGCGGGCTGGGGTTGAGGCATGAGAACAAGCGTAGGGGGGTGAAGATAGGCCCATGACGGATGCCGCTCGCGCTGCGCTCGAGACCGCTGACTGGCGCCGACTCACCTTCGAGCTCTACGAAATCACCCGCCTCGCCGACGAGACCGATGGGCTGGCCCGGGCGCACGAGTACTGGCGGCTGCACCGCAATGACATGCTCGCGAAGCATGCGGCACCGAGCAACACACTGCCGGTCGCAGTCCCCGTCGGCGAGCGGATGCCCTGATGGCGGCCCCCGGTTACGCGTCGACACCGCAGTGGAAGAAGCTCGGGCTCACGAAGGCACCCGTGCTCGACTCATCGCCACCCAGCGCGAGCGGATGTGGCCGGCCGGGGCCCTGTGGATCGCATGGCCGCGCGTCGCGAGCGGCGCTGAGGAGCTCCCGGGACGGGCCCACAGCTTCCATCGCCTAGACTGGATGCGTCGCGAGCGGAGTCTTCGCTCGCACGGCGTCGCGATTCGACCCATCACAGTCTTTTCTGACGGCGCACCGCGCTGGCATCCGCCCGCGTGCAGCCGAATCCCTCCGTGCGTCCTGCGCGGTTTCATGCCCTGAAAGGCATACATCTCCATGACTTCTTTCGCCGAACTCGGCGTTCCCGCTCCGATCGTCGCCGCGCTCGCGGCGGCCGACCGCACCGACGCGTTCCCGATCCAGGTCGCGACGCTCCCCGATTCACTGAAGGGCCGGGACGTGCTCGGCCGCGGCAAGACCGGCTCGGGCAAGACCATCGCGTTCGCGGTTCCGCTCGCGGCGCGGCTCGGCGAGGCATCCGTCGCCCGTCAGCGCCCCGCGCGCGGTCGCGCCGCCCGCGGCCTGGTGCTGGCCCCGACCCGCGAGCTCGCGACGCAGATCGACAACACGCTCGCCCCGCTCGCCGAGGCCATGGGTCTCACGACCACCGTGATCTACGGCGGCGTCAGCCAGAAGCGCCAGGAGGACGCGCTGCGCGCCGGCGTCGACATCATCGTGGCGACGCCCGGCCGGCTCGACGACCTCCTCAAGCAGGGGGTGCTGTCGCTCGACGGCATCCGCATCACGGTCCTCGACGAGGCCGACCACATGGCGGACCTCGGCTTCCTGCCGGTCGTCACCCGCATCCTCGACAAGACGCCGAAGGGCGGCCAGCGCCTGCTGTTCTCCGCCACGCTCGACAACGGCGTGGACCGCCTCGTGAAGCGCTACCTGCGCGACGAGATCCTGCACTCCGTCGACGAAGCCACCTCGCACGTCGACGCCATGACGCACCACGTCTTCGCCGTCGAGTCCGGCGCCGCGAAGGACGCCGTCGTGCGCGCGCTCGCCCGTGGGGCCGGCCGCCGCATCCTCTTCATGCGCACGAAGCACCAGGCGAAGAAGCTCGCGAAGAAGCTCACCGAGGGCGGCATCCCCGCCGTCGACCTGCACGGCAACCTGTCGCAGAACGCCCGCGACCGGAACCTGGCCGCCTTCCACGACGGCTCGGTGCGCGTGCTCGTGGCGACGGACGTCGCCGCCCGCGGCGTGCACATCGACGACGTCGAGCTGGTCGTGCACGTCGACCCGCCGGTCGAGCACAAGGCCTATCTGCACCGCTCGGGCCGCACGGCGCGCGCCGGCTCGGCCGGGGACGTGGTCACGATCGCGCTTCCCGAGCAGCACGGCGACCTGCGCCAGCTGCTGCGCAAGGCCGCGATCAAGGTCGATTTCGAGCAGGTGACGGATGCCTCGCCGCAGGTGCTCGCGCTCGTGGGCTCCCCCGTGCCGCTCGTGCCGTACGTGAAGCCCGAGACTCCCGCGCGCGGCCAGTCGCAGGGCGGCACCTCCACCGGAGCGAACGCGCAGCGCAAGCGTGCGCGACGGGGCGGTGGCGGTGCTGGTGCTGGTGCTGGTGCTGGTGCTGGTGCTGGTGCTGGTGCTGGCCAGCAGAGCCGAGGAGGCCAGCCGCAGGGCGGCCGCCGTCGCGGAGCCGCACAGGGCGGAGCCGCCGCGAGCGGCTCCGCCGTTCGGGGAGCGCGCGGCCAGGCATCCGTTCGACGCACCGAGGGCGCCGCGCGCCCGAGCTACTCGACGTCGACGCCCGCGCCGTCCGGCACAGGCCGCCCGCGCACCCCGCGCCGCGCCTCGCGCCCCTAGCCCGTCGCCCCCTACCTACCCCGCCCTTTCCTACCCCCGCCGACACTTCCGCCCGCAACGCGGGTCGGAAGTGTCGGCGGGGGTAGGTTTTTGGGGCGGCCGCTCCGCTAGCGTCGGTGCATGAGCGAGATCGTGGTGCGCCCCGCAACTCCGGAGGACGCCGCCGGCATGGCCCGGGTGCATGTGCAGTCGTGGCAGGAGACCTATCGCGGATTGGAATCCGATGAGGTCCTCGACGCACCCGACTTCGTCGAGCGGCGCGAGCGCATGTGGGATCGCACCCTCGCCGACCCCGAACGCACGCGCGCAGCCGTCGCCGAGGCCGACGGCGAGGTGGTCGGCATCGCGCTCGCGGGCCCCGCGGAGGGAGACGACCCGCCGCGCGACTGGCAGCTCTACGTGCTCTACCTGCTCAAGGAGCACCACGGCAGCGGCGCCGGGCAGAAGCTGCTCGACGCGGTGCTCGGCGACCGGGCATCCGTTCTCTGGGTCGCCGACCCCAACCCGCGCGCCCAGGCGTTCTATCGCCGCAACGGATTCCTGCCCGACGGGCACAGCGAGCCGTTCGGCGCAGGACGGGAGATGCGCATGGTGCGCTGAGGCAGGCGGGTCTCCATTCGCGGCTGCGCCGCGAGTCGACCGGCGGCTGCTAGAGCAGCGCGCCCACCGAGGCGAGCGCGGCCCGCACGAGCGTGCCGCGGCCTCCCTCGAGCTCGTTGCAGACGACGTCGGATGCCGCCTCGGTGGGCGTCAGCCAGGTGAGCTCGAGCGCGTCCTGACGCGGCTCGGTCGTCCCGGTCACGGGCACCACGTAGGCGAGCGAGACCGCGTGCTGCCGCTCGTCGATGAACGGCGTCTCGCTCGGGGTGGGGAAGTACTCGGCCACCATGAACGGCACGGGCGAGGCGGGCAGCTGCGGGAAGGCCATCGGCCCGAGGTCCTTCTCAAGGTGGCGGAACAGGGCGTCGCGAAGCGTCTCGCCGTAGAGCACGCGCCCGGACACGATCGTGCGCGTGATCTCGCCGAGCGGGGTGGCGCGCAGCAGCAGGCCCACATCGATGACGCGGCCGAGCCCGTCGACGTGCACCGGGACCGCCTCGACGTAGAGGATCGGCATGCGGTGCCGGATCTGCTCCAGCTCGATGTCCGACAGCCAGGCGGGGCCGTAGGACGGCGGCTCCTCTTCCTCAGGGCGGCCGTCGGGGTACGGGTCCGGGGTGCGCACTGCCATACCGAGACAATACGGCCCGCACCCGGCCCGCTGCGATGTCGGCGGCCTATGGTCGAATGTGTCCGATGGCTGAGACGCTGGAGCGCTTCTCCCCCGCGACCCGCGAGTGGTTCGCCGGGGCGTTCAGCGCGCCGACGGCGGCGCAGCTCGGCGCGTGGGAGGCGATCTCCTCGGGCCGAAACACCCTCGTCATCGCGCCCACGGGCTCGGGCAAGACGCTCGCCGCGTTCCTGTGGGCGATCGACCGGCTGATGGCGTCAGAGGGCCGCGCGAGCAGAACGGATTCCGCGGCCGCGGCCCCGCGGAAGACGAAGGTCCTCTACATCTCCCCCCTCAAGGCGCTCGGCGTCGACGTCGAGCGCAACCTGCGCAGCCCCCTCGTCGGCATCGGGCAGACGGCGAAGCGCCTCGGGTTCGACCCGCCCGAGGTGACTGTGGGGGTGCGTTCGGGTGACACGCCGACGACCGAGCGGCAGCGGCTCGTGAGGCATCCGCCCGACATTCTGATCACGACGCCCGAGTCGCTCTACCTCATGCTCACGAGCGGCGCCCGCGAGACGCTGCGCGACGTCGAGACGGTGATCGTCGACGAGGTGCACGCGGTCGCGGCGACCAAGCGCGGGGCGCACCTCGCGATCTCGCTCGAGCGGCTCGACGAGTTGCTGCCGAGACCGGCGCAGCGCATCGGCCTCTCGGCGACCGTGCGGCCCCCCGAGGAGGTCGCACGGTTCCTCTCGGGCACGGCGCCGACGACGATCGTCGCGCCTGAGGCCCAGAAGCGCTTCGACCTTCGGGTGATTGTTCCCGTCGAGGACATGCGCGAGCTGCAGAGCGCGCCGGGCGGCGACAAGCCGGGCGGCACGATCTGGACGCACGTCGACGAGGCCGTGCTCGACGAGGTGCTCGCCCACCGCTCCACGATCGTGTTCGCCAACGGCCGGCGGACGACGGAGCGGCTCACGGCGCGGCTCAACGAGCTCTATGCCGAGCGGCTCGGCTACGAGGCCGAGCCGATGACGCGGTTCCCGGCGCAACTGGTGGGCGGCTCGGGGACGACCGGCGGCGTCTCGACGGAGGCGCCGGTGCTCGCGCGGGCTCACCACGGGTCCGTCTCGAAAGAGCAGCGCGCCACCATCGAGGACGATCTCAAGACGGGCCGCCTGCGCTGCGTTGTCGCGACCAGCTCGCTCGAGCTCGGCATCGACATGGGCGAGGTCGACCTCGTCGTGCAGGTCGCGGCGCCGCCGTCGATCGCGAGCGGGCTGCAGCGCATCGGCCGCGCGGGCCACCAGGTCGGCGAGGTGTCGAAGGGGATCCTGTTCCCCAATCACCGCGCCGACCTCGTGCAGTCCGCCCTCGCGACCGAGCGGATGCGCGCGGGGCTGATCGAGCAGCTGCGGGTGCCGCAGAACCCGCTCGACATCCTCGCGCAGCAGACGGTCGCGGCGGTCTCCGTCGCGCCGGTCGACGTCGACGGCTGGTTGGACACGGTGCGCCGCTCGGCGCCGTTCGCGACCCTGCCGCGGGGCGCGTACGAGGCAGTGCTCGACCTGCTGTCGGGGCGCTACCCGAGCGAGGAGTTCGGCGAGCTGCGGCCCCGGCTCGTCTGGGACCGCGAGCGCGGCGTCCTCACCGCCCGCCCGGGGGCGGGCCGGCTCGCGGTGACGAGCGGCGGCACGATCCCCGACCGCGGGCTGTTCGGGGTCTTCATGGTGGCCGGCGACGAGTCGAAGGCGCCGCGGCGGGTCGGCGAGCTCGACGAGGAGATGGTGTACGAGTCGCGCGTCGGTGACGTCTTCGCGCTCGGGACCACCAGCTGGAGGATCGCGGAGATCACGCATGACCGGGTCATGGTGACGCCCGCGTACGGCGAGCCGGGCCGGGTGCCGTTCTGGCACGGTGATGGCATCGGCCGCCCCGCCGAGCTGGGTGAGGCGCTCGGCGCGTTCGTGCGCGAGCTGGGCGCGAGCGCCGAGACGGATGCCGAGCGCAGACTGCTCTCCGACGGGCTCGACGAGCGCGCCGCACGGAACCTGCTGACCTACCTGGCCGACCAGAAGACCGCGACCGGCCATCTGCCGACGGACCGCACGCTCGTCGTGGAGCGCTTCCGTGACGAGCTCGGCGACTGGCGGGTGGTGCTGCACTCCCCCTTCGGGCAGATGGTGCATGCGCCGTGGGCGCTCGCCGTCGGCCGCCGCGTGCGCGAGAGCCTCGGCCTCGAGGGCGCGGTGCTCGCCGCCGACGACGGCATCATCGTGCGCCTGCCGGATTCCGACGCCGAGCCGCCCGGCGCGGAGCTGTTCGTGTTCTCCCCCGATGAGCTCGACGCGCTCGTGACGGAGGAGGTGGGCGGCTCGGCGCTCTTCGCGGCGCGGTTCCGCGAGGCGGCGCAGCGCGCGCTGCTGTTCCCCCGCTACGACCCGGGGCGCCGGAATTCGCTCTGGCAGCAGCGCATGCGCTCGGCGCAGCTGCTCGAGGTCGCGCACAAGTACCCGCAGTTCCCGATCATCCTCGAGACGATGCGCGAGTGCCTGCAGGACGTCTACGACCTGCCCGCTCTGCGCGAGATCGCGAAGCGCATCGAGCAGCGGAAGGTCCGGCTCGTGGAGACGACCGGCGAGCGGCCGTCGCCGTTCGCCTCGAACCTGCTCTTCGGCTACATCGCCGCGTTCATGTATGAGGGCGACTCGCCGCTGGCGGAGCGGCGGGCCGCCGCGCTCACGGTCGACACCGAGCTGCTCGGGCAGCTGCTCGGCCGCTCCGAGCTGCGCGAGCTGCTCGACCCGGCCGTCATCGAGCGGGTCGAGGCCGAACTGCAGCGCCTGCCCGAGGAGCGCCACGCGCGAGGCCTCGAAGGGGTCGCCGACCTGCTGCGGGTGCTCGGGCCGCTGTCGACGGCCGAGCTGGAGGCACGGTTCGAGGGCTCCGCCGACGAGCTCACCGCCGCCGTCGCCGAGCTCGTCGCCGCGAAGCGCGCGCTGCGGGTCACGGTCGCGGGGGTCGAGCGCATCGCCGCCATCGAGGATGCCCCACGCCTGCGCGACGCGCTCGGAGTGCCGCTTCCCATCGGGGTTCCGACGGCGTTCGTCGAACCGGTCGCCGACCCGCTGGGCGATCTCGTGGGCCGCTACGCGCGCACCCACGGGCCATTCACCGCCGAGGAGGCCGCCGCGCGCTTCGGGCTCGGCGCGGCCGTCGTCACCGGCGCGCTGCGCCGCCTCTCGCACGAGCGCCGCGTCGTCGAGGGCGAGTTCCGGCCCCATTCGACGGGAACCGAGTGGTGCGACGCCGAGGTGCTGCGCCGGCTGCGGCGCCTCTCGCTCGCGGCGCTGCGGCACGAGGTCGAGCCGGTGGAGACCACGGCGTACGCCCGGTTCCTTCCCGAGTGGCAGCACGTTGGAACCGGCACGCTGAAGGGGGTCGACGGGGTGGCATCCGTCATCGACCAGCTCGCCGGGGTGCGCGCGCCCGCCTCCGCCTGGGAGTCGCTCATCCTGCCGAGCCGCGTGGCCGACTACTCGCCCGTCATGCTCGATGAGCTGACCGCGAGCGGCGAGGTCGTCTGGGCCGGTGCCGGCACGATCCCGGGGCGCGACGGCTGGCTCAGCCTGCACCTCGCCGAGACGGCGCCGCTGACGCTCGCCGCCCCGATGGAGCTCGAGACCGACGAGCTGCAGCGCGAGATCCTCGCGACGCTGGGCGCGGGCGGGGGCTTCTTCTTCCGCCAGCTCGCCGACGCCGTCGGTTCCCAGGACGACGCCGCGCTCGAGACGGCCCTGTGGGACCTCGTCTGGGCGGGACTCATCACGAACGACACGCTCGCCCCGGTCCGAGCGTTGACGGGCAGCAAGGCGGCGCACCGGCGGCCCGCGCGCGCGCCGCGCACGCGCATGTTTCGCGGGGGTCGCGCGCAGCTCGCGCAGACGCTCGCCCGGCCGAACGTGCCGACGCGCACGGGCCCGCCGACGGTCGCCGGGCGCTGGTCTCTGCTGCCGCTCGGCAGCGCCGACCCGACCCTGCGGGCGCACGCCGCAGCCGAGAGCGTGCTCGACCGGTACGGCGTGGTCACGCGCGGCTCCGTGCAGAACGAGGGCCTGACCGGGGGCTTCGCGCTCGCCTACCGGGTGCTCGCCGAGTTCGAGCAGGCCGGGCACGTGCGACGCGGCTACTTCATCGAGACGCTGGGCGCGGCGCAGTTCGCGAGCTCGCCGACGGTCGACCGTCTGCGCGGTTTCGTGACGGATGCCACGACCGAGCCTGCCCTCGCCGCCGTGACGCTCGCCGCGACCGACCCGGCGAACCCCTACGGGGCCGCCCTGCCGTGGCCGGATCCGCCCGGCGTGGGCACGGAGGGTGCCGGCACGGGGCATCGTGCCGGTCGGAAGGCGGGCGCGCTCGTGACGCTCGTCGACGGGGCGCTCGCGCTCTATCTCGAGCGCGGCGGCAAGACGGTGCTCGCCTTCAGCTCAGACCCGGCGGTGCTGGGGGCCGCGGCGGCCTCGGTCGCGCAGCTGGTGCGGCGCGGCGGGGTGGATCGGCTCGCCATCGAGTCCGCGAACGGAGAGTTCGTGCTGGGCACGCCCCTCGGCGAGGCGCTCGTCGCGGCCGGTTTCACCGAGACGCCGCGGGGCCTCCGCCTGCGCTACTGAGGCCGCGCCGGGCGACCCGGCGCCGGCATCCGTTGACATTGACGCAACGTCAACGCCTAGCCTCGGTGCCATGCCAGAGCAAGCCGGCGTGGAGTGGCCCATCACCGAGGTCGCCGCGCTGAGCGGCGTGACGAGCCGCACCCTGCGCCACTACGGCGAGATCGGGCTGCTGACGCCGTCGCGAACGGGCGCCAACGGCATGCGCTACTACGACCTCGACCGGCTCGTGAGGCTGCAGCGCATCCTGCTGCTGAGGCAACTCGGACTCGGGCTTCCGGCCATCGCCGACGTGCTCTCCCGGCACACCGACGCGGCCGCTGCTCTCGAGCAGCTTCGCGCGGGCCTCCGCGCCGAGCAGCGGCGCATCACCCACCAGCTCGAGTCCGTCACCCGGACGCTCGATGCGATCAGAGACGGAAAGGGGCTCGAGATGAGCGAGATGTTCGACGGTTTCGACCACACCCGGTACCGGGACGAGGTGGAGCAGCGCTGGGGCGCCGCCGCCTACGCGGAGGGCGACCGCTGGTGGACGGCCAAATCGCCCGAGCAGCAGACGGCGTTCCGCGCGGCTCTCGCCGAGCGGAACCGCGCGTGGGTCGAGCTCGCCGCCGCGGGCGCGCCCGCCGACGGCACGGCGGCGCAGGCTCTCGCCCGCGCGCACGTGGAGTGGCTGCGCTCGATTCCCGGGACTCCGGCCGCGAGCGGCGACCCGGCGCAGCTGCGGCAGTATGTGCTCGGGCTCGCCGAGCTCTACGTCGCCGACGAGCGCTTCGCCGCCAACTACGCCGGCGCGGACGGGGCGGCCTTCGTGAAGGCCGCCCTCGAGCACTACGCAACGACGCAGCTGTGAGCGCCGAGCCGTGCGGATCGCGGGTGCGATCGCGCACCGCGCCCGCATCGGCCCGGCATCCCGGGTCTCGTCGCTACCGTTGATCTCGCTCATGCCCGCCGTCACAGGCGCACGGCCCAAGACCCCTATGGAGCATCCGTGGACATTCCGCACGCCGACGTGAGCGTCGACGCGCGGCTCGCCGCCGAGCTGGTCGCCGCGCAGTTCCCCCAGCTGGCCGCACCGGTCGCCCCGATCAGCGAGGGCTGGGACAACGCGCTGTTCCGCCTCGGCGACGCCCTCGCGATCCGGATGCCGCGCCGAGCGGTCGCCGCGCGCCTGATCGAGCACGAGCAGCGCTGGCTGCCCGAGCTGCAGCGGCTGGTGTCGCTCCCCCTGCCCGTTCCGGTCGGCGCGGGGCGCCCGAGCGCGCAGTTCCCGTACTCGTGGAGCGTGATTCCCTGGCACGACGGGACCGGCGGAGCCCATCTCGCGCCGTCGGAGCGCGACCGTTACGCCGTCGAGCTCGCCGAGTTCTTCGCCGCCCTGCACGAGCCCGCCGCGGCCGACGCGCCGCACAACCCGGTGCGCGGGGTTCCGCTGCCGGTGCGCACGGCGGCGGTGCACGCGCGCCTCGACGGTCTCGCGGGCCGGCTCGACGACGCGAGCCTCACGCGGCTCCGAGCCGCCTGGGACGCCGGAACCGCAGCCGCCGCCTATCGCGGGGCGCCGGTCTGGTTGCACGGGGACCCGCACCCGGGAAACGTCGTCGTCGCCCCCTCTGGCGCGCTCGCGACGGTGGTCGACTTCGGCGACGTGACGTCGGGCGACCCCGCCACGGACCTCTCGGCGGCATGGCTGCACTTCACGCCGGCGGGGCGCGCCGCGTTCCGGGTGCGCTACGACGCGATGCGGGTGACGGATGCCGCGACCTGGGCGCGCGCGAAGGCGTGGGCCGTCTCGATCGGAACCGCCGCATTCGCGGCATCCGACGGCAGCGGCCCCATGGCGCGCATGGGTCGCGACGCGATCGAGCAACTGCTCACCGAGTCCTGAGTCGTTGCGCGAATAGCCGCGCCATCAGCGCGAGTACTCCGTACTCGGTGCCGCACCAGCGGACGAGACGCCGGCTAGGGCGTGCCGGTCAGCACCGCGGATGCCGCGGCACGCGCCTCATCCGGCCCTGCGGCAGCGGTGGCCGCTGCGGCCGCCGCCTCGCACTGCGCGAAGGTGACCCGGCGCAGCGCCGCCGCGACGCGGTCCAGCGCACGATGCGGCATCGAGAGACTCGTCACGCCGAGCCCCACGAGCACGGGGGCGAGGGCCGGGTCGGCCGCGGCCTCGCCGCACACCCCCACGGGTTTGCCCGCCGCAGAGCCCGCGTCCCCGACGAGCGCGATCAGCCGCAGCACCGCCGGCTGCCACGGGTCGTTCAGCTCGGCGAGCTCGGCGAGCTCCCGGTCGGCGGCCAGCGTGTACTGGGCGAGGTCGTTCGTGCCGATGCTCACGAAGTCGAGCTCGGCCAGCAGTTCCCGCGCGGTGAGCGCCGCCGACGGCGTCTCGACCATCGCGCCCACGGCGCCGAGCCCCTGGGCGCGTGCGGCCGCCGCGAACTCCCGCGCCTCGGCCGCGGTCGCGATCATCGGCGCCATGACCTGCAGCCGGGCATCCGTGCCCTGCGCCGCCGCGGCGAGCGCCGCGAGCTGAGCGTCCGCGACCTCGGGCGCCGCCGCCGCCGTGCGGTAGCCGCGCACCCCCAGCGCGGGGTTCGGCTCGTCGCCCGTGGGCACGAACGCGAGCGGCTTGTCCGACCCGGCATCGAGCGTGCGCACCACGACGCGCCGGCCCGGGAACGCGGCGAGCACGGGGCGATAGGCCGCCACCTGCTCGTCGACCTTCGGCGCCGCCTGCCGCTCGAGGAAGACGAACTCGGTGCGGAACAGCCCCACTCCCTCGGCGTGCGCGGCCGCACCCTGCGCCGCTTCCTCGCCGCTTCCGACGTTCACAAGCAGTTCGACCCGGTGCCCGTCGGCCGTCGCGCCGGCGCCGTCGAACGGCGGGGCGGCGGCGAGCGCGGAGGCCTGCGCCACCCGCTCCTCGGACGGGCGCACCACGACCTCGCCCGTCGTGCCGTCGATCAGCACCGTCTCGCCCGGCTCGAGTTCGGCCGCACGCGGCGTGATCACGGCGGGCAGCCCGAGCGATCGCACCAGGATCGACGTGTGCGAGGTCGGCCCGCCGGTCGAGGTGACGAGTCCGACGCAGGGCGTCGTGCCGAGCAGCGCGGCGTCGGCCGGCGCGAGCTCGTCGGCGACCAGCACGAACGGCTCGCTGCGCTCGGGCAAGCCGGGCTCGGTGGCGCCGGTCAGTCGCGCAACGACCCGGTCGCGCAGGTCGCGCACGTCCGCGGCCCGCTCGGCCATCGCACCGCCCTGCTCCGCGAGCACGCCGGCGAACCCGCCGAGCGCCTCCCACACGGCGCGCGCCGCGGGCACGCCGTCCTCCGTGACGCGCCGCTGCGCCTCGTCGACCAGACCCCGGTCGGCGGCGAGCGCCGCCGTCGCCTCGAGCACGGCGCGCGCGTCCGCGAAGCGGGCGTCGGTCAGCCGCGCCGCCCGGCGCGCGAGAGATTCGCGCACGGCGTCGAAGGCAGGGGCGACGGATGCCGCGACCGGGGCCCGCTCCTCCCCAGGCAGCGTGGCGCCTCGCTCGGGCTCCGCGACGGCGGTCGCCGCTCGCACGACTTCGCCCACCGCGATGCCCGGGCTGACGCCGACGGGTCGGGCCGACCCGCGCGCGGGAGCGCGGCGCGGTGCCGGCCGCGCCGCCACGGGCTCGGCGGGCGGCGGCGCTGCGCCGGGCGCCTCCGCCACGACGCCCTCGCCGAAGCCCGTCGCGGCGAGGGTCTCGAGTTCGGCCAGCGCGGCCGCGGCATCCGCCCCGCTCGCGCTCGCCTCCACCTCGTCGCCGAGCCGCGCGTCCAGGGTCAGCAGCCCGCTCATGCTCGCCGCGTCGTCGAGCACGTGACCCGTGCGGAGGTTCCGCAGCGAGACCCGCGCGTCGAAGACACCGAGCGTGCTGGCGAGCGACGCGGCCGGCCGGGCGTGCAGCCCGGCGCTGTTGCGGATCAGGATGCGCACCGTCTCGGCAGCGTCGCCGGGCGACGCCGATGGCGATGCGGTCGGCGCCGCCTGCTCCTCCTTGCCGAGGTGCGACCGCTTCGGGGCAAGGGCCGCCTCCGCCTCGGCGGCGACGGCGTCGAGGTCGGCGCCCGCCCCTGCGGAGACGACGGCGGCCACGAGCCCCTCGACGAGGGGCGCACTCGTGAGCCGCACGGGCGCGTCCGAACCGCGCAGTTCGAGGGCGAATTCGGCGCTCAGCACCGCGGAGCCGAGATCGGCGAAGACGAGCACTCCGTCCGGTGCGGAGGCGGCCACCTCGTCGATGGCCTCGGCGACGCGCGTGGCATCCGTGCCGAGGCCGCCGTCGGCGGTGCCGGCCGCGAGCGCGGTCGGCGGCCCGTCGCCGTGCGTCATCTGCCCGGCGAGTTCGAGGGCGGCTGCGGCGAGGGTCGCGCTGTGCGAGACGACGACGATCCCGACCATCGACCGCGCCTACCGGCCCGCGAGGGCCTCGTCGAGCGCTTGGAACAGCAGCGCCGTCGAGGTCGCGCCGGGGTCGAGGTGGTCTGCGCTGCGCTCGCCGAGGTAGCTGGCGCGGCCCTTTCGGGCGACGAGCGGCTTGGTCGCGTCGCGGCCGGCCTGCGCCGCCTCGGATGCCGCGTGGGCGGCGTCGCCCGCACCGCTGCCCGCGGCGACGGCTCGATCGAATGCGTCGAGCGCCGGAGCGAGCGCGTCGTACATGGTCTTGTCGCCGGCTTCGGCCTTGCCCCGCTGCACCACGCCCTCGAGCCCGGCGCGCAGAGCGGAGCCGAACGCGTCGAGCGGCACCGCGTCGATCGCGCCGAGCGTGGTGCCGAGGCGCAGGAAGAAGGTGCCATAGAGCGGTCCGCTCGCGCCGCCCACCGTCGAGACGAGCGTCATGCCGGCGCGCTTGAACAGGTCGTCGGCGGCCTGCGCCGGCGCTTCCTCGAGCTTCGCGAGCACCGCCGCCATGCCGCGGTCCATGTTGGCGCCGTGGTCCGCATCGCCGATCGCCGAGTCGAGCTCGGTGAGGTAGCCGCGATTCTCGGTCACGAGCTGCTGGAAGCGGCGCAGCCAGCCGGTCAGGTCGTCGAGCGTGAGATCTGCCACGGCTCAGGCCCCCCAGCGCAGGCCGGGGGTCACCACGGGGGCGTCCCACAGGGTCAGGATCTCGTCGTCGCCGCGCAGCAGCGTCAGCGAGCAGCCCGCCATGTCGAGCGAGGTGATGTAGTTGCCGACGAGGCGCCGCGCCACCTGAACCCCCGCCGCCTCGAGCAGCTTCGCCACCTCGCCGTACATCAGGTACAGCTCCATGAGCGGCGTGCCGCCGAGCCCGTTCAGCAGCGCGATGACGGGGCCGCCGGTGAAGTCGAGGTCGCCGAGCACGGGGTCGACGAGCAGCTTCGCGATGTCAGAGGCGGGCGCGACCTTCTCGCGGTGCCGCCCCGGCTCGCCGTGGATGCCGATGCCGATCTCCATCTGGTCGTCGGGCAGGTCGAACGTCGGCTTGCCTGCGGCGGGCACCGTACAGCTCGTGAGCGCCATGCCCATCGAACGGCCCGACGCGCTGACCCGACGGGCGAGTTCGGTAACGGATGCCAGATCCCGCCCCTCTTCGGCAGCCGCCCCCACGATCTTCTCGAGCAGTACGGTCGTGCCGACGCCGCGGCGGCCCGCGGTGTAGAGCGAGTCCTCAACCGCGACGTCGTCGGCGACGAGGACCGACTCGACCTCGGCGCCCGACTCCGCCGCCGCGATCTCGGCCGCCATGTCGAAGTTCAT
>Ga0164242_10002884_pt1 | contig 19815 bp, 14 predicted proteins | sample OricomgcompostMG_FD_108783 | JGI IMG/M metagenome (GOLD analysis project Ga0164242, IMG submission 108783) | Miracle-Growth compost microbial communities from Emeryville, California, USA - Original compost - Miracle growth compost (MG) ... | reverse complement strand
TCGGTGTGCAGGTCGACGGTCACGATCCGGTCGGCGCCGGCGGTCTTGAGCAGGTCGGCGACCAGGCGCGCCGAGATCGGTTCGCGGCCGCGGTGCTTCTTGTCTTGGCGGGCGTACGGGTAGAACGGCATCACCGCGGTGATCCGCTTGGCGCTGCCCCGCTTGAGGGCGTCGATCATGATCAGCTGTTCCATCAGCCAGCTGTTCACCGGCGCCGGGGCGGACTGCAGCACGAACGCGTCGCAGCCGCGCACCGATTCGTGGAACCGCACGAAGATCTCGCCGTTGGCGAACTCGCGCGCGGTCTGGGCGGTGACGTGGACGTCGAGTTCCTTGGCCACCTGCTCGGCCAGCTCCGGGTGCGCACGACCGGAGAAGAGCATCAGATTTTTGCGGTTATCGGTCCAGTCGTGGCTCAACGCACTGCCCTCGCCATGTCGGGGTCGAGATGAGGATCAAAAGAAGGCCCCATCGTACGAAGCGAATAGTACGGAAATGTCGCCGGGTTGCCAGCTACCCAACCCGCGGTGTCTATTCGGCCTCCCCGGCGGGACGGCCCCCGGCGGCCTTCTCGGCGGCCTCCGCCGCTCGCGCGGCCGCGCTGCCGGGGCGTTTGCGGCGCACCCAGCCCTCGATGTTGCGCTGCGGACCGGCGGACACCGCCAGCGCGCCGGGCGGCACATCCTCGCGCACCACGGTGCCCGCCCCGGTGTAGGCGCCGTCGCCGACCGTGACCGGGGCCACGAACATGGTGTCGGACCCGGTCCGCACGTGCGAGCCCACGGTGGTGCGCCGCTTGGACTCGCCGTCGTAGTTGACGAACACGCTGGAGGCGCCGATGTTGCTGTGCTCGCCGATGTCGGCGTCGCCCACGTAGGTCAGGTGCGGCACCTTGGTGCCGGTGCCGATGGTGGCGTTCTTGGTCTCGACGAACGCCCCCAGCTTGCCGTCGTCGCCCAGCACGGTGCCGGGCCGCAGATAGGCGAACGGGCCGACGGTGGCGCCGGCGCCGACGGACGACCCGGTGCCGTGGGTGCGCACCACCGACGCGCCGTCGCCGACGCTGACGTCGGTCAGGGTGGTGTCCGGCCCGACGACGCAGTGGCCGCCGATCTGGGTGCGGCCCAGCAGCTGGGTGCCCGGGTGGATGACGGTGTCGCGACCGATGGTGACGTCGACGTCGATCCAGGTGGTGGCCGGGTCGACGACGGTCACGCCCGCCAGCTGATGGGCGGCCACGATGCGGCGGTTGAGCTCGGCGCCCAGCTGGGCGAGCTGCACGCGGTTGTTGACGCCGGCCACCAGCGCGCTGTCGTCGACGTGGCGGGCGCGGATGGGCAGGCCGTCGCCGCGCAGGATCGCGATGACGTCGGTCAGGTACAGCTCCTGCTGGGCGTTGTCGGCGCTCAACCGGTTCAGCGCCGAGCGCAACGCCGCCGTGTCGAAGGCGTACACCCCGGCGTTGACCTCGCGGATTTCGCGTTGCGATTCGGTGGCGTCGGCGTGCTCGACGATCGCCGTCACCTCGTTGTCCTGGGTGCGCAGGATGCGGCCGTAGCCGCTGGGGTCGCTCAGCGTCGTGGTCAGCACGGTGACCGCGGCCCGGGTCGCGGTGTGGCCGGCGATCAGGTCGGCCACGGTGTCGGCGTCCAGCAGCGGGGTGTCGCCGGAGGTGACGACCAGGACGCCGGCGTAGTCGTCGGGCAGCGCCGACAGGCCACACCGGACGGCGTCGCCGGTGCCGCGGGGCCGTTCCTGCAGCGCCACGTCGATGGGGCGGCCCAGGTCGTCGGCCCAGTCGGCGATCAGCGGGGCGATGCGCTCGTGGTCGTGGCCCAGCACCACGGCCAGGTGTTGCGGCGCCACCTTGGCGATGGCGTGCAGCAGATGGGACAGCATGCTGCGGCCGCCGAGCGTGTGCAGCACCTTCGGGGTGTCCGACCGCATCCGGGTGCCGGGCCCGGCCGCCAGCACCAGGACCGCGGTATCACCAGGAGACGACATCGACCCTCCTCAAACCCCGGCGCGACGGTGCCCGTCGGTGCGACGACACGCCGTCAAGCGTGGCACTTGCGGCACGCTCGAGGCAAAAGGGCTCGTGCCTGTTGGTGCTCCGTCGCCAGGACTCGAACCTGAACTCTCAGAACCAAAATCTGATGTGCTGCCGATTACACCACGACGGATCGCCGGGCCCCTAGGGCCGCGCCAACCCAAGACTTTAGACGCTGCGGGCCGATCGCGGCGCCGCGGGAAAGACGGGCGGCACGGCGCGGGCGACGCTATACGCTGATTGACGTGGCCGTGCTGGACTCGCAAACCCACAAGGACCCGGACAAGGAGGTGCGGGCGCCGCGCGCGCGGATGACCGGCAGCGAGCGCCGGCAGCAGCTCATCGGCATCGCGCGCTCGCTGTTCGCCGAACGCGGCTACGAGGGCACCTCGATCGAGGAGATCGCGCTGCGCGCCAACGTGTCCAAGCCGGTGGTCTACGAGCATTTCGGCGGCAAGGAGGGCCTGTACGCCGTCGTCGTCGACCGGGAGATGTCGGCGTTGCTGGACGGCATCACCTCGTCGCTGACCAACAACCGGTCCCGGGTGCGCGTCGAGCGGGTCGCGCTGGCGTTGCTCACCTACGTCGAGGAGCGCACCGACGGCTTCCGGATCATGATCCGCGACTCGCCGGCCGCGATCAGCTCGGGCACCTACTCCAGCCTGCTCAACGACGCCGTCAGCCAGGTCAGCTCCATCCTGGCCGGCGACTTCGCCCGGCGCGGCCTGGACCCCGACCTGGCGCCGCTGTACGCCCAGGCGCTGGTGGGTTCGGTGTCGATGACGGCGCAATGGTGGCTCGACACCCGCGAGCCCAAGAAGGAAGTGGTGGCCGCCCACCTGGTCAACCTGATGTGGAACGGGTTGACGCATCTGGAAGCCGACCCCCGGCTGCAAGACGAGTGAGCGTTCCGCGGGTGTAACGCCACGGCGGTCTCCGGCCGGATTCGGCCGCCGTGGCGTTACGAGCGGCGAGCCAGGGCTACCCGCGGTCGCGGGCCAGCAGGTCGGCCACGGTTTCGCGGCGGACCAGTTCCCGGGCCCGGCCCTCGCTGACCGCCACCAGCGGCGGGCGCCCGACCATGTTGTAGTTCGACGCCATGCTGTGGTGGTAGGCGCCGGTACAGGCCACGGCCAGCAGGTCACCCGGGCGCAGATCGGCGGGCAGCCCGACGTCGCGGGCGATCTCGTCGCCGGACTCGCAGTGCCGGCCCGCCACCGTGACCCGCTGCTTGAGGCCCAGCGGATGCCGGTTGGCCAGCGCGACGGCATACCGCGCGCCGTACAGCGACACCCGCGGGTTGTCGCTCATGCCGCCGTCGACGGCGACGAAGGTCCGCCCGCCGCATTGCGTCTTCACCGAGCACACCCGGTACAGGGTCACCCCGGCCCGACCGCTGATGGCCCGGCCCGGCTCCACCACGATCTGCGGGCGGGGGAACCGCTCGGCGGCGCACGCCTCGTCCAGGGCGTCCTCGATCACGTCGGCCAGCTGGTCGAGGTTCAGCTCCGGGTCGCCGGACGCATACGGAATGGCATGTCCCCCACCAAGGTTCAGCTCGGTCAGGATGACGCCGTGCCGGGCCCGGACATCGGCCATTGCGGCGATCATCCGGCGGATCGCCTCGCCGTACAGGGCGGGGTCGGACACCTGCGAGCCGAGGTGGCAGTGCAGGCCGACCAGGTCGAGGATGGGGTGGGCCAGCACCCGGCGCACCGCGTCGGCCGCGTGGTCGCCGGCCAGGGTGAAGCCGAACTTCTGGTCGCTGACGCCGGTGGTGACGGCGCGGTGCCCGTGGATGTCGATGTCGGGGGTGACCCGGATGAGCACCGGCTGGCGGCGACGGGCCAGGCCGGCCAGATACGCGATCTCGATGGTCGAATCCAGCACGATGCGGCCCACCCCGACGCGCACCGCCTCGCGCAGCTCCTCGGGCGATTTCGCGTTGCCGTGCATGACGATGCGGGCCGGGTCGACCCCGCCGGCCAGCGCGGTGGCCAGTTCACCGGCCGAGCAGACGTCGACGCCGAGGCGCTCCTCGCGGGCCCACCGGGCCACCGCGGTGCTCAGCAGCGACTTGCCGGCGTAGACCACCTCGACGCCGCGCAGCGCCCTGCGGTACCGGCGGGCGCGGCACCGGAAGTCGGCTTCGTCGACGACGTAGACCGGGGTGCCGAACTCGTCGGCGACGTCGGCCAGCGGCACGCCGCCGACGCACAGCCGGCCCTCCTCGTCGGGATGGGCGGTGACGGGCCAAATCGCGGGATCGAACCGCGGGGGAGCCGCGTGACCCAGCGACGGCAGGATGTCCAGCAATGTCATGCATCCAACCTGCGCGCGCGGGGCGCCGGCCGGTGCGTTTCTTACGCTCCCTTGACGGCGACGAGCTCAATATTGACGTGGTTCGCCCCCGTCCGGCGGTCCCGCCCGGCGGCGGCGAGCGCCGCGTCGGCGGGAGCAGGGAGCCGGGCGCGCCGCCCTAGAATGGAATTCATCATGACCGCACCGGGGGCTGCTCGCCCAGAAACCCCGATCGCGGGGCTCGTTGAATTGGCGCTCACCGCGCCGACCTTCCAGCAGTTGATCGACACCGCGGCCGCATCGCCGGCCGACCTGAGCCTGGTGGGTCCAGCCAGCGCGCGACTGTTCGTCGCCAGTGCGCTGGCGCGGTTGGGCCCTTTGCTGGTAGTCACCGCGACCGGGCGCGAAGCCGACGACCTGACCGCTGAACTGCGCGGCGTCGTCGGCGATGCCGTGGCCGTCTTCCCGTCCTGGGAGACGCTGCCGCACGAGCGGCTCTCGCCGGGCGTCGACACCGTCGGCGCCCGGTTGACGGTGCTGCGGCGGCTGGCCCACCCCGACGACGCGAGGCTGGGGCCGCCCCTGCAGGTGGTGGTGACCGCGGTCCGCTCGCTGCTGCAGCCGATGACCCCGCAGCTGGGTCTGGTGGAGCCGGTGACGCTGAGCGTGGGCCAGGAGATCGAATTCGAGCACGTGATCGCGCGGCTGGTCGAGCTGGCCTACAGCAGGGTCGACATGGTGGGCCGGCGCGGCGAATTCGCCGTGCGCGGCGGCATTCTCGACGTCTTCCCGCCGACCGCCGAGCACCCGGTGCGGGTCGAGTTCTGGGGCGACGAGGTCAGCGAGATGCGGATGTTCTCGGTCGCCGACCAGCGTTCCATCCCCGAGATCGCGGTCGACACCGTGATCGCGGTGCCCTGCCGCGAGCTGCTGCTCACCGAGGACGTGCGGGCCCGCGCCGCGGAGCTGGCCGCCCAGCACCCGGCGAGCGAGCCGGCCATCACCGGCAGCGTCAGCGACATGCTGGCCAAGATCGCCGACGGCATCGCGGTCGACGGCATGGAGGCGCTGCTGCCGGTGCTGCGGCCCGGCAAGCAGGTGCTGCTCACCGATCAGCTGGCCGAGCGCACCCCGGTGCTGCTGTGCGACCCGGAGAAGATCCGCACCCGGGCCGCCGACCTGATCAAGACCGGCCGCGAGTTCCTGGAGGCCTCCTGGTCGGTCGCGGCGCTGGGGACCTTGGAGAATCAAGCGCCGATCGACGTCGAGCAACTGGGCGGATCGGGCTTCGCCGAGCTGGACGAGGTGCGGGCGGCGGCGGTCCGGGGCGGGCACCCGTGGTGGACGCTGAGCCAGCTGTCCGACGAGTCGGCGGTGGAGCTGGACGTGCGGGCGGCGCCGTCGGCGCGCGGCCATCAACACGACATCGACGGCATCTTCGCGATGCTGCGCGCCCACGTCAGCACCGGCGGCCACGCCGCCGTCGTCGCGCCCGGCACCGGGACCGCACACCGGGTGGTGGAACGGCTGGCCGAATGCGACACCCCGGCCGCCATGCTGGAATCCGGCGCGGCGCCCCGGGCCGGCGTCGTCGGGGTGCTCAAGGGACCGCTGCACGACGGCATCGTCATCCCCGGCGCGAACCTGGTGGTGATCACCGAGACGGATCTGACCGGCAGCCGGGTCGCCGCCGTGGAGGGCAAGCGGCTGGCAGCCAAGCGGCGCAACACCGTCGACCCGCTGGCGCTGACGGCCGGTGACCTGGTGGTGCACGACCAGCACGGCATCGGCCGGTTCGTGGAGATGACCGAGCGCACGGTCGGCGGGGCGCGGCGCGAGTACCTGGTGCTGGAGTACGCGTCGTCCAAGAGGGGCGGCGGATCCGACAAGCTGTATGTCCCGATGGATTCGCTGGACCAGCTGTCGCGGTATGTCGGCGGGCAGGCGCCGGCGCTGTCCAAACTCGGCGGCAGCGACTGGGCCAACACCAAGACCAAGGCGCGCCGCGCGGTGCGCGAGATCGCCGGCGAGCTGGTCTCGCTGTACGCCAAGCGGCAGGCCAGCCCCGGGCACGCGTTCTCCCCGGACACCCCGTGGCAGGCCGAGATGGAGGACGCCTTCGGCTACACCGAGACCGTCGACCAGCTGACCGCGATCACCGAGGTCAAATCGGACATGGAAAAACCGATCCCGATGGACCGGGTGATCTGCGGCGACGTCGGCTACGGCAAGACCGAGATCGCGGTGCGGGCGGCGTTCAAGGCGGTGCAGGACGGCAAGCAGGTCGCCGTGCTGGTGCCCACCACGCTGCTGGCCGACCAGCATCTGCAGACCTTCACCGACCGGATGGCCGGCTTCCCGGTGACCGTGAAGGGCCTGTCCCGGTTCACCGACGCGGCCGAATCCCGCGCGGTGATCGAGGGGCTGGCCGACGGCTCGGTCGACATCGTGATCGGCACGCACCGGCTGCTGCAGACCGGGGTGCGCTGGAAGGACCTCGGCCTGGTGGTGGTCGACGAGGAGCAGCGATTCGGCGTCGAACACAAGGAGCACATCAAGAGCCTGCGCACCCACGTCGACGTGCTGACCATGAGCGCCACGCCGATTCCCAGGACGCTGGAGATGAGCCTGGCCGGCATCCGCGAGATGTCGACGATCCTGACCCCGCCGGAGGAGCGCTACCCGGTGCTGACCTACGTCGGCCCGCACGACGACAAGCAGGTGGCGGCGGCGTTGCGGCGCGAGCTGCTGCGCGACGGGCAGGCCTTCTACGTGCACAACCGGGTCAGCTCGATCGACCGGGCGGCGGCCCGGGTGCGCGAGCTGGTGCCCGAGGCGCGGGTGGTGGTGGCGCACGGGCAGATGCCCGAGGAGCGGCTGGAACGCACCGTGCAGGGGTTCTGGAACCGCGAGTACGACATCCTGGTGTGCACCACGATCGTGGAGACCGGGCTGGACATCTCCAACGCCAACACGCTGATCGTCGAGCGCGCCGACACGTTCGGGCTCTCGCAGCTGCACCAGCTGCGCGGCCGGGTGGGGCGCAGCCGCGAACGGGGTTACGCCTACTTCCTGTATCCGCCGCATGCCCCGCTGACCGAGACGGCGTATGACCGGCTGGCCACCATCGCCCAGAACAACGAGCTCGGCGCGGGCATGGCGGTCGCGCTGAAGGACCTGGAGATCCGCGGCGCGGGCAACGTGCTGGGGGTGGAGCAGTCCGGGCACGTCGCCGGCGTCGGCTTCGACTTGTATGTGCGGCTGGTGGGCGAGGCCGTCGAGGCGTACCGGGCCGCGGCGGACGGCCAGACCGTCACCACCGCCGAGGAGCCCAAGGACGTGCGGATCGACCTGCCGGTGGACGCGCACCTGCCGCCGGACTACATCGCCAGCGATCGGCTGCGGTTGGAGGCGTATCGGCGGCTGGCCGCCGCGGGCTCGGACGACGAGATCGACGCGGTGGTCGAGGAACTCGTCGACCGCTACGGGGCGCTGCCCGAACCGGCCCTGCGGCTGGTGGCGGTCGCCCGGCTGCGGCTGCTGTGCCGCGCCGCCGGCATCACCGAGGTGTCGGCGCCGTCGGCGGCCACCGTCCGGCTCTCGCCGATCACGCTGCCCGATTCGGCCCAGGTGCGGCTGAAGCGGATGTATCCGGCCGCCAGCTACCGGGCCACCACGTCGACCGTGCAGGTTCCCATCCCGCGCGCCGGCGGGGTGGGCGCGCCGCGGCTGCGTGACGTCGAGTTGGTGCAGATGGTGGCCAACCTGGTGACGGCGCTGCAGGGTAAACCGCAGACGGATGTCGGCACCGGCGCGCCGGTGGCGGCGATGGCCAGTGAGGAGGGGCGCGGGTGATTGTGATCTTGTGCGACCCGCGCCGGCCGTCGCTGGTGCCGGTCGAGGCCGTCGAGCATCTCACCGGCGAGGTGCAGTACACCGAGGAGATGCCGATCGCGGTGCCCTGGTCGCTGCCGGCGGCGCGCCCGGTGCACTCCGGCGACCCCGATGACCCGGCGCCGGTGCTGCTGTCGTCGGACCGCGACCACCCCGCCGTCACCGCCCGGCTGGCCGCCGGGGCGCGGCTGATCTCGGCGCCGGACGCCCCGCGCGGCGAACGGCTGGTCGACGCGGTGGCGATGATGGACAAGCTGCGCACCGCCGGACCGTGGGAAAGTGAGCAAACCCACGAGTCGCTGCGCCGGTTTCTGCTGGAGGAGACCTACGAGTTGCTGGACGCGGTGGCCGGCGGCAACGCCGAGGCGTTGCGTGACGAGCTCGGTGACGTGCTGCTGCAGGTCCTCTTCCACGCCCGCATCGCCGAGGACGCCCCGCAGTCGGCCTTCACCATCGACGACGTCGCCGCCGCGCTGATCCGCAAACTGGGCAACCGGGTGCCGGGAGTGCTTGCCGGGCAAACCATTTCGCTCGAAGAGCAGCTGGCGCAGTGGGAAGAGCGCAAGGCGGCCGAGAAGCCGCGGAAATCGGTGATGGACGACGTGCACACCGGGCAACCGGCGCTGGCGCTGGCGCAGAAGGTGATCGGGCGGGCCGAGAAGGCCGGTCTGCCCGCCGACCTGATCCCGCCGCAGGTCACCTCGATCGCAATATCGGCCGACGTGGACGCTGAAAGTGCTTTGCGCACAGCGGTTTTGGATTTCGTGGCAACCGTCCGCGGTGTCGAGCGCTCGATCGCGGCGGCGCGCCGCGGCACCAGTGTCCCCGACGAGTTCGACATCGCCCCGCTCGGTGAGATCTCCGAGCAGGAGTGGCGGCAGCACTGGCCGGCGGGCGACACCGATCCCGAGCCGGCCCCCGCCGAGCAGCTCACCGACGACGCCGGCGGCGACGAGAACTGAGCGGCCGGTCCCGTTGGCCATCGGCCCGTGGCGTGTTCACCGCCGCCGAGAGCGATCACCGCATTGTTTGCCGGATTTAGCACCCGCGCCTCGGTAATATCGCGGATGAGGTTGCGAATCCCCGTGGTCGGCCTCGGTCTGACCGCGCTAGCCAAGGCGACCGTCAGCTAATCGACGATTAGCTGAACGCGGCGACAAATCGGTGCCCGCGGGCCCGGCGCAACCGAGCGGTCCCGGAATGCATGGGACGATGGTGGGGCGGAAGTTGGTGCAGGCGAGTTTTAGGGGAGCTCAGGAAAGCATGGTGTCGCCGAGGCGTTGGATGCGCGCGGCCGCCGTGATCGGCGCGACCGCGATCGTGCTGGCCTCCAGCTGCACCTGGCAGCTCAGCCTGTTCATCCCCGACGGGGTCCCGCCGCCGGCCGGCGACCCGGTGCCCCCGGTGGACACCCACGCCAGCGGTCGACCCGCGGATCAGTTGCACGACTGGGCCGCGCAGCGCGCGGCCGGATTGGAGATCCCGGTCATCGCGCTCGAGGCCTACGCATACGCGGCGCGGGTCGCCGAGGTCGAGAACCCGAAGTGCCACATCGCCTGGACCACGCTGGCCGGCATCGGGCAGGTCGAGAGCCACCACGGCACCTACCGCGGCGCGCGGCTGGCGCCCAACGGCGATGTGAGCCCCCCGATTCGGGGTGTCCGCCTGGACGGCAGCGGCGGCACGCTGCGCATCGTCGACAACGACGAGGACGTCACGGACGAGGACGGCGTGACGCGCGCGATGGGGCCGATGCAGTTCATCCCGGAGACCTGGCGGCTCTACGCTGTCGACGCTCACAACGACGGCCGGGTCAGCCCGGACAACATCGACGACGCCGCGCTTGCCGCGGCGGGTTATCTGTGTTGGCGCGGAAAGGATCTCGCCACACCGCGGGGGTGGATCACCGCGCTGCGCGCCTACAACAACTCCGGTGTCTACGCCCGGGCGGTGCGCGATTGGGCGACCGCTTACGCCAAAGGTCACCCGCTGTAGCAGGATGTATCGCTGACGACGAGTGCACGCACCGGCTACGGATACAAGGAGAACTCAGTGCCGATTATCGAGCAGGTCGGGGCCCGCGAGATCCTCGACTCCCGCGGTAACCCGACAGTCGAGGTCGAGATCGCCCTGACCGACGGAACGTTCGCCCGCGCGGCGGTGCCGTCCGGGGCGTCGACCGGTGAGCACGAGGCTGTCGAACTGCGCGACGGCGGGGAGCGGTACGGCGGCAAGGGCGTGCAGAAGGCGGTGCAGGCCGTGCTGGACGAGATCGGCCCGGCGGTGATCGGGCTGAACGCCGACGACCAGCGCCTGGTGGACCAGGCGCTCGTCGACCTGGACGGCACCCCGGACAAGTCGAGGCTGGGCGGCAACGCGATCCTGGGCGTGTCGCTGGCCGTGGCCAAGGCGGCCGCCGATTCCGCGGAGTTGCCGCTGTTCCGCTACCTGGGCGGGCCCAACGCGCACATCCTGCCGGTGCCGATGATGAACATCCTCAACGGCGGTGCGCACGCCGACACCGCCGTCGACATCCAGGAGTTCATGGTCGCCCCGATCGGCGCGCCGAGTTTCGCCGAGGCATTGCGCTGGGGTGCGGAGGTGTATCACTCGCTGAAGTCGGTGCTGAAGAAGGAGGGCCTGAGCACCGGCCTGGGCGACGAGGGCGGCTTCGCCCCCGACGTGGCGGGCACCACCGCGGCGCTGGACCTGATCGGCCGGGCCATCGAATCGGCCGGCTTCAAACTCGGCACCGACGTGGCGCTGGCCCTCGACGCGGCGGCCACCGAGTTCTACAGCGACGGCACCGGCTACAAGTTCGAGGGCAGCACCCGCACCGCCGAGCAGATGGCCGAGTTCTACGCCGGGCTGCTCGGCGCGTATCCGTTGGTGTCCATCGAAGACCCGCTGTCCGAAGATGATTGGGACGGCTGGGCGGCGCTGACCGCGTCGATCGGCGACCGGGTGCAGCTCGTCGGCGACGACGTCTTCGTCACGAACCCCGAACGCCTGGAAGAGGGTATCGAGAAGGGCGTCGCAAATGCGTTGCTGGTCAAGGTGAATCAGATCGGCACGCTGACCGAGACGCTGGACGCCGTCGCGCTGGCCCACCACAGCGGCTACCGCACGATGATGAGCCACCGCAGCGGTGAAACCGAGGACACCACGATCGCCGACCTGGCGGTGGCCGTCGGCAGCGGGCAGATCAAGACCGGAGCGCCGGCCCGCAGCGAGCGGGTGGCCAAGTACAACCAGCTGCTGCGGATCGAGGAGGCGCTCGGCGACGCCGCGCGTTACGCCGGCGACCTGGCCTTCCCGCGGTTCGCGTTGGAGACCAGATAGCTTGCCCGCCAAGCCCGATCCGAAGCGCCGCTCCCCGGCATCGCGGCCGGGGAAAGCCGGCGATTCGGTTCGGCGCCGTCGCGCGGCCAAGCCGTCGCAGACCGTCACCGCCCGCAAGACCGCCCGGGCGCAGCACGAGCCGGCGGTCGAACCCATCGTGCGGCAGGCCGCCGAGTCGGTGGAGCAGCGCTCCGAGCAGCGGCTGGGTTTCACCGCCCGGCGCGCGGCGGTGCTGGCCGCGGTGATCTGCGTGCTGACGTTGACCATCGCCGGGCCGGTGCGCACCTATTTCGCCCAGCGCACCGAGATGAATCAGCTGGCCGCCAGCGAGGCGGCGCTGCGTCGCCAGATCGCCGACTTGGAGCAGCGCAAGGCCAAACTCGCCGACCCGGCCTATATCGCGGCCCAGGCCCGCGAGCGGCTCGGCTTCGTCAAACCCGGCGACATCCCGTTCCAGGTTCAGCTTCCGCCGACCGCCGCCGAACCCACCCAGCCGGGATCGCCGTCGGCGAAGCCGGTCAACAACGACCCGTGGTACACCTCGCTGTGGCACACCATCGCCGATGCTCCGCACCTGCCGCCGGCCAATCCTGCTGTCCCGCAAGCTCCGCCGGCCGAACCGGGTCCGCCCGGTCCGGTTCCGCCGCCCGCGCCGAATCCCGCGGGTCCCGGTGGTTGATCGCGCCGACCTGGATGCGGTGGCGCGTCAACTCGGGCGTGAACCGCGCGGGGTGCTCGCCATCGCCTACCGGTGTCCCAACGGCGAACCCGGTGTGGTGAAGACCGCGCCGAAACTCCCTGACGGAACACCGTTTCCGACGCTGTACTACCTGACGCATCCCGCGCTGACGGCGGCCGCGAGCAGGTTGGAGACGACGGGGTTGATGCGGGAGATGACCGAGCGGCTGAGTCAGGACGCGGAATTGGCGGCCGCGTACCGGCGTGCCCACGAGTCGTATCTGGCCGAACGGGACGCGATCGAACCCCTGGGCGCCACGTTTTCGGCCGGCGGCATGCCGGACCGGGTCAAGTGCCTGCACGTGCTGATCGCTCATTCGCTGGCCAAGGGGCCGGGCGTGAATCCCTTTGGGGACCAGGCGTTGTCGATCCTGGCCGCCGATCCCGCGCTGGCCGGAGTTTTACAGGAGGGCCGATGGTGACCGGCAGGCTCGCGGGAATCGACTGCGGCACCAACTCGATCCGGTTGCTGATCGCCGACGTGCGCGACGGCCGGCTGCGCGACGTGCACCGGGAGACCCGGATCGTGCGGTTGGGTCAGGGTGTGGACGCGACCGGGGAGTTCGCGCCGGAGGCCATCGCGCGCACCCGCGCGGCGCTGAGCGACTACGCGGATCTGCTGAAACAACATGGTGTGCAGCGGGTTCGGATGGTCGCCACGTCGGCCGCCCGGGACGTCGGCAACCGGGCCGACTTCTTTTCCATGACGGCCGACGTGCTGGGCGCGGTGCTGCCCGGTGCGGTGGCCGAAGTGATCACCGGCGCCGACGAGGCCGAGCTGTCGTTCCGAGGGGCGGTCGGCGAATTGGACAGTGCGGCTGGTCCTTTCGTGGTCGTTGACCTGGGCGGCGGGTCGACGGAGATCGTGGTCGGCGGCAGTGACGGGGTGACGGCGAGCCACTCGGCCGACATCGGCTGCGTGCGGTTGACCGAGCGATGCCTGCATTCCGACCCGCCGACGCCCGAGGAGGTGGCGCTGGCCCGTCAGGTGGTGCGCGAACGGCTCGAGGTCGCGCTGGGGGTGGTGCCCGTGGAAGGGGCGCGAACCTGGGTCGGGGTGGCCGGGACGATGACCACGCTGTCGGCGCTGGCTCACGATTTGCCGGCGTATGATTCTGCGGCCATTCATCTTTCGCGGGTGAGCGGGCGGGATCTGCTGGCGGTGTGCGAACGGCTGATCGGCATGACGCGGGCCCAGCGCGCGGCGCTGCCGCCGATGCATGCGGGGCGGGCCGACGTGATCGCCGGAGGCGCGGTCGTGGTGGAGGAACTGGCGCGGGAGTTCCGTGCCCGCGCGGGCATCGACGAGCTGACGGTCAGCGAGCACGACATCCTGGACGGCATCGTGCTGTCCATCGCGGGGTAGGCCACTTCGGTCACGGGCGTCTCCGCTGGAGGTCCCTCACGGACGTCCCCGCTGGAGGTCCCTCACGGACGTCCCCGCTGGAGGTCCCTCACGGACGTCTCCGCTCGATGTCCCTCACGGACGTCCCCGCTCGATGTCCCTCACGGACGTCCCCGCGGGAGGCGAGGTGTTAAGTGCCCGCCTCTGAGCGACAACCGGGGATGTCACACCCGTGTGGGACGGTTCGGCGATGAATCGACTACTACTCAAGGGCATAGAGCTGCGCTATGTGCTGGCGATGCAGTTGGCCGTGCACGGACCGGCCGACATCGGCGAGCTGATCAAAGCGCTTGACTGGCATGGCTTTTGCGTGCAGGGCCGGCCGTCGAAGGCGGTGTCGGATGCGCTGCGTTGGGAGATCGTGCATGGGCGGGTACGCCGGCTCGGCCGGGGCCGATACGGCCCGGGCGGCATGCCGCGCTCCACCGAACACCGAATCCATCAGCGTGTCTTGGCCCTGCGTGAGGCGGCCCGTTGTCGCTGTGAGGCGGGCACTTAACCGATTGCCCGGCGCGGGGACGCGAGTGGCCGGTGGGGCTGGCGAGGCGGTAGTGCCGGCCGCAGCCCCGCACCGCAATCGCCTCGCTCACGCCTCGAATCGATACCCCATGCCCGATTCGGTCAGCAGGTGTTTGGGGTGCGACGGGTCGTTTTCCAGCTTGCGGCGCAGCTGCGCGAGATACACACGCAGGTAATGGGTTTCGGTGGCATACGCCGGCCCCCAGACCTCCTTGAGCAGCTCCTCGCGGCCGACCAGCTTGCCCCGATTGCGGACCAGCACCTCGAGCATGCCCCACTCGGTGGGGGTGAGGTGCACCTCGCTGCCGTTCTTGGTGACCTTCTTGGCGGCCAGGTCGACGGTGAACGACTCCGTTTCGACGACCGGCTGTTCCATCTCGGAGGCCGCGGTGTTGCGGCGCACCGCCGCCCGCAGCCGAGCCAGGAACTCGTCCATCCCAAAGGGTTTGGTGACGTAATCGTCGGCCCCGGCGTCCAGCGCTTCGACCTTGTCCGACGAATCGGTGCGGGCGGACAACACGATCACCGGCGCGGTGAGCCAACCGCGCAGCCCCGCCAGCACGTCGATCCCGGAGATGTCCGGCAGCCCGAGGTCGAGGATCACCACGTCGGGTTTGTGCTCGGCGGCGGCCCGCAACGCGCCCGCGCCGGTCGACGCGGTGACCACCTCGTACCCGCGCACCGACAGGTTGATGCGCAGCGCGCGCAGGATCTGCGGCTCGTCGTCGATCACCAAAACTCTGGTCATCTGCGCCGCTCCTCAGCATCGCTGCGCTCTGCATCGTCGCCGGCGCGCGTCATGCGGCGCCTTCGGATTGCGGCGCAGCCATATCCACCATCACCGTGAGCCCGCCGCCGGGAGTGTCGGTGGCCGTGATCGTCCCCCCCATCGCCTCGACGAAGCCGCGCGCCACCGACATGCCCAACCCCACCCCGGTGGTGTTGTCGTGATCGCCGAGCCGCTGAAACGCTTCGAAGATCTGTTCCTCGGCGCCATGCGGTATCCCGGGCCCTTCGTCGATGACGTTGATCAGCACCCGATCGCCGACCTGCCCGGCGTTGACCCGCACCACACAGTTGGGCGCGTAGCGCAGCGCGTTGTCGATCAGGTTGGCCAGCACCCGCTCCAGCAGCCCGGCGTCGGCCATCACCATGGCATCGCCCACATCGACCTTGACCCTATCGATCGCGGAGCGGAAGAAGCCGGTGGCGCCCTTGCCGATGCTGACCAGCGCGCGTTGCACGGCCTCCTCCAGATACACCCGGCGCAGATCGGGGTGAATCGCCCCGGCGGCCAGCCGCGACGAATCGAGCAGGTTGCCCACCAGCGCGGTCAGCTGGTCGATCGACTCCTCGATGGTGGCCAGCAACTCCGCGGTGTCGGTGGGGGAGAAGGCGACATCCTCGGCACGCAGGCTGGAGACCGCCACCTTGGCCGCCGCCAGCGGGGTGCGCAGGTCGTGGCTGACCGCTGACAACAGCGAGCGGCGCAGCTCGTCGGCCCGCACGATCGCCTCGGTGCGGCTGGCCTCCTCGGCGAGTTCGCGCTGCCGGATCAGCCCCGCCGCCTGCCGGGCCACGGCGCTGAGCACCCGGCGGTCCCGCGCGGACAGCTTGCGGCCCGCCAGCAACATCTGAAATTCGCTGGAATCGGGGCCGCCCACCTCGATCGCGGTGTCCGCGGCGTCGACGCTGACACAGGGATCCCGGCCCACGCAGGCAACCACCTGGGTCTTGGTGCCGCCGGCCCGCGCGTCCTCCGACTCGCGCAGCATGCTGACCGACCGCTGGGCGTAGGTCTCGCGCACCCGCTCCAGCAGCGTCTCCAGATCGGCGCCGCGCAGCACCGAACCCGCGAACAGCGTCAGCAGCTCGGCCTCCTGGGAAGCGCGCCGGGCCTCCCGGGTGCGCTTGGCCGCGAAGTCGACCAGCACCGCGACCGCCACCGCGATCAGCAGCAGCACCAATTCGGTGATGGCACTGTTGGGTTCGGCGATGGTGAAGCTGTGCCGCGGGGCGATCAGGTAATAGTTCAGCAGCAGCCCGGACAGCACCGCCGAAAGTGCCGCCGGCGCAATGCCTCCCAGCAGGCCCACCAGCAGCACCCCGACGAAGAACAGCGCGCTCTCGCCGCCGGTGTCCAGGTAGGGGTCCAGCCACGTGACGGTGACCGCGCAGATGACCGACGGCACGATCAGCGCCGCCAGCCAGGACGCCACCCGCCGCTCCCGCGGCGCCAGCGAGGACGCCCGGAAGCCGCGTTTGGATTCCTCGTGGGTGACCAGGTGCACGTCGATCTTGCCGGACAATTCGACGATCCGGGGGCCGATCCCCTCCTCGAACAGCCGCGCCCAGCGGGACCGCCGCGAGGTGCCGATCACCAGCTGGGTGGCGTTCATCTCGCGGGCGAACTCGAGCAGGGCCGCGGGCACCTCGTCGCCGACGATGGTGTGCAGCGACGCGTCCAGGCTGCTGGCCAGCTCCCGGATCTTGGCCATCCGCGATTCCGACAGGCCGGCCAGCCCGTCGCCCCGGATGACGTGCACCACCATCAGTTCGGCGCTGGACTTCGACGCGATGCGCGACGCCCGTCGCACCAACGTCTCCGATTCCGGACCGCCGGTGACCGCCACCACGACCCGCTCGCGGGCCTCCCACGTGTCGGTGATCTTGTTCTCGGCGCGGTATTTGGCCAGCGCCGTGTCGACCTGGTCGGCCAGCCACAGCAGCGCCAGTTCCCTTAGCGCGGTGAGGTTTCCACGCCGGAAGTAGTTGGACAGCGCCGCATCGATCCGATCCGGCGCATAGACATTCCCATGAGACAGCCTGCGCCGCAACGCTTCCGGTGTGATGTCGATGAGCTCGACCTGCGAGGCCTGGCGGACGACCGAATCCGGCACGGTCTCTTTCTGCTCGATGCCGGTGATCTGGGCGACGACGTCGTTGAGGCTTTCCAGGTGCTGCACGTTGACGGTGGAGATCACCGTGATCCCGGCGTCCAGAAGCTCCTCGACGTCCTGCCACCGCTTGGGGTTCTTGCTGCCCGGGGTGTTGGTGTGTGCGAGTTCGTCGACCAACACCACCTGGGGGTGACGGGCCAGCACGGCCGGCACGTCGAGTTCGGGGAAGCGGCCGCCCCGGTATTCGATGTAGCGCGGCGGAATGATCTCGATGCCCTCAAGCAGCTCAGCGGTTTTCGCGCGCCCGTGGGTCTCCACCACCCCGGCCACCAGATCCGTGCCGCGCTCCAGCCGCCGATGTGCCTCACCCAGCATCGAATACGTCTTGCCCACCCCCGGGGCCGCACCCAGATAGATGCGTAGTTCCCCGCGCTTGGGATGGTGGTCGCGGACGTCGGTCACGTCAACCATCATCCCCCCTCGCCGCTAGCTGGTGACCGGATAGCGGTGGTCGAGTTGCAGATTTAGCTGCAGCACGTTGACGCACGGTTCACCGAAAAAGCCCAACGCGCGCCCGCTGCTGTTCTGCGCCACCAGCTCCCGGATCTGCTCCGGGCGGACGTGGCGCACCTTGGCCACCCGCGCCACCTGGATGTCGGCGTAGGCGGGCGAGATGTTCGGGTCCAGGCCGCTGCCGCCGGCGGTGACCGCGTCGGCGGGCACGGCCGGGGCCGCCGGTGCCGCTCCGCGGATGGGCACGATCTGGCCGAGCGAATAGTCCTCCCCGGTCTTGGCGCATTCGACGCGCACCCCCTCGTAGAGGCTCACGAACGGTGTCGGGGTCGATTCGCACGGTTCGTTGACGCTGACCACCCGGGCCGGGTGGGTGACGTTGCCGCGCTCGTCGCGCGGCCCGATCACCGACAGCACCGCCCCCACACCGCCGCCGGTGCAGAACGGCCGCGACCCGTCGACGCCCTCCAGTTCGGCGACGGCGGCGCTGCGCGAGCACACCGTGGTCAGCAGGCCGGGTTTGCCGGGTGCGTCGACGATGCTCTCCGGCCCCAGGTTGCTGCCGCCGCTGGAGGTCGGGTCGTAGCCGGTGCCGGCCGCCGAGGGGCGACTCTGAAAGTACTGCGGCAACGGGTTGCCGTCCTTGTCGGTGAACAGCTGGCCGATCAGTCTGCTGCCCACCGGCTTGCCGTTGGCGGTCAGGATCGACCCCTCGGCGTGGTCGCGTAATCCGGGGAACTGCGCCACCACCCAGACGAGCAGCGGATAGGCCAGGCCGGTGATCACGGTCAGCACCAGCAGCGCCCGCAACGCCGCCCAGTGCAGGCGAATGAAGTTCGACAGTGTCATGTCAGGACATCCCGGGGACGAATTGGACGATCAGGTCGATCGCCTTGATTCCGATGAACGGGGCGACGATGCCGCCCAGGCCGTAGATATACAGGTTGCGGCTCAACAGCTTTGACGCGCTGCTTGGCGTGTACCGCACACCGCGCAGCGACAGCGGGATCAGCAGCACGATGATGATCGCGTTGAAGATCACCGCCGACAGGATCGCCGACTGCGGGCTGTGCAGCCGCATCACGTTGATCAGATCCAGGCCGGGGAACAGCGCGACGAACATCGCCGGGATGATCGCGAAGTACTTGGCGATGTCGTTGGCGATCGAGAAGGTGGTCAGCGCCCCGCGGGTGATCAGCAATTGCTTGCCGATCTCGACGATCTCGATGAGCTTGGTGGGGTCGGAGTCGAGATCGACCATGTTGCCGGCCTCTTTGGCCGCCGACGTGCCGGTGTTCATCGCCACCCCCACGTCGGCCTGGGCCAGGGCGGGCGCGTCGTTGGTGCCGTCGCCGGTCATCGCCACCAGCTTGCCGCCGGCCTGCTCCCGCTTGATCAATTGAAGCTTGTCCTCGGGGGTGGCCTCGGCGAGGAAGTCGTCGACGCCGGCCTCGTCGGCAATTGCCTTGGCGGTCAACGGATTATCGCCGGTGATCATCACCGTCCGGATGCCCATCCGCCGCATCTCGTCGAACCGTTCCCGCATGCCCTGCTTCACCACGTCCTTGAGGTGGATGACACCGAGCACCCGTGCCCGGCCGTCGACGCTCTCGCCGACGACCAGTGGTGTGCCGCCGCCGGCGGAGATGCCGTCCACGATCTCGCCGAGCTGGTGCGGGACGCTGCCGCGTTGGCTGCGTACCCATTCGGCTACCGAACTGGCCGCGCCCTTGCGCAGGGAGTGCCCGTCCAGGTCGACCCCCGACATCCGGGTGGTGGCCGAGAACGCCACCCACTGCGCCTGGGACAGCTCGCCGGGGGTGCGCGCCCGCAACCCGAAGTGCTGCTTGGCGAACACCACAACCGAACGGCCCTCGGGTGTTTCGTCGGCCAGGCTGGACAGCTGCGCGGCGTCGGCCAACTCCTCGGGGGACACGCCGGCCAACGGGATGAAGGCGGCGGCCTGCCGGTTGCCCAGCGTGATGGTGCCGGTCTTGTCCAGCAGCAGGGTGTTGACATCACCGGCGGCTTCCACCGCCCGCCCCGACATGGCGAGCACGTTGCGCTGCACCAGCCGGTCCATGCCGGCGATGCCGATGGCCGACAGCAGCGCCCCGATGGTGGTCGGGATCAGGCACACCAGCAGCGACACC
>Ga0164242_10002883_pt1 | contig 19817 bp, 19 predicted proteins | sample OricomgcompostMG_FD_108783 | JGI IMG/M metagenome (GOLD analysis project Ga0164242, IMG submission 108783) | Miracle-Growth compost microbial communities from Emeryville, California, USA - Original compost - Miracle growth compost (MG) ... | reverse complement strand
TCGCGATGGGCCACCTGCTCGAGTCGCACTGGCAGGCCACCGGGGTGCCGTACCAGTTCCTGCACGGCCAGACGCCCGTCCGGCAGCGCGAGCGGATGGTGGCGGCGTTCCAGGACGGCCAGGTGCCGGTCTTCCTGCTCTCGCTCCAGGCCGGCGGCACCGGCCTCAACCTCACCCGCGCCGACCACGTCATCCACGTCGACCGGTGGTGGAACCCCGCGGTGGAGGACCAGGCCACCGACCGCGCGTACCGGATCGGCCAGACCAAGCCGGTGCAGGTGCACCGCCTCATCACCCGCGGCACGATCGAGGAGCGCATCGACGAGCTGCTCGCCCGCAAGCGCGCCCTGGCCGAGGCGGTGTTGGGCAGCGGCGAGACGGCGCTCACCGAGCTCAGCGACGACGAGCTCCGCGACCTGGTGACCCTGCGCCGGTGACGCGCGTGACCTTGCCCACGTCCGCGCGACCCCGGGAACAGTCGGCTCGTACGGTGGTTCGAATGGGTGTGACGACGGAGCAGACCGAGCAGACGACCGCGGGGCACCAGCCGGATCTGCGACTCGTGGCCCTGGTGATGGCGTTCGCCTGCGGCCTCACGGTCGCCAACATCTACTACTGCCAGCCGCTGCTCGAGCTGATCGGCCAGAGCTTCCACGTCGGCCAGGGCACCGCCTCGCTCGCGGTGACCCTCACCCAGCTCGGCTATGCGATCGGTCTGCTCTTCCTGGTGCCGCTCGGCGACCTCTTCGAGAACCGGAAGCTGGTGGTGCGGATCCTCGTCGGCACCGCGATCTCGCTGGCGCTGCTGGCCGCGTCGCCGGTCTTCGGCGCGTTCCTCGCCTTCTCGGTGATGGTCGGCATCACGTCGGTGATCGTCCAGGTGCTCGTGCCGCTGGCCGCCCACCTCGCGCCCGAGGGCGAGACCGGCAACTTCGTCGGCAAGGTGATGAGCGGCCTGCTGCTCGGCATCCTGCTGGCGCGCAGCGTCTCCAGCGCGCTGGCGCAGGTGCTCGACTGGCGGGTGATCTACGTGATCAGCGCGGTGCTGATGGTGGCGCTCTCGGTGGTGCTGCGCTCGCTGCTGCCGCAGCGGCGGGCCGAGCACGACCTCGGCTACGGCCAGATCATGGCGAGCATCGTCACGCTGGCCCGGGAGCAGCCGCGACTGCGCCGGGCGGCGTTCTGCCAGGCGATGATGTTCGGGGCGTTCAGCTGCTACTGGACCGCGATCGCCTTCGAGCTGATCGACCACCACGGCTTCAGCCAGGGCTCGATCGCGCTCTTCGCGCTGGTCGGGGCCGGCGGCGCGGCAGCGGCCCCGGTCGCCGGCCGGATCGCCGACCGCGGATGGGGCGAGTGGACCCGCGGCGGCGCGCTGCTGCTCGGCGCGCTGAGCTTCCTGCTCGCGAATGCCGGCCATGGCAGCGTGCTGTGGCTCGCCGTGGCCGCGGTCCTCCTGGACTTCGCCGTCCAGAGCCATCAGGTGATGAGCCAGCACACGATCTACGGCCTGGTGCCGTCGGCCCGCGCGCGGATCAACACCGTCTACATGGTGACGATCTTCGCCGGCGGCACGGTCGCGTCGGCGCTGGCCGGCTGGGTGCACGACAGCCACGGTTGGACCGGCGTCTGCTGGCTGGGCTTCGCCCTGCCGCTCTGCGGCCTGGCCGTCTGGGCCTGGGGTCGCCTGGCCGAGCTGCGAGAACCAGCGCGCGCCTGAGGCCCCGCGCTTGTAGGTTCGGTCCGTGCCGGTCGAACCGCCTCTCGCGCTGTGGGACTTCCCCGATCCGCGCGACCCGGCGATCGATCGGGCTCGCGACGACCTGGTCGCGGTCGGGGCGGACGTGCAGCCGGGAACGCTGCTGGCCGCCTACCGCGGTGGGCTCTTCCCGATGCCGGCCGACGACGACGAGACCATGCTGTGGTTCTCGCCGCGGCAGCGCGGGGTGCTGCCGCTCGACGGGCTGCGGGTGTCCCGGTCGCTGCGCAAGTCGGCCCGGGCGTTCCAGATCAGGGTCGACACGTCGTTCGACGAGGTGGTCGACGCCTGCGCCGACCCGGCGCGCGACGGCGGCTGGATCGACGACCGCATCCGGGCCGCGTACGGCGAGCTCCACCGGCTCGGCTGGGCGCACTCGGTCGAGGCCTGGCGCGACGGCCGCCTGGCGGGTGGGCTCTACGGCGTCTCGATCGGCGGCCTCTTCGCGGGCGAGTCGATGTTCCACCGCGACCGCGACGCCTCCAAGGTGGCGCTGATCGGGCTGGTGGAGCTGTTGCGCGCCGCCGGCGACCCCGAGAGGCGGCTGCTCGACGTCCAGTGGTCGACGCCGCACCTCGCCTCGCTGGGCGTGATCGAACTCCCGCGGCGCGACTACCTCACCCGGCTGGACGAGGCGCTCGAGCTGTCGCCGGCGTTCGGGTGATCAGAGGACGTACGGGTCCTCGCCGGACTCGCTGACCATCGGCCGGCCGGCCGCCTCCCAGCCGCTCATGCCGCCGTCCAGGTTGACCACGTCGCGGCCCTGCTGGGCGAGGTACGCCACGGCGCGGGCCGAGCGGCCGCCCATCTTGCAGGTGACCAGGATCTGCCCCTCGGGCAGCTCGTCGACGCGCGACGGCAGGTCGCCGAGCGGGATGTGCTGCGCGCCGTCGATGTGGCCGGCGGCCCACTCGTCGTCCTCGCGGACGTCGAGCACCGGCAGGCCCTCCGGCAGCGGGTCGGGCACGTTCGACAGCTCGACGGTCGGGATGCTCATGAGACCACTCTAGAGGGCCTCGACGGACCGATTGGGTCGGCCGGGACACCGGCGGTCGATGGGGCGCCCCACCGACCTCTCACGGCACTGGATCCACAATCGGTCCGTCCAGGCCGGCGAGACCGTCACTTCAGCAGTCTGGAGAGGCGGCGGTCGGCGAGCGGCTTCCCGCCGGTCTGGCAGGTGGGGCAGTACTGCAGGCTCGAGTCGGCGAACGAGACCTCGCGGACCGTGTCCCCGCACGCCGGGCACGGCTGCCCGGCGCGCCCGTGCACGGCGAGATTGCTCTTCTTCTCGCCCTTGAGCTCACTGGCGGCGAGGCCCTCCGATCGGGTCACGGCGTCGGTCAACGTGCTGCGCAGGGCGGTGTAGAGCCGGGTGAGCTCGGCCTCGTCGAGGCTGTTGGCCGGCTTGTAGGGGCTCATCTTCGCGGCCCAGAGGATCTCGTCCGAGTACGCGTTGCCGATGCCGGCGATCGTGCCCTGGTGGCGCAGGACGCCCTTGAGCTGCTTGCGTCCCTCGGTCCGCAGGATCGACGCGAGCACGTCCTGGGTGAACTCCGGCGCGAGCGGCTCCGGCCCGAGCGAGGCGACGCGCTCGACCTCCCTCGGGTCGCGCACGACGTGGATCGCCAGCGACTTCTTGGTGCCGGCCTCGGTGAGGTCGAGCCCCTGGCGCTCGTCTGCCACCTCCGGCGCCAGCACGATGCGCGCCGCCAGCGTCGACTTCGGCGACGGCTTGGGCGGCAGAGCCGGCAGCTCCTCGCGCCAGCGCACCCAGCCGCCGCGGGCGAGGTGGACGAGGACGTGCAGTCCGGACGCCTCGACGTCGAGGAACTTGCCGTGCCGGGTGACGTCGTCGACCACGGTGCCGTCCAGCGCCGAGAGCGGCGGGTCGAAGGTCTTCAGCGCACTGAACTGCGCCAGCTGGACGGTGGCGATCGCGCGCCCCTTCAGCCGCCCCCGCAGGTCGAGGGCGAGGGCTTCCACCTCGGGCAGCTCCGGCACGCGGCGAGTCTAGGCGTGAGTGGCTCTGAGAGGATGCCGCCTGTGACCGAGTACGACGACGAGCATCGCGTCCTGTGGGCGCCGGCGATCCCGGTCTTCTTCGTCGTGTTCCTGCTGACGATCTTCGTCTCGATCGCCGGCCTGGTGCTCGGCGTGGCGGCGCTGGCGACGTTCGTCGTGCGGGTGCGGCGCCGGCAGTGGACGGCGCTGACGTACTCCTGCGCCGGGGCCTTCGCCGGCGCGGTGGTCGCGCTGCTGTTCGCCCTCGCGTCGCACGCTCTTCACAGTTGACCCGCGGCGCGGGGCGCCGAACCTCCGGAACGCCCCGACACAATGGGCGCATGAGCACCCCGAGGCCGCTCGTCGTCGCCCATCGCGGCGCCAGCTACGAGACCGGCGAGCACACCCTCGGCGCGTACCTGGCGGCACTGGAGGCGGGCGCGGACGCGCTCGAGTGCGACGTCCGGCTCACCCGTGACGGTCACCTGGTGCTCTTCCACGACCGGACGCTGCTGCGCACGGCCGGCGTCGACAAGGTCGTCTCGGAGATGACCCTCGCGGAGCTGCGCGAGTACGACTTCGGCGCCTGGAAGCGCACCGGCCCTCGGCCCGAGGGACGAGCGTGGGAGCTGGACACGATCCTGACCCTGCGGACCTTCCTCGAGACCGCCCGGGACGCCGGGCGCCGCGTCGAGCTCTTCATCGAGACCAAGCATCCGGTGCGCTACGGCGGCCGTCTCGAGCAGGAACTGGCGACGATGCTGCAGGAGTTCGGGTGGGACCGGGCCGGGTCGCCGGTGCGGGTGATGAGCTTCCAGATCTCGGCCGTCCGCCGGATGCAGCGGCTCACCCCCGCTCTGCGCCAGGTGATGCTGGTCGACCAGCCGCGGCACTGGCGGGCGCTGCGCCCGCTGATCGCCAAGGACTGGATCGTCGGCCCGGGCATCCAGCTGCTGCGCCAGGTGCCGTCGCTGCCGGCGTGGGCGCGTGCGACCGGCCGCGAGCTGAGCGTCTGGACGATCAACAACGAGGACGACCTGGCGCTCTGCCTCGAACGTGGCGCCTCGGCGATCACGACCGACCGGCCCGGGTGGGCCCGCGGCCAGCTGGAGGCGCTCGGCGTCTGACCCGTCACGTAGGGTGACCGACCATGGCCAAGAAGTCTCGGACCAGGACCGTCGCCGCGCCGGACGGCATCAACCCGCGTTCGGCGTGCCCCTGCGGCTCGGGGAAGCGCTACAAGGCGTGCCACGGCGCCACCGGCGGTGCGGGTGTCTTCGTGGCCCGGCCGTTCGAGGGGCTCCCGGACGAGTGCGACTGGGTCGCGATGCGTGAGCTGGTGCCGTCGGCCACCGCGCCGCTGACGATCAAGGGCCACGAGGGCGCCACCGTCCAGCTCGGCACCCTGCTGCCACTGGCGGCCCCGGCGATGCGCCGCGACAGCGGCCAGGTGTGGGCCGGCCTGCAGGTGCAGCACAACTTCGGCGACGTCTCGCGGGAGGTGGCGGCCGTGCTGCTGGCCGCGCTGGAGGCGGACGAGTCCGGCCTGCACGGCCTGACCGAGGCGCCGGGCGCGGGCCCGCGGCTGCAGGACCTGGTCGCGAACGCCTCGCTCGACGTCACCGTCCACGAGGGTTTCGACTGGTGGATCGCGGACGTCGACGCCACCGACGACCTCGGCCACGCGCTGGAGCACGCCAACGAGGCGGCCATGCCGACCGAGCGGCTGGCGGGCGTCGCGGCGGCGTACTGGACCAACGTCGGCTCGAAGGAGCACCTGCGCTGGGTGATGCCTGAGCCCGAGGACGCGCTGCTCACCGCGCTCGCGCGTCTGCACGTCAGCGGGGACGACGTGATCGTCCCCGACGCTCGCTTCGTCGGGATGTTCCGCGCCCACGGCCTGCTCGCGCCGGTCTGGGACCTGCCGGTCGGCACCGGCGCGGCCGTGCTCGAGGAGCCGGCTGCCGCGTTCAAGCGCAAGCTCGACGAGGCGCTCGCCGAGACCGGCGAGCCGAGCGCGGAGGTCCGCTCCGCGCGGGCCGGCCTGGCCAACCGCCAGGTCACGATCCGGTGACGAACTCCTGACCGCACGCTTCGACGACCAAGGACGGCGGCATCGTCCCCACCTGACGCCTCGGCCTCAGGTGAGGACCTCGACGAGGGTGTAGACGCCGAGGACGGCGCAGACGGTGGCGCCGAGGAAGTGCAGGATGTGGAGCTTGATGTAGCGCAGCAGGCTCCTGCCCGCCACCGCCGCGAGCCCGCTCACGATCAGCAGCGCCGCCCAGCCGCCGACGAAGATCGAGACCGGGTGCTTGTACTTGGCCACCATCGAGACGGTCAGCAGCTGGGAGAGGTCGCCCCACTCGGCCGCGAAGATGACCAGGAACGAGGCCAGGATCTGACGCGCGCCGACGGCGGGCCGGGCCTTCTCGGCGAACTCGGCCTCCTCCTCGGCTTCCTCGTCCACCTCGCTACGGCTCGACATCCCCTCGCGGAAGAGCAGCACCGCACCCGCGACGAACATCAGCCCGGCGACGGTGTGGACGACCGCCGCCGGCAGCAGCGAGATGACCCCGCCGAAGGCCACCGCGATGCCGGTCTGCACCGCGAACGCGAGCCCGACGCCGATCCAGACGAGGAGCGGCCGGTACTTCGTCGAGAGCACGAGCGTCGCCAGGAACGTCTTGTCCGGCAGCTCCACGAGGAACAGCGAGATGAACGCGATTCCGAGGATGGCGGGGCTCACTCGCGGAACCTATCGTGAGCGCTGGAGGTGGCGACAATGCCGAAGATCGATGCTTATCCGCAGGGTGCGCCCTGCTTCGTGCAGCTCATGACGGCCGACCAGGCCGCCGCGAAGTCGTTCTACGGCGAGCTCTTCGGCTGGGCCCTCGGCGACATGCCGCTCAGCGACGAGGGCGACTACTACACCAGCGCCACGATCGGCGACGACTTCATCGCGGGCATCCAGTACTTCAGCCAGCCCGGGATGCCGGACCACCCGGCGTTCTGGTCGGTCTTCCTCGCCGTCGACGACGTCGACGCGACGGCGGCCCGTGCCGGCGAGTGCGGTGGCGAGCTCGAGGCCGGCCCGTGGGACGTGATGACCTTCGGCCGGATGGCGATGGTCAAGGATCCGACCGGGGCGCGGGTCAATCTCTGGCAGGCCGGCGAGAGCATCGGCACGACCCTCAAGGCCGAGGCCGGCACGCCGTGCTGGAACGAGCTGGTCAGCCCCGACCTGGATGCGGCCACCGGGTTCTACGCCGATCTGCTCGGCGTCACCTGGGCGCCGATGGAGATGGAGGGCGTGGACTACCGGCTGCTGCAGTCCGACGGCCGCAACGTCGGCGGCGCGATGCCGCCGATGCCCGAGGGCGTGCCGCCGCACTGGAACGTCTACTTCTACGTGGCCGACGTCGACGCGACCGTCGCCGAGGTCGAGCGGCTCGGCGGCAGGGTGCTGGCGCCGGCGTTCGACGTGCCGACCGTGGGCCGGATGGCGTGCGTCACCGACCCGCAGGGCGGGATGTTCTGGGTGATGCACGAGCTCGAGGCCGCCTGAGGGCCGGGGTACGCCTACGAGCGCGCCGGGTCGGCGGGGTAGACGCCGAGGATCTTCAGGTCGGTGGTGAAGAACGCGAGCTCCTCGAGCGCCCGCTTGAGCGGGAGGTCGTCTGGGTGCCCGTCGACCTCGGCGAGGAACCGCGTCGCCGCGAACCTGCCGTCGACCATGTACGACTCGAGCTTGGTGAGGTTGAGGCCGTTGGTGGCGAAGCCGCCGAGTGCCTTGTAGAGCGCGGCCGGGATGTTGCGCACGTTGAAGATGAACGACGTGACGACCGGCCCGTCGCCCGCGGGCGCCTTCACGAACTCGCGGGAGAGCGTCACGAACCGGGTCGTGTTGTGGTCCTCGTCCTCGACGTCCTCGAGCAGCACGTCGAGCCCGTAGATCTCGGCGGCGAGCGGCGGACTGATCGCGCCCCTCGAGGGGTCGCCCGCCTCGGCGACCTCGCGCGCGGCGCCGGCGGTGTCGCCCGAGATCACCGGCGCGAATCCGTGGTCGCGGATCACCTTGCGGCACTGGCCGAGCGCGTGCACGTGACTGTGCACGGTGCGGATGTCGTCGATGGTCGCGCCGGACACGCCCATCAGGCTGAACCGGATGCGCAGGAAGTGCTCCGCCACGATGTGCAGCGACGAGGCCGGCAGGAAGTGGTGGATGTCGGCGACGCGACCGGCCACCGAGTTGTCGATCGGGATGAGCGCCAGGTCGGCGTCACCGGTCTCGACCGCGGCGAAGACCTCCTCGAACGACGCGCACGGGATCGACTCGAGCTGCGGATAGTCGCGTACGCAGACGGCGTGGGAGTTCGAGCCGGGCTCGCCCTGGTAGGCGATGCTCCTGGCGCCAGGCGGGACGGTCACCCCCGCATCCTAGGGACGCGGACGAGGACGCGGCCGGGCAGGCACTCGACCGCGAGCTCGCGGCCGGGGGCCACCAGGTCGCCGTCGAGCTGGCGCGGGGTCTCGATGCCGGCGCGGACGGCGACGGTCCGGCCGCGCAGCCGGGTGACGACCTCGTCGTTCTGGTGCTGGCGGTTGAGCAGCCGCACCGCCATCGGGATCCAGGAGAGCAGCCGTTGCGGGTGGAGCAGCAGCACGTCGACCAGGCCGTCGTCGACCTCGGCGTCCGGCAGCAGCGGCATGCCGGCCTGCAACGAGCCGACGTTGCCGATGACGACCGTGCGCGCGCGGTGCCGGGTGAAGTCGCCGCCGTCGATCGAGATGTCGAACCGCCGCGCCGGGAAGGTCAGCGCGTGCGTGCCGGCCAGCACGTAGGCGAGCCAGCCGACGCGCGCCTTCACCTGGTCGTTGACGCCGGCGATCATCGCGGCGTCGAAGCCCATCCCGGCCATGACCAGGAAATGGGTGTCCTCCATGTCGTCGCCGCTGACCGCGACCAGGTCGACCGCGCGGTCCTGGCCGGTGAGCGCGACGTCGACGGCGGCGCGGACGTAGAGCGGCAGGTGCAGGTTGCGGGCGAGCAGGTTGCCGGTGCCGGCCGGCACGATGCCGACGGCGATGCCGGTGCCGGCCAGCTCGGCGCACACCTCGCGGATGGTGCCGTCGCCACCGCAGACGACCACCAGGTCGGCGCCGCCCTCGCGTGCCGCGCGGGCCATGCCGCGGCCGGGGTCGTCGACGGTGGTGAAGTACCAGGCCGGCTCCTCCCAGCCGGACGCCCGCGCCATCGAGGAGACCAGGTTCTGGAACTGGCCGACCGACTCGACCTTCACCGGGTTGAGCACGACGGCCAGCCGGTGGCCGCCGGGGTAGCTCTCCACCAGCGGCCGCACGTGCACGGCGTGACTGCGCGGCACCGGGCTGTAGAGCACCAGCCCGGTGAAGACCACCACGCCCGCGAGCAGCGCCCCGCCGATCACGTCGGTCGGGTAGTGCCGGCCGAGGAAGAGCCGGTCGAGCGCGACGACCACGACGACGAGGGTCAGCGCGGCGTACCAGGTGCGGCGCAGCCACCGGCGCCGCACGAGCATGCGCACGAGCACGGCGAGCGCGCCGGCCAGCGCGGCGTTGGCGGTGACGTGCCCGGAGGGGTACGACCACGACGAGACGTGGTGGGCGACGTCCTGCCACGGCGGGCGCGGGCGCCGGAAGAGGTGCTCGGTGCCCCAGTGCAGCAGGATCGCCGCGACCACGACGCCGACCACGTAGACCGCCGCCCGGCGATAGTTGCGCCACAGCAGCAGCGCGACGATGACGGCCATGATCAGCACGCCGGCGTTCTGGAAGACGAACTCGATGCCGCGCAGCAGGCCGCCGAAGTCGTGCGCCCGGGCAGCCACGTGACGCAGGTGCCGGCCCTGCCGGTCGAGGCCCGACAACGGCTCCCGGTCGTCGAGGACGTCCAGCCCCAGCAGCACGAAGAGGACCGCGCACGCACCGGCCCAGCCCAGTGCCCACCGGACGGAGCGGCGGCGGAGGCGGTCGAGCACGGACGCCAGTATGCCGCCGTCCCGGGTCGTGGGTCCGAGAGTGCGCTCTGGCGCTCGCTGGGACCCACGACCCCGTTAGGCTCGCGCCATGATCGATCCGCGCATCCTCCGTGACGAACCCGGCCGCGTCCGCGCCTCGCAGCGCAAGCGCGGCCTGAGTGAGGACGTCGTGGATGCCGCGCTCGCGGCCGACCGGGCCCGCCGGGACGCGATCATGGCCTTCGAGGCGAAGCGGTCGGAGCAGAAGTCGCTGGGCAAGGAGGTGGCCCAGGCGAGGGGCGAGGAGAAGGCCGCGCTGCTGGAGCGCACCAAGCAGCTCGCCGCGCAGGTCAAGGAGCTCGAGGCCGCACAGGCCGAGGCGGAGGAGGCCTGGACCGCGGCGCTCAAGCGCATCCCCAACATCACCTCCGAGGCCACTCCGGCCGGCGGCGAGGACGACTTCGAGGTGCTCGAGACGGTCGGCACGCCGCGCGACTTCGCGGCCGAGGGCTTCGAGCCGCGCGACCACGTCGAGCTCGGCCGGCTGCTCGGCGCGATCGACCTCGAACGCGGTGCCAAGGTCTCCGGCTCGCGGTTCTACTTCCTCACCGGCGTCGGCGCCGAGCTGGAGTTCGCGCTGATCAACCTGGCGATGGAGCAGGCGCGCGAGGCCGGCTTCACCCAGGTGATCGCGCCGGCGCTGGTGCGCCCGCAGGCGATGGAGGGCACCGGCTTCCTCGACCAGGTCGACGACGGCGTCTACCGGATCGAGGGCGACGACCTCTACCTGGTCGGCACCAGCGAGGTGCCGCTGGCGGCGTACCACTCGGACGAGATCCTGGACGGCGCCTCGCTGCCGCTGCGCTACGCCGGCTACAGCTCCTGCTTCCGCAAGGAGGCCGGCTCGGCGGGCAAGGACACCCGCGGCATCATCCGCGTGCACCAGTTCGAGAAGGTCGAGATGTTCGTCTACACGACCGTCGAGGAGGCCGAGGCGGAGCACGAGCGGCTGCTGGCCTGGGAGCGGGCGTTCCTCGACAAGCTCGAGCTCGCCTACCAGGTGATCGACGTGGCCGCCGGCGACCTCGGCCCGAGCGCGGTGCGCAAGTTCGACTGCGAGGCGTGGATCCCCACCCAGGGCAAGTACCGCGAGCTCACCTCGGCCTCCAACTGCACCGAGTTCCAGTCCCGCCGGCTCGACATCCGGGGCCGCTTCGACGGCGAGATCCGGCCCGTGGCGACGCTGAACGGCACGCTGACCGCCGTCACGCGCGCGATCGTCGCGGTGCTCGAGACCCACCAGCAGCCGGACGGGTCGGTGCGGGTGCCGAAGGCGTTGCAGAAGTGGCTGGGCCGCGAGGTGCTCGAGCCGGTCGACGCCTGATGAGCGCCGCGATCCAGCCCGGCGCCGACGGCTGGCGCCCGAAGGTCGTCGCCCTCGACATCGACGGCACCCTGCTCAAGTGGGTGACCGGCACCGGCGCGTCCAGCGAGGCGATCTCGCCGGCGGTCATCGAGGCGATCGGGCGTGCGTACGACGCCGGCGCCCACATCGTGCTGGCGAGCGGCAGGTCGCCGCACGGCATGACCCGCATCGCCGACCTGCTCGGCCTGCCCCGCGACGGCGACGAGCGGCTCTGGATCGTCGCGTCGAACGGCGCGGTCATCCTGCGCTACCCGCCGATGGACGTCGTCCACGAGGAGACGTTCGACGCCCGCGCCGCGGTCGAGGCGATCCTGGCCCGCCATCCGAGCGCGCTGGTGGCGGTCGAGGAGCGTGGCGTCGGCTACCGGCTCAACGACCACTTCCCGCCGGGGGAGCTCTCCGGCGACATGATCGTCACGCCGGTCGAGGAGCTCGTGGCGCAGCCGGTGTCGCGGGTGATCATCCGCGACCCCGAGGCGACCGCCGAGGAGTTCATCGAGCTCGGGCGCTCGCTCGGACTGCACAGCATCTCCTATGTCGTCGGCTGGACGGCGTGGCTCGACCTGGCGCCGGTGGGCGTCTCGAAGGCGTCCGGGCTCGCGTACGTCTGCGACCAGCTCGGCCTGGAGCCGTCGGACGTGCTGGCGATCGGCGACGGCCGCAACGACCTGGAGATGTTCGCCTTCGCCGGCCGGGCGGTCGCGATGGGCCAGTCGCTCCCCGAGGTGATCGAGGCCGCGGACGCCGTCGCCCCCACCGTCGACGACGACGGCGCCGCCGTCGAGATCGGCCGCTGGTTCCCCGCCTGAGCGCTGACGGCGGGCGCTGACGGGCGCCGCCGACCGGTGCGATGGCGCGCGCCCGGCGTGCTCGCGCAAGAATGACGCCGTGGTTCCCCGGCTGGTCGCGACCGACCTCGACGGCACGCTCGTCCGCAAGGACGGGACCGTGTCGCCGTACACGCGGTCGGTGCTCGGCGAGCTGGAGGCGCGCGGTGTCCCGGTCATCTTCGTCACCGGCCGGCCGCTGCGCTGGACCGAGGAGGTCTTCCCGCACGTCGGCAGCCACGGCCTCGCGATCGTCTCGAACGGCGCCCTGGTCTGGGACGTCGCGGCGAGCCTGCCGAGGCTCCAGCGCGCGATGTCAGTCGACTGCATCGCCGAGGTGGCGCGGCGCATCCGCGAGGTCGTGCCCGGCACGGTGTTCGCGGTCGAGCAGCTGGCCGGCTTCGGCAACGAGCCCGGCTACGTGCGCAGGGACGCCGAGGTCGCCCGCAACGTCGGCCCGCTCGACGAGCTGCTGGACGAGCCGGTGTTCAAGCTGCTGGCGCGAGCCGGCGACGTGGAGCCGGAGGCCTACTGGCACGCGGTGGAGCGGGTCGTCGGCGACCTGGCGGTCGTCACCTGGACCGGCTTCGCGCCGGTGCCGCTGCTGGAGATCAGCGCGCCCGGCGTCACCAAGGCGTCCACCCTCGCCATGATCTGCGAACAGCTCGGCGTGGCCGCGCACGAGGTGATCGCCTTCGGCGACATGCCGAACGACGTCCCGATGCTCAGCTGGGCCGGCACCTCCTACGCGATGGCGGACGCGCATCCGCTGGTGGTCTCCTGCTCCCACCACGTCGCGCCGTCGCACGAGGAGGACGGCGTGGCGCGGGTGCTGGCCGAGGTGTACGACCTGTGACCTGGGAACATGGGGGCGTGCGTCGTCCGCTGCCCAGCCCCTTCCGCCGCGCCGCCGGCCTCGTCGCCGCGGCCCTGGTCGCGGCCGTCTGCGTCTGGCTGCCGAGCGCGTCGGCGTCCGCGCCGGTCGCGCACAAGCCGCGGCACCATGTCTGCTCGCACCAGGGGGACGAGTCGGTCTCCCAGGCCGTGGACACCGCCGACGCGGTCTTCGCCGGCAAGGTGATCTCGGTGAAGGGACGCGTCGCCACCGTCTCGGTCGGGACGATGGTGAAGGGCTCGCCCGGTGACACCGAGAAGATCGCCTTCGCCAAGGGCTGGAGCTGCGGCCAGGCGCCGAAGAACCACGCGACCTACGTCTTCTTCGTGACCGGCCGCGCCGGGCACTACGTCGTCCCGGCCGATCTGCCCACCTCGTCCAGCGACGTCGACAAGACCGTGGCCGAGGCGCGGCAGCTGCTCACCCCGCCGGCGCCGACCGTCTCGCTGAGCCCGCCGCTGATCGGCAAGCCGCTCTCGTTCCTGCGGGTCGCCGTGCCCGGCATCGCCGCCGTGGTCGTCGGCCTGATCGGCCTGCTGATCGTCCGCCTCCGTCGCGCCTGACCGTCACGGCTCTCGGTGACAGCTGCGGTTACTTGCAAGTAACCGCATCCCACCCGGGCGACGTCAGAGGAGGCCGGCGGCCAGGGTGGTCGGGGAGCCGAAGCGGTGCGCCGTGACGGCGACCGCCTGCTCGCGGAGGAAGGTCAGCAGCTCGATCCGGCCGGACTCGACGACGGGTTGTGCGTAGAGCGCGATCTCGGCGCGGCCCTCGCTGTCGGCCGCGAACCGCCCACGGTCGCCGCCGACGAGGCGCACGCGCGCCGGGGTGCGCGTCGCCAGGGCCTGACGCCAGGCGTGGCCGTCCTCGACGGCGTACTCGACGCCGGCGGAGCGCAGCGCGCCGACGAGCGACTCCGGCAGGTCCGACGCGGTCGACACCCGGACCGGCGCGCACGCGACCAGGCCGGCCGCGACCACGCGGACCAGCTGCGCCACCGACCCGCCCTCGAACCGCACGGTCGCGCCGATCGGCAGGTAGCGGAGCACGTTCTTCTCGGCGAGCAGGCCGCTGACGTCGCGACCGGTGCCGAACTCGTCCGCCCACGCCGCCGCGTCCGAGCCGGCCGCCCGGTCGAGGAACGACAGCTCCTCGGCGCTCAGCCCCGCCCCGCGCGCCTGCTCGAGCAGGGCCGTGACGCGGGCCATCGGGCGCGCCGACCGGGTGGCCGAGGCCGGGCGCCAGTCGCTGAGGCCGACCAGGTAGTTCGGCCCGCCGGCCTTGGTGCCGGCGCCGACCGCGGACTTCTTCCAGCCGCCGAACGGCTGCCGGCGCACGACCGCGCCCACGGTGGAGCGGTTGACGTAGACGTTGCCCGCCTCGACCCGGTCGAGCCAGTAAGCCAGCTCGTCGCGGTCGAGGGAGTGCAGGCCGGCGGTGAGCCCGTAGTCGACCTCGTTCTGGATCGCGACCGCCTCGGCCAGGTCGGGCGCCTCGATCAGGCCCAGCACCGGCCCGAAGTACTCGGTGAGGTGGAACTCCGACCCGCGCCGGACGCCGACCTTCACGCCGGGCGACCAGAGCCGGCCCTGCCCTCCCTCGGACACAGGGTCCAGCTGCCGGGGCTCGACCAGCCATGACTCGCCCGGAGCGAGCTGGGTCAGCGCGCGGTGCAGCTTGCCCGAGGCGGGCTCGATGATCGGGCCCATCTGGGTGGTCGGGTCGGAGGGGTAGCCGACCTTGAGGGACGTGACGGCGTCCACCAGCTGCTCGCGGAAGCGACGCGAGCGGGCGACGGAGCCGACCAGGATGCCGAGCGAGGCGGCCGAGCACTTCTGGCCGGCGTGGCCGAACGCGGAATAGACCAGGTCCTTGACCGCGAGGTCGAGGTCGGCGTTCGGCGTGACGACGATCGAGTTCTTGCCGCTGGTCTCGGCGAGCAGCGGCAGGTCGGGACGGAACGAGCGGAACAACCGGGCGGTGTCGAAGGCGCCGGTGAGGATCAGCCGGCCGACCGACGGGTGCGACACGAGCCGGCGGCCGAGGTCGCCCTCCTCGACGTGGACCAGCCGCAGCGCGTCCTTCGGCACGCCGGCCTCCCAGAGCGCGTCCACCATGACCGAGCCGCAGCGCCGGGCCTGGGTGGCCGGCTTGACGATCACCGCGGAGCCCGCGGCGAGGGCGGCCACGGTCGAGCCGGTCGGGATCGCGACCGGGAAGTTCCACGGCGGGGTGACCACGGTCAGCGGCACCGGCACGGGGCTGGCGCCGTCGACCCGGTCGAGCTCTTCGGCGAGGCCCGCGTAGTAGTTGACGAAGTCGATCGCCTCGGAGACCTCGGGATCGCCCTGGTCGAGGGTCTTGCCGCACTCGGCGGCCATCACCTCGAGCAGTCCGGCGCGACGCCGCTCCAGCGACGCGGCGGCCCGGCGCAGGACGGCGGCGCGTTCGGCACCGGACCTCGCACCCCACGCCCTGCCGGCCTCGGCCGTCTCCAGGATCACGGTCTCCAGCGCGTCGCCGTCGTCGAGGGTGTGGGCGGCGACGAGGTCGTCGCCGAGGGTCGAGCCGGCGATCCGCGCGGTGATCTCGCGTCCCCACGCACGGTTGCCCGGCAGGGACGGGTCCGTGTCGGCCACGTTCGAGAACGGCACCCGGATCGCCTCGGCCGGGTCGTCGGAGCGGCGGTCCTGCCGGCGGTTCGGCACCGGGACGGCGTCGTCGACGTTCGCGAGCGAGGCCAGGAACCGCTCGCGCTCGCGGGCGAAGAGGCGCTCGTCGCTCGCCAGGTCGAAGACGGCCGACATGAAGTTGTCCTGGCTGGCGCCCTCCTCGAGGCGGCGCACCAGGTACGCGATCGCGACGTCGAACTGCTGCGGGTGGACCACCGGCACGTACAGCAGCAGGCCGCCGACCGTCTCCCGCACGGCCTCGGCCTGGCCCTCGGCCATGCCGAGGAGCATCTCGAACTCGATGCCGTCGCGGACGCCGCGGCGCCCGGCCAGGGTCCACGCGTATGCGATGTCGAAGAGATTGTGGCCCGCGACGCCGAGCCGCACGTTGGCGAGCCGGTCGGCCTGCAGCGCGTAGTCGAGCACGCGCTTGTAGTTGGTGTCGGAGTCCTGCTTGGTGCCCCAGGTCGCGAGCGGCCAGTCGTGCAGCGACGCCTCGACCCGCTCCATCGGCAGGTTGGCGCCCTTGACCAGGCGCACCTTGATGCCGGCACCACCGCGGCGACGGCGGTCCGCGGCCCACTCCTGCAGCCGCATCATCGCGCTGAGCGCATCGGGCAGGTAGGCCTGCAGCACGATGCCGGCCTCGAGCCCGAGCAGCTCGGGGCGGTCGAGCAGCCGGGTGAAGACCTCGATCGTCAGGTCGAGGTCGCGGTACTCCTCCATGTCGAGGTTGATGAACTTCCTGCCGGGCTGGCCGGCGGCGTACCGGAACAGCGGCAGCAGGCTGGTCTCGATGTGCTCGACGGCCTGGTCGAACGCCCACGGGCTGTGCGGGTTGACCGTCGAGGAGACCTTGACCGACACGTAGTCGACATCGGGACGCTCCAGCAGCCGGCGGGTCTCGGCCAGCTTGTGTGCGGCCTCCTTCGAGCCCAGGACGGCCTCGCCGAGCAGGTTGACGTTGAGGCTCACCCCTCGACTGCGGATCTGCTCGATGGCGGCACCGAGCTTCGCGTCGCTGGCGTCGATGAGCAGATGGCCGACCATGGTGCGCAGCACCTTGCGCACCACCGGGATGACGAAGCCCGGCGCCACCCGCGAGACGGCGGCGCCGAGCCTGACGCCGTAACGCTGGTGCCAGGGCAGGAACGCCGGCACCTGCCCGGCCAGCTCGCGCAGGCTGCGCGCGGCGACGTGGACGTCCTCGGGACGGATGACCCGGTCGACGAAGCCGGTGGTGAAGGCGAGGCCGGACTCGTCCTTGAGCACGTCCGCCAGGCGGCGGGCGGAGGGGTGCACCGGCTTGGTCGCCGCGACGGCGAGCCACTCGCGGACGAGTCCCTCGACCTCGGCGACGAGCTCGGGATCGGTGGCGTGCGCCTCGGCGGTCATCGGTGACTCCTTCGGGTACGGGTACGACCCTCAAGGATCGGCGCTGTTGACAGCGCTGGTCCAGCGAGGTTTCCTGACACTTATCCGTCAGAATTTCTGAACGATCATGGAGTCACCGTGCTGGACGTGCGCCGCATGAGCCTGCTGCGCGAGCTGAGCCTGAGGGGCACGCTCGCCGCGGTCGCGGAAGCCCTGCACCAGAGCCCGTCGTCGGTCTCGCAGCAGCTGTCGCAGCTGGAGAGGGAGGCCGGCGCTGCACTGCTGCACCGGGTCGGCCGCGGCGTCCAGCTGACGCCGGCGGGCGAGGTGCTCGCCGAGCACGCCGCCGCGATCCTGGACCTGCTGGAGCAGGCCGAGGCCGAGGTCGGCCTGCTCGGCGGCGAGGCCGCCGGCACGGTGCGGGTCGCCGCCTTCCAGTCCGCGGCGCTCGCCTTCATGCCGCAGCTCCTCGCCCACCTCGCCGAGCAGCACCCGCGCGTGCGCGTGACGATGTCGCAGCGGCTGCCCGAGGACGCGCTCGCCGACCTGCACCACCGCCAGCTCGACCTGGTGATCGCGGTCGAGTACCCCGGTCACATCAGCCCGCGCTCGGACGAACTGGACCGGGCCCCGCTGACCAGTGACGCCGTCCGGCTCGCGCTGCCGGCGAGGGGCCGCTGGTCGAAGCTCGACGGTGTGGCCGGTGCCGCCGAGGCGCCGTGGGTGATGGAGCCGCGGCCGGCGCCGTCGCGCGCGTTCGCCGAGCAGACCTGCCGCGCCGCCGGCTTCGAGCCGGAGGTGCGTTACGAGAGCGACGACCTGGAGACGCACCTCGCGCTGGTCGAGTCGGGCAACGCGGTCGCGATCGTCCCCGAGCTGATGATGAGCCGTCGCCGGCACGCGGTCCGCACCGTCGAGCTCCCCGGCACGCCGCTGCGGACGGTCTCGACCGTCACCCGGCGGGCGATCGCGGACGCGCCGGCGATCCAGGCGGTCCGCCGCGGCCTGGACGTCGTCGTGCCCGGAGTGCTCCCGGGCCGCTAGGCCGAGGGGTTGACCACGACCTTGCCGACCAGGTCGCCGTCGATCATCGCCTGCAGGCCGTCGTGGATGTGCTCGAGCGGCAGCGTCCGGTCGATCACCGGGTGGGTGCCGGTCGCGGCGAGCATGCGGAGCATGGCGTCGAACTCCGGCCGGGTGCAGCAGGTCGAGCCGATCACGCGCAGCTGCTGGTAGAAGACCCGGCCCAGGTCAGCGGGCGGGTTGTAGCCGCTGGTCGCGCCGGCGACCACGAGCGTGCCGCCGGGCCGCAGCGACTTCAGCGAGTGTGACCAGGTGGCCTCGCCGACGGTCTCGATCACGACGTCCACCCGCTCGGGCAGCCGGCCGCCCGACTCGACGCCGCGGGCGCCCCAGGCCTCGGCGGCGAGCAGCTTCTCCGCCGAGCGCGAGGTCGCGTAGACGACCGCGCCCATCGCGACCGCCATCCGGATCGCCGCCGACGCGACCCCGCCGCCGGCGCCCTGCACCAGCACCCGGTCGCCGGCCTTCACCCGGGCCTGGGTGGCGAGCATCCGATAGGCGGTGCCCCACGCGATCGGCAGGCACGCGGCCTGGTCGAAGGAGAGCTCCTCCGGCTTGGGCACCAGGTTGCGCCGCGGCACCGCCAGCCACTCCGCGAAGGTGCCCTCGTACCGCTCCGAGATCAGCGACCGCCGCGGGTCGAGGGTCTCGTCGCCGAGGCCGGCGTCGGGATCCGCGATCACCGGGTGGACGACGACGGCGGCGCCGTCCCCGCCGTCGTCGTCCACCGTGTAGCCGGCGGCGTCGCAGCCGAGGATGCGGGGCAGCAGCTCGGGCGGATGGCCGACACCGCGCAGCGTCCAGACGTCGTGCATGTTGAGGGAGGCGGCGACCACCCGGACGAGCGCCCAGCCGTCCGGCACCTCGGGCTTCGGGACGTCCCGGAGCTCGAGCCCGGCGAGGGGATCGGCGGCGTTCTGCGAGACGGCGACGGCTGCGAGCATGGAGCTACTCTGCTGCGCGAACGGCCCGTCCGCCACCGTCCGACCCCGAGGAGAGCATTCCGTGACCACTGGCATCCGCGTCGCCGCCGTCGACGACATCCCCGAGGGCGAGGGCATCGCCGTCTCGAGCGAGATCACGGGGACCGAGGACGACATCGCGATCCTGCGCGACACCGACGGCAGCTGCTGGGCGCTGAACGACACCTGCACCCACGCGCTCGCCTCGCTGGCCGACGGCTGGGTCGAGGACGGCTACGTCGAATGCCCGGTGCACGCGTCCCGGTTCAACCTGCGCACCGGCAAGGTGGTCGGCCTGCCCGCGACCGTCGACACGGTGACCCACCGGGTCGAGGTGCGCGACGGCGAGGTCTACCTCTTCCCGAACGAGCCGGCCGTCGGGCCTTTCCCCGGTTAACCGGGGAAAGGCCCGCTTCGCACGGCGAAAACAACGTGCGAAGCGGGCCTTTCGCGTGCGGAGTGTGACGTCGGAGGTCAGATGGGTGCGGTCTCGGGCGCGGCGCCACCGTCCGACGGCGCCTCATCGGGCTGCCAGCCCGGCGGCTTGAAGAGGTAGTTGACCCGGGTCCGGAGGTCGGGTGCGGCCTTCACGTCCCGCCACAGCTCGGCGTAGTCGCCGTACTGCAGCTTGACCAGGTTGTAGGTGTTCACCGGATGGGTGAGGCCATAGGTCGGCCGATGCGTCTCGGGTTGGAAGGTGCCGAAGATCCGGTCCCAGACGATCAGGATGCCGGCGTAGTTCTTGTCCAGGTACTCGGGGTCGGAGCCGTGGTGGACGCGGTGGTGCGACGGGGTGTTGAAGACCAGCTCGATCGG
>Ga0164242_10002882_pt1 | contig 19817 bp, 19 predicted proteins | sample OricomgcompostMG_FD_108783 | JGI IMG/M metagenome (GOLD analysis project Ga0164242, IMG submission 108783) | Miracle-Growth compost microbial communities from Emeryville, California, USA - Original compost - Miracle growth compost (MG) ... | reverse complement strand
CATGCTGTATGCCCTTCTCTGCCTTCACATGGCCATTGAATGGGTATCGCACGGCATGCACCATTGGCAGTTCACGTTCAGCGAAGGCGCGTTCGAGCTCACGCATCTGGCATTCGATGTCGCGTTCCTCTATTTCCTCGCGCGCATCCAGTGGGGCGGCCGATATCTCGCTGTCTTTGCAGGGACGCTGCTCGGACTTTCATTGCTTTCCTTGATGGCGATGAGCGTTCCGGTGGGAGAAATGCCATCGGAACAAAGCGCAAGCATGGGATTCATACAATTCCTGCTTCTCGGCGGCATCGTCGGATGCGCCGGATTCCATCTCATATATCCGTTCAAGATACGAACAGCATCCTGAACGCACTCAGCCGCGCCTCTGGCGCGGCTGCTATTATTTTGCCTTATCAAGCCAGCGCGGCCGCAACTGCGCGATGTTCTGCAGAGCGAAAAGCACGATGCCGACTGCGCCGATGGTCTCGATGATAAGCAGGAGCTGGCCTGAGGGCGTCGCCGGGAGATAGAGCGGGTTCAGGACGAATGCCATGAGGCTGCTGAGAAGATACGCTGCCGGACCGTTCGTAAGCGAGGGAAAGGCGAGCGGCTGGATCGTGTCGAGCAGCCAGAACTCGAAGGCGAAGAAGAGGACGAACTGCGTGAGGACGAAGGTCAGCACGATGAAGAGCATGCGGCTTCCGCGCACTTCCTCTATCGCTTCGGTCGCCGCGTATATCGTCACCGTCGCGCCGACGATAGCAAGCGCGAGCAGCAGCGTTTCCGCATAGCGGAGCGGCGCATGTATGAACGCCAGCTCGATGAGCACGAGCACGGCCGTGGTGAGAATCGAGTGCCAGAGGTGAAAGCGTGGGCGGTTCATTTTATAAATTCTATTTATTAGTACTTGAAGACGCATCAGACTCAGATGAGTCTGAGAGATCAAGTCCTTCGATTTCTGATATCATCCAATGTCTGTCTGGAGATTGTCGCAAGATGAGCTTCACACCATTATCGAGCGGAATATAGGTTTCATTACCTTTAACAATTGAATAATTCCCACTCTTAAGGGAAAGTAGGCTTTGATTGGTAGTGGTCGCTTCCGTACTTGTACTACTTTCATCCCCACGTATTCCCGCTTCTATAGTTGTACGGAGATCTTCCTTAAGCGCAGGTTTCATCTCATTTAGAATTCCCAATCCGATTACTGTTCCCAGCGAAGCAAAAGGGTCATCTTGATTGTTCTTTGTGAGTTGCGCGTTCGCTTCTGCGGTTACTTGCTGCCAAAGTGAATCGAAGATGCTGTCATAATCAATATATATTTCAGCAGCTTCGACATTTTTATCTTGAATTGCTTTCGCGAGCTGATGCATAGAATACGTAGGGGTACCCTTCCACCAGTAATAACCACCTGCGCCCGCTATAGCAACAACAACTATAATGATAATACCAACAAGTATTACCTTAATTGAGCCTGGTTTTTTAAGTAGCCGATGTTTCATTCTTAATACCAGGTTGAAACTCCGCCATGGTGGGAACACGTTCCGCTTCGACTTTGACTAAAGCTATAAGTCCCATCACCGCATCGAGCAGAGGCACTAGACGGAATAGAGACGGAGTAAGCTGGAGAATGTACGGTATTACCTACCGAATTTACATAATAGTTATTGTTTGAAAGTACTGAAGTTGAATAAGAGGGATAAGTGGGATAAGAGAGAGTGGGTGTAGAAGCGGTATAGGATTGAGTACCATAACTTATGGGAGAGGTATACGAACTATAGGTTGGGACGTAGGAAGTTATTGGAGTAGGATCACACTTATCAATGAACTTCTGTGCTACAGAATCAGCTGTCAGGAAATAATCCTCTATCCAAGCTCGCGAAGATTGTACGTTACCTAAAGTTGGGATTGCATACAGATCCTTAAAGCCATAGGAATGGATATCCCCCACAAGGACATCTCCATCTACTGGAATTCTACCCCCATACCATTCCAAAAGGTCATAACCTGAAGTATCTGAAACAACATAGTAATCACAACCCAGTTTTGTGTAGACTACCTTACCTGCTACCGCAGTCGCTGCATGTACTGGAGCAGCAATGCCTATAAGGCCTATGCCCAGAAGTAAGGTGGGGAGGAGTCTTTTCATCGTTAATGAATTACCTTTTCATTAAGAATACAGCATTGATTCCTTAAAGAAAGCTTATCCAGCCTGATTTGTCAAATGATTGATGCTTAGTTACTAGAAGTAAAGCGGCCTTCCCTGCTCCTTATGAATTCTGACATGAGCACTCCTACTCATGAGAGCCAGGTTATTTTTGCGGAAATTCCTCTTGTTTCCATCAATATGATGGACAATAAGACCCTCCGGCAGAGAGCCGAACATATTCTTCGCGACTGACCTATGAACTAGAATGTCGCTATCTTTCCAGCGGGGATATCCTTTCCCATCAACGTAAAACCTATACATGATGAAATCATCATACCACTATTATGATGTATGTCAATATTTGAATCATGTAAGCCTGTTTCGAAAATATTCCTGAGTTTCTTTATCGGTACAAAAGATATAGCACCCCTTCATGCCACGGGTCATGAGAGTGCGATACGTATTCTTAATTATTGAATCAGCTTTCTTATTAGCTGCTTCAGGGTCCTTCTTTAGCATAGTCTTATATCCTTTGATGGAGGAATCCGTCGTTGCTCTTTTCGATGGATCGGTTATGACCTCCCCATTTCGCACTATCAAGTCGTCTCCGATAATCACGCCGATGTAATCAACCTCTAGACCTTGAGAGGTGTGGATGCATCCGGCCTCAGTCACGGAATCTGGCGCAATAATCCAGGTACTTCCATCGCTGTCCAGATTCCACTTCATCTCAAAATTGAACTCCGGAATCTGTATGTCATTCAGATTCTTGTTCTTCCTGCTGATCCAGTTCCAGCAATATCCAGCAACGACCCGAGCTTTGTTGTGCGCCCTATTCTTCTCGAAGATGAGCTCTCGTAACTCATTTGGTGAGTCTATGACTCTAAAATCATAATCAATCCCGTCTAAGGTTCTATTCGCTGTCTCCTTGATTTGCAGCGTGTTATCGAGCCACGATAGATAGCCATCAGACCCGTTGCAACGGAATTGAGATTCCAGCTTCAGATTATGTACTTCTGCGCCAGCAATCTTTGCCCATCTCTCTATCTCATCCTTCCTGCCGATATCGCTCCAGGTGACCTTTTGATCTTCATCGATAAAGAAGACTGAGAACTTTGAGGAATCTATAATTTCTTTGATTTGATTCTCTCCGAGATTCCTCATTATTCCCGACTTCTCATTCAACCGGTGAGCTTCGTCTACTATCAAGGTATCAAAAGCATTTGTTTCTGAATTAGTGAATGATCCGGAACCAGTGAACATGTTTGAAATGTCGGTCTTTCTGAATGTACCGGTAAGTTTCGCCTCAAAAACTGCCCGTGGAGCAGCATTCTTAGTGACATACTGGCCGTTCAGGCCGAGCTTAGTGATGGCTACCAGAAGATTGATCGCTACCACCGATTTGCCGGTACCCGGTCCTCCTTCTACGATGAGCACGTTCTTGTGTGTGGCAGATGACGCTCTCGCAAGCGCAAGGGCATTCTCATACACGATTTTCTGGTCGTCTATCAGGACAAATTCTTGATTCCCTTTGAGCATGTTAGAAAGGCTGTCGGCAAGGTTCTTTGATGGTCGTACCTCCCCTCTATCAATTCTATTGAGCAGCTCGTTCCTGTCTCCGTATTTCACGTGCGTTGAAATAAAGTTCTGCAGCTTTTCTTTATCTCCTTTACAGAAGGCTGGCGCCTTCTCTAGATACTCTTTGTAGAAATTATTCGTGATCGTCCCATCATCAATATGGTTGTGGAGGTAGGCGCATGGCTCGAGGCCGATATGCTCCTCGAGAACGGTTGCGTTAAAGCTGTACAGTAAGCTCGAGTATGACCAGGCTTGATAGGAGGGATGTAATTTCTCCAGCAGTCCTTGTCGGAATCTAGTTATTACAAGAGCATCTTTCTCAGTGGGTTGAACATTGGTCCATTGCTTTAATTCTATTATTACCACTTTGTCTTTTCCGTTCTTATCTTGACCCGTAATTATAAAATCAATCCGCTTCTTTGAGCGCGGGATAGAATATTCAATTGCAATTCCAGCATCATCTGGAATTTGATCTGTGTTCACGACGTGATACATAGCATTTCCTAGGGAGTTTTTCCAAGCTTCATATTCACTGCTTCCTGGTTTCTTGTCAGTATTCAATTTCTCTTTGACTGAGCTCCTCAGAATATCTTCAATGCCAGTGGAAGCATCCTTCAGGAATCCCTTCTTCGTTGTGGAGTAGACAATCATATTCAGAGTTCAGAACCGACACTCAAGAGAATATTTATACAAAGCGCTATGTACCTTTTCGTGCGGTATCAATCGCGGCAACATCGATCTTCTGCATGGTCATCATTGTCTTGAATGCGCGCTCCGCTTCTGCGCCGCCAGCCGCAAGCGCGTCGGTCAGCGTGCGCGGCGTAATCTGCCATGAGACTCCCCAGCGGTCCTTGCACCAGCCGCAATCGCTCTCTTGCCCGCCATTCCCCACAATCGCGTTCCAATAACGATCCGTCTCTTCCTGGTCGTCCGTCGCGATCTGGAAGGAGAACGCTTCGCTTTGCTTGAAGTGAGGGCCACCGTTCAGACCAATGCACGGAATTCCGCAGACCGTGAACTCTACCGTCAACACGTTACCCTTCTCTCCGTCCGGATAGTCGCCAGGCGCATGGAAGATATTCCCCACGCTGCTATCAGGAAATACGGAGGCGTAGAACTCCGCCGCTTCCTGCGCGTCCTTATCGAACCAAAGGCAGATGGTGTTTTTCGGGGTCATGAGCATATTATGCCACGGAATCTTACCTACACAGATTCCATCTTTTTCAGGATGCGGTGGACCGTCTTCCATGTGCGGGTAGTTATATTCTTCCCGTGTTCCTTCTCGAATATGCGCATCATTTCAGTGCCGCTATTCTTATTCAGATCAATTACTGTACATACCTCTTTGCGTGGATTCTTCTTAAAAGTGACCACGAGATAATTTGGCTTCTCATCCTTTACTCCTCTGAAGGGATCCTTACGTACGAGCTTTTGAAGCTCGTCCTGGCTTCTGACGAAGACCGTGCTCTCAAACTGCAATTTCTTTGGCAAACTCTTTTCTATCTTCGTCTCGAGAGAGGTGACATCGACGGACGGCGAGTCAAATATCACGTTCCCGCTCGCAATGACCGTGTGCACGTTCTTGAATCTGCAATCCTCGAAGAAACCTTTGAGCTTTTCGCTCCTCATATTCGGATTCGCAGGCATGATGCCTCGGAGCAATGCCACATATCGCATGACGATCATTTTATCACCTTTGGCCTGTATGTTCGTGTCATCCGGACTTACGTACTCGTTGAAACTAAAAGGAACTGCTTGGTGGGTATATTGTAATTCCATACCTGCCGCGAAGATACTCTCTCAGCGGGATCAGCCCACGCAAGATAGTAGAAGACGAAATTGATAGAGGAATCATCTTGCCATGCGTACGATTCGATATACGACATCACATCATACCAACCGATATTAGAAGGATTCGAAACGTATTTCGATGCATTTTCTCCAGGAGGGGTTTCTATACTAGAGTGCTCTCCGGTATGCACGTTAAATATCTGAATTCCGATAAATGAACTGAAGGCGCTCGCATGCGCAAAAGAACGATACGCATAATACGTCCCATCAGGCGAGCTGCCTTCGAGTGATGAATACGCGGGAACGCCAGTCGCGATCTGCTTCCCATCCAGATACGCGTCTCCGTACATACCAGTTCCGCTTTCTTCTTTGCTCAGAACAATGTTCACGGTCTTCGAACCCTTCTCTGGCGGCGTACCGGGCGCGCTATTCGTTCCTTCCAGGAGGATAGAGCTATCGACTGGAACATGAATCTCTGTGGTTGATGCGAGCGGAGTAGGACCCTTCGTTTGAAGAGAGGAGTCTGTAGAGTTCGACACAGTACCATCGACATGTAGTTCAAAATTCTCGTCTTCAGAAACGTTATCTCCGCACACATATGGCACAAATACTTCTACGCTCTTGCCATCTGGAGCCCACTCCCTGAAATAGCCACAATAGGTCTTCGTGACTTTCTCACCTTTGCTGTCTGTAAGATAAATACCCGCGTCCCCACCTTCGCTATCATACGTATGAGAAATATAGTTACCGTCAGGCGAACGGTCTTCAGTGAATCTACCGCTCGTGGTAGACATGAACGACCCATCGATCGGCATCGGTACGTACGGGGTCTTTGGTTTCTGGACAACCTTAGCAGCTGATGTAGTCGCCACCGCAGGCGAAGTCGATACCACAGTTGGCGCATTTGCCGGAGCATTCATCAAGAAAGGAACATGTACCGTCACCGCAGCAATGATACTCGCCGTTACCGTAATCACTCCTCCCCACAGAGCTGATAGAAATCCCATACAACTATTCTAGCGTATGGGAAACCCTCATATACGTTATCGATTCCCTTTCGCCTGATTAGCTGATAAGAAGAAGGACGAGAGTTATGAGAGAGAGAGAAAGGAACAGGCGGAAAGACTCGGGAATCCGGGCTTCCGCCTGCCAGACTAGTCCAGACTTGCCACGCACTTCGCGATTACGTGAACCCAGTGGCATACCTTCCGGCCGCACCCACTCTTATGAGACTTATTTGCTTGTCTTAAGAGCAAAGTTAGGTCTTCAAGGAAAGCGAGTTATTCTCCGCTAGAAATCAAACTCATCTCCCTCCTCGTCTGGTTCTTCTTCGGAATCCTTTATTCCATTAATCTCCCCAAGCATTGCTTCAATGCTGTTGCGCTCATCCTGTGTAATGCTTTCAGTAAATTCAGCCTCCACTTCTTCGTTTTTCTTAATCTGCTTGATCATTTCTATATAGTCCTTGGTAGCAAAGTTCCTTCCTTCAACCTGAACAAAGACTTCGCCACTATCCTTTTTATCAAAACTCAATTTCATACTCTTTCTTCCTTGAAGCTTTTAAGGTTGTATTTCTTAAACCTCTTCTTAATCGATGGCTTCCCGCCATCGGCTATTTTTGCAATGTAGTCGACAACACTGACATCATCAATCTTCCCTTCCAGGAAGCTCGATTTAATTTCAATTTTACCTCCATTATTTCTACAAAGTATAATATTTTGTGCGTCTCCCGCCATAGGAATGGTAGCGTTGTGCGAAACAAATATTATTTGCTTCTTCCGCTTCATTCTCTTTATGGACTTTACTAGCCCCTCATTCATATAGCTTGTGGCAAGATTGTCTTCTGGTTGATCAATAACTAATGGCGCGCTATCCCCGTCGAAGTTAAGGACTAATTCCAAAAGAATAGCCGTCTTAAGGCCTGGGCTTAAGCTATCAAAATCACGTCCATCAGGAGTTGTGATCTTATAATTAACATGATCATTCTCAACAAAATTGGCGTGGATTTTCTCTCGAATAAGCTTATAGGAGGGAGTGCTGCCTTTAGGATTGCCAGTTAAAGTGCTTTTGAAATTGCTTCGGAACAAACTTTCGGGAGTGATATCTTTAAATTTCGAGATTTCCCATTCTTTGAGTAAACAATTGTTGAACTCGTCTTTGACGATCTCTTTATTTAATTTGAAGGTATTTTCGACCGACAATTTATGGCCAATTATCTCTACTTGACCAGAACGTGCCCCAATTGAGTAATTGGCTATTTCATTTAGAGCCTCCTCAAACTCAGCCACGCAGAGATAATACTGCTTCATTTTATGCACTAACGAATCGAAATCTTGCTTCTTGCCTTGCGACTCTCCCTCCTTTTCCTTTAGCTCCTCGTCAACGACTTCCTTTTGAGCACCAATAGCCTCACGAACTTCGCTTTCAATCTTCGAATAATCCCTAGCTTCTAGTATTTCTTCCTTAAGGGCCTTAGTTAATTTCTTGTCATGTTTAATGAATGGGTTACCTGCTAGTTTTGCATCCAGATTATCTAGGAGATCCAAATCATTCTCTGCGTCGAATTTACTATAGTCTGCGTCGCGCAAGGATTTAACAGTATTTAAGAAACTCTTGAGAGGATTCTTCTTAACTTCTTCTAATACGACGAGTGACGATAATACAGGAATTCTCTTAATCTCAGTCTCCAGCATTTCGATACGCTCAACAGCGTCAAACAAGGCACTCAGGTGAGTATCCAAATCATTCAATCCCTTATCAATTTGCTTTCGAGCTTCTGAATTTTCAGGAATTATTTTCTTTATAATGCCGATCTCATCAACCTTTTTATCGTCTCTTGTCACGCTTATTACAAAGTTTTGTGCGATGAAATGAGGGTGGAGGTTGTCAGGGTAGTTTATTTCAATATCCCCGACTCCGTACTCGTTGTATTTACTGTCCGAAAAACCTATCCCGCACAACTTTCTATATAGAGAATCTACTAATAAAGTCTTTCCACTGGATGACTCTCCGATTATTACGTTCAATCCCGGTGACAGATGAACATCAATATCAATCCTGTCATTTTTCAACTTGATGCTTTTGATAGATTCCCGCCACTTTTTAGGTTTTTCATGGCTGTATTCAAGTCTAGAACTATCCGACAATGATAGCCTTAGCCCACGGAAAGTGGGAGTTGCAAACATCCACGTAGGAATGAATTTGTATTTCTCCTCACTTTTAGGACTTGGGTAGTCGTTGGGATTGTAGTTATCCGTACAGGTAATTAGGTTTACAAAGTCATGCACTCCAAGCCTTTCTAGATACTCCCTGGTCTTCTCAGTACCCTGATCAGATCTCGATGTAAAACCGTCAAAGAAGTTGTAGTAGATGCTTCTTTGCATCGCATTATCGAATTCTTTACCGTCAGGTAAAGCTTGATCAAAAGTAGCATGTGTCTGTCCACCATGGGGCAACAAAATAAAATCGTATTCATCGAAAGCCTCTATCACCTGCTGAATATGCGGAATGGAGGCATCAGTCAGCTCAGGCGCCTTATTCGGGTAAAGAACGTCAAGTTTTGAATTGATGTCTTTTATCGCCTCCTGCGTGATTCCTGTCTCGTCAAAATTAAAATAGATATGACAGTGATAAGCCTTCGTGGCTTCGCCCTTGTGAGTTTGAATATGGAGTTCAACCCCGAGTATCAAATTCTTGGCAATTTTTCCTATTGCATCTGTGTAAACCTTTTCGTTAACAGTATTGTGGTCTGTCAGGGAAATTAAAAAAATGTCGCCTTGAGCCTTTTCTCGGACCTTGGCAATCAAAGTATCCAAATCGTAATTTGGGTTTAAGCGATTTGGGTCATCCGAAGTATGTATATGCAAATCCAGGTATACCGGGTCCATATGAGATTATGATACCCCTTTGGTTCGTTCGATACTAAACTAAACTGCTGGCCATCTCGGTCTCGGAAAAATATTTACCAAGTACCACAACGGTTTCCCAGCGACTTTCCAAATCTGAAAATGACGCGTCTCGGACTGATACAAAATGCGACAAAAGCGACACTACTTCTGAATGGGTGGATTTAAGAGATCTATCTTCTGTATACAGTTAAAATCGATAATTTCTTGGGGGGTCAGGGTGAACTCAAATTGACCATTCAAATATTGGCGATGCTTCTGATTCGTAAAAGATAAGAGATGGTATTTGTTGAGAGAGTGACCAATCAAAGACAATAGATATACATGGAGGAATGTATGAGTCTTGTAGAAATTCTTTACAAATTCTTGCCAGTAAAAGTAATCCTCTAGATTATTAGGAGCAGCATCACTGAGGATTAAAAGACTAGTATCCTTTGAATATTCGAAACCCTTATCTTTCTTCTCTGAAACATGTTTGAGTATATAGTCGTTAATATTCTCAGCTGGATCTCTTTTCAAGTATTCTCCAGGTAGATATACCTGCTCAACACGTTCTAGATAAATCGCTCTACTGCCCTGACCTAAGTTAGCGACAGCCCCGTCATCTGAAATGGAAGGTTCAGTTGTAAAGACCCATCTCCCCTCTGGTTCTAGAAATTTCCGGAGATTAGCCAGCACGCATAAGCCGAAGACTTCTCTAAGAGAAGCCTGATACTCCTGGATTTTTCTTGATCTATCTAATGCTCCAGAACCTTTCGATAGAACTTGAGGATAGATATCTGTCCCAACTATTTCTGGAAAGAAAACCAATCCTGTAGATATATCCATGATGACAATTCCTTATGGATAAATACAGAGGCTCTGTATTATTGGATTTAGGACTTTGTACAAAACTACCATATAAACAACAGCGAACAGTATAAAAAGAGCAATCATTAGTTTGCCTTCCCATCGTTTTTTATCATCACCAAGTTTGCTTAGATTTTCCTTACACGCTTCTTGGAATTCTTTAGCGAACTCGAAAAGAATATAAAGAGAGCCCGTACTCCAAAGAAGTGTAAGGGCTTGAACACCTTCAGGAGTTTGACTCTCGAGAGAACAATATGTTTGTGCGAGAAAGATGAGGATAGTGAATCCTGCGCTAGCCTTAACAATAGATCGAAAGACTGCAAATCCAGCAATGAGCATGACTATAATTAATAGCATCGCTATCACGGCTGCTAATAATAGCCATACGTCCTGTAGTAAATGCCCACGGAAATAAGATTTATCGAGCAAGACAAGAACAGGTACGCTAATAGTAAAGATAGCGGCAAAGATATTCTCTTTCCTGAATTTCAAAGCTATATTTCGAATCCATCCCATAAACTGAACTATACGCTCTGGTTTGGACTTGATGCAATTCCATCAGTCCGATTACGGCAAGAACTCGAGATTCTGCTTAATTAAAGGCATCCATCCTCTGATCTCCGTCCTCATCGTAGAAGCAGCTTGGATTGTAGTCGTCCCAACAGTACTGATAGCTCGTGCTACCTCCGTAATTGGAAGGATTCACCGAGTCGGGCTTGCCGCGAAGATATGTAAGCATACCGTAGTTCATCCCAACCCATATCTTATTATCAACGAGCTTGTCGCACTCCTCTTTCTGCCAGTCAATATGTTTTGCACAGAGCTTCCCTGCAGGAGTGGTCTTCCACGTTTCAAGCGCTTTCTGCTCAGCCGCAACTTCTTCAGGAGTCTTTTCAGGCGTAGGTGTGGATGAAGAACTGCTGTCACTAAATGCCGCCATTATCATCGGGATCAAAACGATCACACCGAGGATGGTAAGGATTGGGTGGCGACTTAGCCATGACCGAAGATCGGACTGGCAATATGGGCATTTCTTCGCGCCCTTCAGAATCTCCTTCTGACAATGTGGGCAACGCTTCATTACTGAAGCAGTGTCCGGAATAGTTTCAGTATTCATGTGATCGTGTCTAGCGATTTTGTATAAACCCAGGTAGCACAAAACCCGCCACCAGGAGTCCCGAAGGACATACCAGAGTTTCCCCTGATAACGCTAGACACGCCCTGATGACGGGTTTTCTAGTGTCTAGCGAATTTTGGACCATGCCGCCGACTGGAGCCAGTGGTTTAGGTCTTAGCACATATGATAGCAGTTTTCACTACCATTCAGCACCCTATCAGATTTCAGGAATTTGCGAAGCTATCCACACCCATTTGCACCCTTACTAATTGCGTGTCCCAATGCTGTATGCCTATACTTAGGGTAACGAGATTGTGGTACGAGCAGGAATAGCTCGAGGTGCTGCTGGCAAGCCAGCTGAGATTACGGAAAGATGTTGAGATTTCTGAAAGCAGAAATGTTTCTTCTTATTTCCCTAATAGCTGCCCGCCATGAAAAAGTTAATCTGGAACACCGTTCCCAGGAGAGTTAGTGACCTCCTCCCTTTCAAAGAGAATCCTCGGAAAATGTCATCGATGCAGATCGCTGACCTTAAGAAGTCGCTTGAGAAGTTTGGTCTGGTAGAGATACCAGCCATAGATTTCGACAACAAGATTATTGCTGGCCATCAGCGCATGGCAGTTATGCAGCTCCTTGGTCGCGGTGAAGAAGTAATCGATGTACGAGTGCCAAACCGAAAGCTTACAGAGAATGAGTACAAGCAGTACCTCATTACGAGCAATAAGGTGCATGGAGACTGGGACGAGGATATTCTCTCTGAATACTTCGACACCGACCTCCTTCTGGACTCCGGTTTCTCCAATGAGGAGCTTACCGACCTGTTCACCGATATCCTTGGGACTGAGGATGACGGATTCGACGTAGGGAAAGAGCTTAAGGCTATCAAGAAGCCAAAAGCCAAGTTTGGCGACCTATACCAGCTTGGGAGTCATAGGTTACTTTGCGGCGATTCTACTGACCTTCCTTCTGTACAGAAAGTAGTCGGGAAAGCGCAGATAGATATGGTCTATTGCGACCCTGTCTACAACATAAACCTTTCGTACGAGAAAGGCATTGGCGGTACCAAAGACTATGGAGGCTCGGCGAAGGACTCTCGTAGTGAGAGGGAGTACCACTCGTTCCTCAGTAAGACTATTGATAACGCGCTCGCAGTCTCGAAGAAAGACGCTCATATCTTCTACTACTGCGATGAGACGTATGTGCCGATGGTCGCGAATCTCTATGCTTCATTAGGAGTGAAATTCAGGCGTATCTGTATTTGGCTTAAAGGCGTTGCAAATCCGACGCCCCAGGTGGCGTTCTCAAAGGTATACGAGCCGTGCGTATATGGCACACGCGGGAAACCGCACTTGTCACCCAACCATCACAACTTCGATGAGGTATTGAACAAGGATATAGGGACCGGCACCGCCATGATCGATAACTTCATGGATATGTTTGATGTGTGGGCGGTTCAGCGCCTTGCCGGTAACACCTACGAGCACCCTACCCAGAAGCCCGTGACGCTCCACGACAAACCGATACGGCGCTGTACTAAGGTTGACGACAATCTCCTTTCCCTCTTTGGAGGGAGTGGTGGCGAGCTCCTCGCATGCGAACAGTTGAAACGTAACTGCTTCATGGTGGAGGTGGATCCGATATTCGTTGATCTCATCATCAAGCGGTACGAGAAATTCACGGGAAATAAAGCGGTACTGATTCAGACATGAGATACAAACCTGGCTTTGTCGCCCAGGTATTAGAGGAACTCAGGAAGACACCTAATATTCGCCACGTATGTAGCAAATTAGGTATTCATCGCAGTACCTTATACCGCTGGAGGTATCACCATCACACCTTTAACAAGGCGCTTACTTCTGCCTTAGATTTTGGAAGAGACAATATTAATGACGCCGCAGAAGCGGTAATGATTTCTGGTATCCAAAATGGCGATCAGAGTGCCGCTCGATACTGGCTCGCGCACAACAGTCCACGCTATTCGACCAAACAGCAGCACGATTACCTGCGTGATGTGAACGAGAACATTGATGCGATGCTGCGTGAGCCCACACCTATCAACTTGGAGGATGGCGCATTTGATAACCTTTTTGACATCTACTTCTCCATGGAGAAGTCTCGTGGAGAGAAGATGGCCCAAGATCATATGGCTCCAATTATCAGCTTCTTCTTTCAAGGCGAAGCTGATCTCGAGGGCATTTTCTACGTTGCGTATGCAGAGTGGAAGGCAGAGAAGATTAGCTTGAAAAAGCGCGCTGAAGCTGCTGACAAGAAAAAGAAAGAGAACTACGAGCGAGAGAAAAAGGAACAGGCGGAAAATCCCGAACACCCGGGTTTCCGCCAGCCGGACTAGTTCGGACTTGCCACGCACTTCACGATTACGTGAATCCAATGGCACGCCTTCCGGCCGCCTTCATTCCTATCGCACTTTAAGGATTCTGCGAAGGGGGCAATTCTTTAGCCATCTTCTCTTCTTCAGCCTTGGCGAGAGCTTCAGCCAAAGCTTTCTTTACCTCCTCTACATTGTCATCTAGAACTTTATAAACTAATGGCACGTACTCCTTGTACGTAACATTAATGGGTTCATCGTTGATCGTTCCAACTCTAATAGTCTTCTCCTTTTCTTCTAACTTTAGAGCTTTTATAGTCGTACTGTTCTTCTCCCAATAAACTGCAAGTCTTGTCTTATCTAGAACTTTTGTGAACTCTTCAATAGAAGGTATGTAATGTCGTCCATCATCCCTGAAAGATGCCATTACACTAGCAAAATTTCTAAATAGATAATCTATAAAGTGCTCTGCATTTCTAGGGTTAGATACAACAAAACAAGTCTCAAAAAGGTACTCGTTTACAAGTTCACGAATTTTATGACTATCTGCAAATCCTTCCGGATCGTAATAGCCACAACCAACTCCATGTTCGATACGATCGTTTCCTAATTGATAGAGTACAAAGGCACCAACCCTTGTTTTAAGCTCTGCCATGTGTCCTTCAAAATCCTCCTGCGAAAGACGACCTTCGGATATCTGTTTCTTAAGATATTCTTCTGATTGACCAAGAACATCGGAAACACTAAGGGCACTGATTTCTTCAAAAATATTCTTATTCTCTGTAATATAGCGAGCCTCAAATATCTTAAATATTTTTTGAGATATTTCGCGCATCTCTTCTTTAGCAATAACATTCGTACTTCCCTCAGTAGGAGCATCTTCCTTAGCGTGCTGTGCTAAAGCCCGCGACAAATCAAAGATATCGCCTCCACGATCCGCACTACATGATAGACGGAATAACAAAAGATCATGAATACCAAGAATTCCTCTCTCAGGTAATGACAATTTATGAATTACTCCCTCATCTTTGTGCTTACCCTCACCAAAGATCCAGTCAGCAATTTCTCTTATATGTTTTGGAGTATTTTCCGAATGTTTACCCTTCGGATCAATCCAACCCGCATCATTAAGTAGTCTAGTAATGAAGTAATCGAGATTCTGTCGTAGACCTACACCCAACCCTCCAATCTCGAGTAAAGAGTATTTCGGAATACTATCAATCAAGAAATTAATAATTTTCCCAGCTGAAGCTTCATCTAGACTCCTCGCATTGTTAACTAAGATTCTCCAAAGCTTTTGATGGGAATCCTCGCCGAGATCAGGACGGAATTGTTCTAATGAAAACGTTTCTTCGAGAGTTTTCTCACCACTTAGTATCTCGTCTTTCTTATTTGCATAAAATCGATGCTGACCCATCTCGACAGGCTTGGAGAGTTTTACGATAAGTTCAAGGTAGGCTTCAAGATTCCTTCCATTTGTCCACCCACCATTGAAACATGCTAGAGATGTCCGCAGATCTTCCGGCACGCTATCAACTCGCATGTAACTATCATTTCGTGGGAACTTTTCAGCTGGGCTAAGTCTGGTCTTGGCATCGAAAACCTGATTTAGCAAAAACTGCTGTCGACTGCCCTCCGGAAATTGTTTAAGGTACTCAAAGTAAAAAGTAGAGTTCCTATATTCGGACTCACTAAAGCCAGGTCGGTTACCTGGAGACGCATCTGGCGGATACCCCTCCTCACCAGGCAATGTAAGTGAGAAGAAGCCCCGACCTCCATCTGTCTCTGTATCGTATATTTTTCTGAATACGTTTGGGTAGTGAATATAAATTAATAGGAGATTGATTAGATCGCGCTTATTAAAGTCACTATTCATGAAATCGGTTGAGTGTACATCAAACATCAAAACAGTATTGATGAGTCGCTTTAGTTTCCTCACATCACCAATGAACGGGAGGTAGTTGTGGTAAATGGATGATTTATATATATCCAACAGACCTCCAATTGCTTGACGCAATGGCAATGGATCTACAGTGCTTTCCAAAAGCGCCTTTTCTAGGTTCCCAGAGACATATTCTGCAAGATCCTTTCTATCTAGATAGAGGCTTGTTTTGATATTTACAAACTTTTCAAGGAATTCACTGATTTTCTCAACATCCGGACTCTGTGCGTCCAAAATGCTTATATTCTCTGTGTCATAACAGATCACGTAAGAAACATTTGGAAATGCGAAACTCTTACGAATAACAAAAAGAATATCCTTTATTTCAGAGAAACTGATTCTATCTAGATCATCAATTACAATAATGACCTTCTTTGGGAACCGCTTTAATACAGCACTTAAGTCGTCACAGGCATCATCTGCGGTATAGTCGCCCGTTAAAGAAGGGATACTTATACCGAACAAAGAGAATCTACCCGCATCTTTTAGAAGTCGACTGTAATTTGAAATCAGCGGCTTAATCTCAGGTACAAAGGAGTCCTTTTGAATTGCATGGATCAAACCGTCTATAAAGACTTCGAGTAAATTAGAAGCACCAGAATGACGTAGCGGGCTGAACTTATAAATGATGCTTTGGTTCTTGTAGTTCTCGTCCCAGTGCTTGCGGCAGAAGTTAATGAATGTCGACTTTCCGATTCCCCACGGAGCATCGACTCCAAACACAAAACTATCGGGCGAGCCGCCGTTATAGACTCTTTCGGCGAAATTATTTGCCTGCTCTGTCAGGTTCAATAGGTCATCGGCAGGATTCTCTAATTCTACATCTACAGCAAATGCTGACTCTCCGGTCTTATCTTTCGAAAATAAAGCTCTTCCGACAACGAGAAGAGCTAGCAGGAATGGTGCAGCCAATATAGTTAACAACTGAAGTAAATTTAGTGAACTAACGAGCTGGGTGTACCACTTTGAGAAAAAGTCTCCCCATACTACCGTCAACCATATTCCAAAAAGTAATGCCGCAAGAACGTCTATGCGGCAACTTATAAGAACCTTCTTCAGATCTTGATAAATACCTCTTGCTAAGGCATAGGCAACTAGAAGCAGGAAAGAAAACCCTGACACCCAAAAGGTAACTGTTTCGTGATTTCCGAGATTGATCCAGTGATTAATCTTAACCGAAGCGATAGTTGAGAGACGCCACACTTCGGCAGTGAGCACTCCGAGGAAAATGGTCTTAATGAGTACCGAGAGACTTGCTGTAATAATCTTAATATCATCCAAGAAATCCTTGAATCTCTTCAACCATACTTTTCCAAGCTTGGTCATACTTAAGAAACTCTCCTGGAAAGGAGATCTCTTCCTTTTGTCCTCCATGGAAGCCATTGTGTATATGTTACCAATATTCCCTTTCCTTGACTCCCCCAACCACTCTGTCATCCATAGATATATGGATATGATGGCTACAAACGCCCAAATCGGGCTTCCGGCGGTACCTGTAGTGGTTCCGGCGAGGTATTGCTTGTATGCTCGAAAATCGACTGAACAGGACGAGAAACAAGCGCTTTCTATAGATTCCCAGGTTAAGGAGATGCTCGCCATAGCGGAGCGCGAGGGACTAGAGATCGTGGATATCCGTCGGGAAGCGCACTCGGCTAAAGATTCCGGACAGAGGCCGGTATACATGGAACTTCTGGAAGATATTCGAAGACAGCGATTCAATGCCATTCTGACCTGGGCGCCTGATCGTCTGAGCCGCAATGCAGGGGACCTTGGTTCCCTAGTGGACCTCATGGATCAGAAATTACTCCTAGAGATTCGTACCTATGGTCAGCACTTTAGGAACTCCCCTAACGAGAAGTTTCTTCTGATGATTCTTTGTAGCCAAGCGAAGCTAGAGAACGATAACAAGAGTATAAATGTGAAGCGTGGCTTGCGTACACGGTGCGAGATGGGTCTCTGGCCTTCTGTAGCACCGACAGGTTATTTGAACGAGAAGCGAGTTGACCGCAAAGGTCACGTAATGGTTGATCCGGAACGGGGTCATATCATTAAGCAGATGTTTGAGAAGGTGGCATACGAACGATGGAGCGGTAGAAAGTTATATCACTGGCTGAAGTTTGATATGAACTTCAAGACTGCATCGGGAAACAAGAACCTTACATTAAGTAACATCTATACTATTCTCGAAAACACCTTCTATTACGGAGTCTTTGAGTATCCTCGCGGTAGTGGGAATTGGTACACGGGAAAGCACACTCCCCTTATTACAAGAGAGTTGTATGAGGCAGTTCAAGCTCAGGTTAAGAGTAGAGTTCTACGCGTCGAGAATAAAGAGTTTGCATTTACTCGTCTGATGGAATGCGGGCTCTGTGGCTCTGGAATCTGCGCGGACGAGAAGTTCAAGCCATTAAGGAATGGTGGCGTTAAACGTCATGTTTACTATGGATGCACGAAAGCTAAAGATAAGACGTGTAAGTGCGGCTATATAAATGAGAATGAGCTTATAGATCAATTTGTATCGCTTATGGATACCATCTCTCTCGATGAAATAGGTATCCGGGAAAAGATAAAGCTTGAAGTAGAGCGATTTAAGAAATTTCAACAATACGTTCTGGGCACTAAGGATCCGGTAACCACGGGTGACATAGATATTCGCAATTATGCGAAGTACTTACTCAAAGAGGGGTCTGACCTGGAGAAGAGGGACCTGCTGAGCTGTCTGAAAAGTAGGATCCTAATGCAAGAGAAGATAGTTAGTCTTTCTTAAAGGGTTAATCCCTGAGCTCTGCTGAGACTCTAAGGTTTTCCAGCTGCGCAATTTCATCTTTGAGTTTATCAATTGCTTCTTTGTCTTGGATTTCTATTGAGACTGATTCGAGTTGTCGTAATCTTCGCCTATACTGCCCTATCAATTCCGTAAGATGCTGAGCTGCATTCAATACAGATTTCGCAGTATTGCTCGCAATTGCTTCAAGCAATTTGTGGTTATCATTATCATTTTTGGCCCGGATGAAATCTTGATGCTTTTGATCTCGCTTAGGCTTATCTGTTTCCATCTTCCAGATCACATAAGCAGTTATGAGGTCGTTTAAGCTGAGCTTTTCGGTAAGATCTACCCTTGCATTAAACTGAGTTACCAATCCATCCCAAAATCCTGATGCGTAGGCTGCAACGTGATACTTATCCCAAAGATCAAAGATCATTTGAGGATCAATGTGTTGAAGGATTGTAACGACAATCGGGGATCTGCTCGTGATATCTCTTACAGTGGTGTACTTCTGAAGATTGATATTTAAATTGCGTGCATTACGCATGTGAACCATGCGATATAGGCTTTTGCCCATATCTTGAGTACGACCGTTTACATCTACTCGCTCATCTTCAATCTCATAGGCTGAGAACACCGCTAAAGAATCTTTAAGTGATTCTCCGTAAGTAGCTTCTATTCGAGATAGCACATCTGCTATCTCTCTATGTTCCGAAAGAAACTCCGAGTATTTCTCCTGAATTTTACTCAGCCTATTTATTGCTTCAGCAAGAATAAAAAATAAATCAAACTTGAAGATTTCATCTAGTCCTGCTGCTGTTTTAAGTTTTGAATACTCTCCAGGCTTCAGCTGTCGATTTAAGCTGTTGAAAGATGCGTTTAGACCGTTAAGTTTTGGGAGCGATGTCTCTAGTACTGCTTCAAGGAGAGAACGATTTCCGACCTGACAACCGGCGAAAAATACGAGTATGTAAAATAGCTGATCGATTCGAGCTGAGTTTACGATTGTGTCTCGATATAGGAAATTGGCAATCTCATCACGAAGATTGAAAAGGCTGAGGTTTCTCTCCCCCTTATCTATTTCTTCAATCTTGACTTCTATAGTCTTCATGAAGAAATTATATCAGCTTCATAAAGAAGGAATATGACTAGACCGAGACGTGTTTACAACACGTCTCGGTCTAGCTGTCAATTGCTGCGAGACTAGGACTCGAACCTAGATAACAACATCCAGAGTGTTGCGTCCTACCATTAGACGATCTCGCAATATATTGCGCTATATACGCAATAGAACGTGCGGGCCGAAGGCCCGCACGTTCAGAATACGGCAAATAAGGGCCTATTTCAAGTCTGCCGTGGAGCTTGCCTGGACATCCACATGCACGCCGATTCCCTGCATGAT
>Ga0164242_10002881_pt1 | contig 19821 bp, 12 predicted proteins | sample OricomgcompostMG_FD_108783 | JGI IMG/M metagenome (GOLD analysis project Ga0164242, IMG submission 108783) | Miracle-Growth compost microbial communities from Emeryville, California, USA - Original compost - Miracle growth compost (MG) ... | reverse complement strand
TAGGCCTGGTTCTGCGCGATCTCGTTGACGTGATGAATCTCGCGATGATCAATCCCGCCGGTGTGGATATCGAACTGCTCGCCCAGATATTTGAGGCTCATCACCGAGCATTCGAGATGCCAGCCCGGCGCGCCCGGCCCCCAGGGGGAGAGCCATTCCATCTGCCGGTTCTCGCCCGGCGCGGAGCGGCGCCACACCGCGAAGTCGGCCGGGTGGCGCTTGCCTTCCACCGCCTCGATGCGCCCGACCTCGGGCCCGCCCTCGGCCGAGCGGGCGAGGCGGCCGTAATCGGGAACCTTGGTCACATCGAAATAGAGGCCGCCCGCAATCTCATAGGTCGCGCCCTGCGCCTCCAGAGCGCGCGCGAAGGCGATCATGTCCTGGATATGATCGGTCGCCACGCTCCACAGCGACGGATCAAGGATGTTGAGCGCCTTGAGATCGGCTTTGAACAAGCCGGTGTAACGCGCGGCCACATCCCAGATGGTCGCGCCGGCGTTGCGCGCCGCCAGCTCCATCTTATCGTCGCCGGCGTCAGCGTCCGAGGTGAGGTGGCCCACATCGGTGATGTTGATGACATGGGTGGCGGCGTAACCCTTCCAGTTGAGCGCCCGCCGCAGCGTATCGGTGAAGACATAGGCGCGCAGGTTGCCGAGATGCGCCGTCGAATAGACGGTCGGCCCGCAGGAATAGAGCCGCACCATCTTCGGATCGATCGGGCGGAACGTCTCGATCGTGCGGGTGAGACTGTTGAACAGGGTGAGGGTCGCGCCGGTCTGCGTCATGGGGCGGCGCTGTAGCGGGTCAAGGCTTGCCCGAAAAGGCGCGCACCGCGCCGGCCGCGATCGAGAGTGCGATTTCTGCCGGGCCGACGCCGCCGATGTCGAGTCCCGCCGGCCCTTCGATACGGGCGAGCGCGGTTTCGTCGAAACCCTGCGCCGCCAGTCGTTCTAGCCGCGCGGCGTGGCTGCGGCGCGATCCCAGCGCGGCGATGTAGCCGGCGGGTGAGCGCAGCGCGGCGGCGAGAGCGGGATCGTCGATCTTGATGTCGTGGCTCAAGGTTACGATCGCGGTCGCCGGATCGGGGCGGGCAACAGCGACCGCCTCGTCCGGCCAGCGGTCGTCGAGCGTCACGCCGGGGAAGCGCTCTTCGGTCAGGAAACGGCCGCGCGGGTCGATCACCGTCACCGCCATACCGAGTTCGCGCGCCAGCCGGGCGAGCGCCTGCGCGATCTGCACGGCGCCGACGATCAGCAGGCGGCGGGGCGGGAGATAGATGTTGGAGAAACCTTCGGTCCCAGGCCCTTCACGGGTGATGCCGGTGGTCAGATCGGTGGAGAGGATGAGCGCCTCGCCCCGCGCCCGCGCCTCGGCGATGCGGCCGAACAGGGCAGGGGAGAAGCCCTGCTCCGAAACCGGCTGGATCATCAGCTCGATCGTGCCGCCGCAGGGCAGGCCCACTTCCCACGCCGCCGGATCGGCCACCCCATAGTCGAGCCGACGGAAACCGCCGCCCGCGATCACCCCGGCGGCATGGGCGAGCACTTCAGCCTCGACACAGCCGCCGGAGACGGATCCTTCGAAGCGGCCGTCCTCTGTCACCAGCATATGGCTGCCGCGCGGGCGGGGAGCCGAGCCCCAGGTAGCGATCACGGTGGTGAGCGCCATCGGACGGCTTTGCCATTCGTCAGCGCGTGCGAGCAGGCGATCGAGATCGGACATGCGGCTGATCTAGGCGACCAAACGGCGCGCGCAAGACAAGGGGCAATCAGCTGGGTTCAGGGGAAAGGACAACAAAAAAGCCCCGGCGAACCGGGGCTTTCTGTTACTGCGATGGCTCAGTTGCGGACGCCGCCGCCATGCATGCCACCACCGAAAAGCCAATCCCACATAACCATTCCCCTTGGCCAACAGCGCCGCGCAGCTCGCAGCGCCTACCAATGGGATATTAACCTTAATGGAAATGGTTAGCAATATATTAAGATTTACGCTGCCCGCAGCCCCCTCTCGGCCGCCAGCCGTTCGCATAAGGCCCGCAAAGTCATGGGCTTGCCAATGAAATAACCCTGCACGAGATCGCAGCCCATTTCGGTCAGCAGCTTGAGCGTCTCCTCGCGTTCGACGCCTTCGGCCACGATTCGCCGACCGAGCGAATGGGCGAGTTCGATAGTGGAGCGGACGAGCAGGCGATCGCCGTGACTGTTGTCCATCGCCTGGATGAAGCTCTTGTCGATCTTGATCTCGTTGGCTGGGATCTTCCGCAGATATTCCAGCGTCGAAAGACCGGTGCCGTAATCGTCGATCGCCAGTTGCAGGCCCAACGTGCGCAGTCGGGAGAGCGTTTCCAGGCTGGCCTTGCTGGTGGCCATCGCGGCCGTCTCGGTCACTTCGAGAGTGAGGCGGCGCGAATCGAGCGCATGTTTGGCCAGGATCGCCGCGACATTGGCGACCAGCGTGTCGTCGTCGATCAGCTTGGCCGAGATGTTGACGGCCATTTCGAAGGGGATGCCCTGCGCGTTGATCAGCGCGGCCGATTCGATCGCCCGATCCAGCACATGCATGGTGAGCTTCTCGATCCGGTTGCTCTGCTCGGCGGCTCGGACGAACTCCTCGGGGCTGATCGGCCCTTTCTCGCGATGCGTCCAGCGCACCAGCGCTTCCGCACCGATGATGGTGTTTGAAGTGAGATCGAGCTTGGGCTGGTAGGCGACCCAGAGGTCTCCGCCGTCGATCGCGGCGTCGAGCTGGCTCAGCAAGGAGAGCCGCCAAGTCGCTTCCTGGAGCTTGGAAGGATCATAGAGCTTCCATTTGAGCCCTTCGGCTGCGGCTTCATCGGCCGCGACCAGCGCGCTTCCCAAACGTGCGATAACTGGCCGTCCGTAATCCTCATCGACGCCGAAGCTGATGGCGAGATCGAAAAGCTGGTTGCCAACCGCAACGGGCGCGCGGAAGATGGTGTGAAGCGTATCGAGATGTTGGCCGATCGCCTCATCGGAACCGTCCTCCACCAGCCAGGCAAAGATTCCTTCGTCACCCTGATGCAGTTTCAGATTGGGATGACCGAGCATGAGCCTGGTCGCGATCTGACGGACGAGAATGCTCTCCATCTCGGAAGGGAGCGTGGACACCACCTCGGCGTAGTTGAGCACGCGGGCCGCGATCAGCGGGTGCGGACAAAGCGAGCCTGCCTCGCGCAATGCATTGAGGTTGGCTAGTCCCGATATCTGATTCGTGGCGGCGCGCTCACGATAGAAGCGGCGCACCTCCTGCCATCCGCTGGTGCAGCTCAGGATGACGAGCAGCAAGAGGGAAGGCATTATATCGATGAATATCAGATGCGCATCCAGCAGGAATGGCAGGGAGAGCAGCACGATTGTACAGCCGACCAAGAGTCCCACCGCTTTTGTGCGTTTTGCCAATAGGCTTGCTCCGGCGAAGCATGACGTAATTAGGAATGGAATCAGCCATCCCAAATAGAGGGGGCGGCCTCTCTTAAGGGTTTCGGCTGCGATAACGTGGAAGAAGACCCCTGCCTTCAGCCCCTGGCCGGGAGCGAAATACATATCGCCGATCTGTTCGGAATCTGCCCCGATAATGACATCCTTGCCCCGAAAGCGTTCGGCGGGAACTTTGTTATTGATCACATCTACGAGGCTGAATGTCGGGATGGTATCCATTCTGGTCGAAAGATCGAGAGGAAAGCCCTCCCCCTTTGGGCCAAAACGATTGGCGAGCAAGGCCGAGAAGGTGGGGAAACCTGATCCTGCGGGGCCGAGCGCATAATAGGTTTTCGTGACGCTGTTCCTGAAACTGATCCAGAAATTGATATTGCCCAGCAATGCATTCTGCCGGAAGAGTGGTATTGGCAGCGATTGACGGACATTACCGTCCGACTCATATATCAGTCGGGTCGCTAATACGACATGGTTCTTCCAGCCAGCGAGGGACCGGGCCAGGGCTTGATCGTCGGCGGGATCAGTCTTTAGATCGAAGCTCATGTCCAGAAAGACGCGTTTGGCTCCGTCGGCATGTAGTTTATTAATGGCGGCTGCATAGTAGCGCCTGGAAATAGGCCAACGCTCGAGAGCGTTGATCGTGCGGTCGTCCAGTGCAACCACAACGATGTCGCCGCTGGCCTTACGCGCTTCGATCAAGCCCCGAAAACTTCGGAAAGCCTCTTCGAAAGGGTCGCCGAATTTAACGGCACCCGAAAGCAGCGCGATCGCGAATGCCACGCACAGCGCCACCGCCCGACGGCGCGCGGGTGAGCCGGGGGCGCCGGCGATACGGAAAGGGCGTGGCCAGTTCATGCGCATGTCCGGCGCGCAAGCTGACATGGAAAGGTTAGCGAATTGCACACTACGCGCAAATCCGGGCGCGGCGCGTGTCAGCGAATGGTCAAAGGGAAGGACTGAAGGCCCGAATCGAACCACTACAGAGAATTCATACTGTCGTGATTGCATCCGATGAGTGGATGGCCGGTGCCGCGCTTAGAACGAGCCGCTGACCTCCGCCAGCAGGGCCGTCTATTCCGACCGGTGACACGGGCGGACGAGAGATTCCCATCGTCGCGGGATTTCAGCTTTTCAGCTTCGGAGCCGGACGTGCTCCCCTGAATGAATAGGCGCCGATCATCTCGCCGATCTCGTCGAGCACATCGTCGTCAGCATCGACAGATCGAGCGCGCTGCGTAGCGCCAGGCGTGTGTGTTCCCTTGATGTTCCCTCCGTGCTAGAGTGCCGCCGATGAAGCCTTATCCTGCGGACCTGGCCCACATCCTACCTCGAGCTTCGGTGCGGGCGGCGTGATGGGGCAGCGTGCCGGCAGCGCCGATCTTCCCCTCCATGGCGGACGTGTGCCGGCCTGGTTGGGGCGGCGCATGACCCGGCTCGGCGCCGTCGTCGTCGAGGCAATCATTCTCGAATATGGTCGCGACGAGCTGCTTCGCCGCCTGGCAAACCCGTTCTGGTTCCAGTCGTTCGGAGCGGTGATGGGCATGGACTGGCATTCGTCGGGCATCACGACGAGCGTTATCGGTGCGCTGAAGCGCGGGCTGGCGCCGTTATCGGGTGAGCTCGGCATCCACGTCTGCGGCGGCCGAGGCCGGCACAGCAGGGCGACGCCGCAGGAGCTTGCGGCGGTCGGAGAACGCGTCGGCATCGATGGCGCGGCTCTGGCGCGGGTGAGCAGGCTGGTGGCGAAGGTCGACAGTGCGGCGGTCCAGGATGGATTCGACCTCTATCTTCACGGCTTCATCGTTACCGACGATGGCCGTTGGGTGGTCGTCCAGCAAGGCATGAATGGGAGCCGCCGGCAGGCACGCCGCTATCATTGGCTTTCGGAGGGGCTGGAGAGCTTCATCGATGCGCCCCATGCCGCTATCGAAGGCCGCGGCCAGGGCCGGATCGTCAATCTGGCGGATCGCCGCGCCGCGGAGTCGCGCGTGCGCCAGCTCGAGTTGCTCGCCGGCGCCGGTCCGACGGGGATCGCGCGTGAACTCGCACGCCTGGACGGCAAGGAGGCCATCGCTCCTTCGGAGCCGCTTCTCCCGTATCTCGTGATGCCGGATCGCCACGATGTGCGCCCGGAAGACATCATCGATCGGCGGCTCCATGCCGCATTCGCCGCCGCCGCCGATCGCGGCCCGGCGGATTTCACGGAGCTGCTGCTGGTGCCCGGCGTCGGCGCACGCACGGTCCGCGCGCTGGCGCTGGTGGCCGAAGTCGTCCACGGCGCGCCCTGTCGCTTCAGCGATCCGGCGCGTTTCTCGCTCGCCCATGGCGGGAAGGACCGGCATCCCTATCCGGTGCCGACCAAGGTTTACGACCATACGATCGCGGTCATGAAGTCGGCCGTCCTGAAGGCGAAACTGGGGCGCGACGAAGAGCTGGCGGCGATCCGGCGGCTCGATGCGCAGGCGCGGCGGCTGGAGGCGGTCGCTTCGGGCCCCTCCGTGGATGCGATCATCGCCGAAGAGCGTTCGCGCTCCCACGATTATGGCGGCCGCAGCATATTCGGTTGGGAGCCGCCGCCGGGCGCCGGCGCCACAGGCGGACCAGGGGCGAAGCAGGGCTGATGGCCGTCGAACGGATCGGGCTGCCGCTCGCGCGGCGCATCGCCCTTGCCGCGCAGGGTTTTGGCGCGAAGCGGCCCGAAACGCCGCATCCGGCACATCTCCTTCGCACGATCGAAAGGCTCCATCTCCATCAGATCGACAGCGTGAACGTGCTGGCGCGAGCCCACTATCTGCCGGCCTTTTCGCGGCTCGGCTGCTATGACCGGACGGACCTCGATCGGCTGGCATGGGGACCGAAGCGGCAGCGCAAACTATTCGAATATTGGGCGCATGAGGCCTCGCTCTTGCCGTTGGATCTTCATCCGCTGCTGCGCTGGCGCATGACGCAGGCCGATCGCGGCGAGGCCGGCTGGCGTCGGATGCGCATTTACGCGACCGAGCGTCGTGCCGAGGCGATGGCGCTGCTCGATCGCATCCGGGCCGAGGGGCCGCTCGCCGCCTCGGATTTCGAGAGCCACAAAGGCCAGTCCGGCTGGTGGGAATGGAGCGACACGAAACGGGCGCTCGAATGGCTGTTCTGGGCGGGGCACATCACCACCGCCACCCGCCGCGGCAGCTTCGAGCGCGTCTATGATCTCACCGAGCGCGTCATCCCCGCAGACGTGCTGGCGCGACCGACGCCCACCGATGCCGAGGCGCAATATGGTCTGATCGAGCGCGCCGCGGCGGCGCTCGGCATCGCCACCGATGCCGAACTGCGCGACTATTTCCGCCAGTCACCGGATGAGGCGCGGCCCGCCATCCAGACGCTCGCCGAGGAGGGTGTACTGATCCCCGTTGCGGTGCCGGGGTGGCGACAGGCGTGGCTTCACCGCGATGCCCGCCGTCCACGAAAGATCGACGCACAGGCTCTTCTGGCGCCGTTCGATCCTCTCGTTTGGGAACGGAGCCGCACCGAACGGCTGTTCGGCTTCCGCTACCGTATCGAGATTTACATGCCGGCGGAGAAGCGGCGACACGGCTATTATGTTCTGCCCTTCCTGCTCGGTGATCGGCTTGTCGCGCGCGTCGATCTCAAGGCTGACCGGCAGGCGAAGCGATTGGTCGTTCAGTCGATCCATTTCGAGCCTGGAGCACCGGCGCATACGCACGAGGCGCTCCACTTCGAGCTGGACCGTATGGAGCAGTGGCTGGGATTTGGCTGAATCACCGCACCGCCAGAATCGGGCGCAGAGTCATTGGAAATGCGTGGGTGCCGAACGTCAGACATCAGGAGCAAGCGTGCAGGCGATGCGCCCGCAGACCATCGCGCGCCATTCGCTCGGGTTTGGCCGAGATAGACCTCATCTTCCAAGCGACATCCGCCACACCGAGGCGGCATGCCCGACCTGCGAGATCGATGTATAGGCGCCGCTGTCAGAACTCTCCCGCGATCCCGATCCGCGCCAGATTGTTGGAATGGCCGGCATAGGCGAAGCCCGCCGTGACGGCGAAGGGCGATTCGGTGTTGAAGCGATGCGCGATCGATCCGCCGATCGCCTGCTGGTCGCGGAACAGCGTGCCGTTGAGCACATAGCTGGTCCGCCCGGGCTCGGACGGCATCGGCGCATAACCGAGCGCGGCAGCCGCCGCGATGCCCTCGCGCGCGTCGCGCCGGTCGATCCGCATCGTGCGATCGAGCGCGGCGATGTCGCCCGGACCGAAATCGGCGACCGCGAGATTGCCCGAGGCGTCGGACGTGACGAAGCCGGTCGCCCCCGATTGTGCCGCCCGGCTCGCATCGGAGGCGATGCCGCTCATCGTGTAGGTGGAGGCGGCCGATCCCAGCGCCACCTGATCGACCCGCGTCGCCACCGCGCCGCGGCCGATCGCGACGCTGCCGTCGGCGCCGGCGCGGGCCCCGTCGCCGAGCGCGATCGCACCGCTTCCGATCGCGCTGTTGTGGCTGCCGATCGCCACCGCGCCGTCTCCGGTCGCGGTGTTGGTGTTGCCGAGCGCGACCGCGCCCGTTCCGGTGGCGGTATTGGGATCGCCTATCGCGACGGCGCCCTCGCCGAGGCGACGTTGCCCGCGCCGATCGCCACCGCCGCGCCGTTCTTCGCCACCGCGTTTGTACCGATCGCGACGGCGTTGGCGCTGCCGGCGTTCGCTCCCGAGCCGACCGCGATGGCGTTTTCACCGGTCGCGGTCGGATGCGCGCCCGAGCCGTTGATGGCGAGATAATCGGTGCGCGCCAGCGCCTCCTTCGCGTCCGCCTGGGCTGCCTTGGCGGTGGCCGATGCGCTGTCCGCGACCTGCCGGGCGAGATCGGCGCTGTTCTGTGCCGTGACGGCCCGCTGCTGGGCGGCGTCCGCGCGCTGCTTGGCGTCGTCGGCGCTTTTCTGCGCCGTGGCGGCGTTGGCCAAGGCGAGTTCGGCGGTCTTCTTGTTATCCGCGCCCGCGGCGAGCGCTTTCGTCGCGAGATCGTGCGCATCGTCGGCACGCGCCTGCGCGGCCGCCGCTTCGCTCCGCGCGGCAACGGCTTCCTTCTTGGCGTCGTCGGCTGTCGATTGCGCGGCGGCGGCATTCTGGAGCGCCTGATCGGCGGTCGATTGCGCCGTCGCGGCGTTGGAGATCGCGCGATCCGCCGTGCCTTGCGCGGCGTTGGCGCTGGATTGCGCGGTGGCGGCATTGGCCACCGCCGTATTGGCGGTGCCCTGCGCCGCGTCCGCGGTCGACTGGGCCTTGGATGCTTCACCGCGCGCGGTATCGGCGGTCTGCTGCGCCGTCCCGGCATTGGCGAGCGCGGTGTTGGCCGTGCTCTGGGCGGTGTCGGCCGTCTGCTGCGCCGCCGCCGCGTTGGCGAGCGCCGTGTCCGCGGTCCCCTGCGCCGTGTCCGCGCTTGATTGGGCGGCGGCGACGTTCTGATTGGTCTGATAGAGCTGTGCGCCGGTCACCGCGTCGCGTGAGGTCGCCGTCACCGCGCCATTGGCGACGCCGGTCAGCGTCCTCGCCCCGCTCGTGCCGGCGAAGTTGACGATCGTGCCGCCGCTCGCCGCGCCGACGGTGATCGGCTGATCGAGACCGGCCTGCTGAACCAGCCCGATACCGCTGTTGGCCAACTGGCTCTGCAGCGTCGCGATATCGCTTTCATTCGTCGTGACACGCTGATCGAGACCGGTGATGTCACCTTCATTGGTGGTGACGCGCCGATCGAGTCCTGTGATGTTGGCTTCGGTGGTCGTCACCCTGCCGCCAAGGCTGGTGATGTTCGCTTCGGCCGTCGACACACGGCCATCCATCGCCGTGATGGCGCTTGCATTGGTCGCGATCGCAGCGCCATTGGCGGCGACCGACTGATTGGTCGCGTAGAGCTGGCCGCCGGTCACCGCGTCGGTCGATCCCGCCGCGAGCGCGCCGGCGGCGACATGGACGATGCGGCGCTCGCCGCCCGTCGTCCCGACCGAGACGGTGTTCGCCTGGTCCGCGACCGAGCCATGCCCCAGCGCCACCGAATCGCCGCCGGTCGCAGCTGCGCCGTAGCCGATCGCGACGTCGTGGCTTGCCGCCCCGCTGCTGACGCCCGCGACGCTACCGGTGCCGATGGCGATGCCGCCAACGGCATAGGCGGCCGCGCCGTTGCCGTAGGATCCTCTGTCGCCGCCGCCGATCGCGATCGAGTTGACGCCGGCCGCATGGGCGTTGGCGCCCGTCGCCGAGCTGTAGTCGCCCGCCGCGCTGCTATTGTTGCCGACCGCGTTGGCGGCCTGACCGGAAGCGGATGCTCCCGCGCCATAGGCCGAGGCGAGCAAGCCATCCGCGCTGCTGTTGAAGCCATAGGCCGAGCCGCCATAGCCGCCCACCGCCGCGTTCGTGCCATAAGCAGCGGCCCTGTCGCCGCTCGCGCTGCTGCCGTAGCCGCCTGCCAGCGCGTCCTTGCCGGTCGCGCTCGGCGCAGCGAGGCCGCTGCCGTTGATTCCGACAACCAGGCCCGGGGCCGCCGCGACGCCCGCGAGCGCGGCGTTGAGCTGATCGAGGTTCACCGCATCGGTGCCGGTGCTGCCGGCGGCGACATTGACGATGCGCCGCTCGCTTCCGGCGGCGCCCACCGAGACCGTATTGTCCTGATCGGCGATCGAATTGGCGCCTATCGCCACCGCATTATAACCCGGCGCGGCGCTGCCGTAGCCGAGCGCCGACGACCAGATGCCGTTGGCGACGCTCCGCTCGCCGACGGCGACCGCCGAGGTGCCGCTCGACGACGCGCTTTCGCCGATCACCACGGCGCCGATCTGGTTGGCCTGCGCGCCCGATCCGATCGCCACCCCAAACTGCGCATTGGCTCCCGCGCCCGTTCCGAACGCGGTGGCGTTCGCGCCGCTCGCGGTGCTGCCATAGCCGCCGGCGAGGGCGTCATCGCCCGTCACGCTCGGCGCGGCGAGCGTGCCGACAGGATTGCCGGCGAGCGGAAGCGCGCCGATCGCGGCGCTGAGCTGGCCGACATTGACCGCGTCGGTGTTTCCCGTTCCGGCGGCGACATTGACGATCCGTCGCTCGCTGCCAGCCGAGCCCACCGACACCGTATTGTCCTGGTCGGCGATCGAGTTCGCGCCCATCGCGACCGAATTGTAGGCCGAAGCCTGGCTGCCGTAGCCGAGCGCCGAGGACCAGACCGCGTTGGCGGTGCTGCTGTTGCCCACCGCAGTCGCATAGGTGCCGCTCGATGATGCGCGATTACCGACGACGACTGCGCCGATCTGGTTCGCCTGCGCGCCCGATCCGATCGCGGTGCTCTGCTGGGCAGTGGCCTGCGCCCCGGTGCCCAACGCGGTCGCGTCGTCGGCGCCGGCGTTGCTCGCCTGGCCGAACGCGGCGGCATTGGCGCCGTCGGCGATCGCCTGATAGCCGACCGCCGTCGCGTTGGTCTGCCCGTCCGCTGCCGTACCGGCCTGGGCATTCGCGCCGAGTGCCGTGGTTCCTGCATTGGCGAAGGGAGTGTTGATCGTGCCGCCGGCAGATGCCCCGGCTCCGGTGGCGGTGCTGGAATTACCCAAGGCGATGGCGCCGAGTCCGGTCGCGGTGGAAGAGTCGCCGAGCGCCACGCTATTGCCGCCCGTCGCGGTTCCATGTTCGGTCGCCAGACTAAAGGCGCCGGTCGCGGTGCTGAGCGATCCCGATGCGCTGCTGCTCCAGCCGACGGCGGTGCTGGAATTGCCCGACGCATAGCTCGCGGCCCCGTAAGCTGTCGCATCCGCCGCCGTCGCTCTGCTGCCGTAGCCGCCGGCGGTGGCGTCGATGCCCGATGCGCTCGGCCCCGCAAAGCTGCTGATGTTGTTGCCGACGACGAGCCTCGACACGCCGGCAATCGCGGTGTTGAGCTGCCCGAGGTTGACCGCATCGGTGTTGCTCGTGCCGTTCGCGACGTTGACGATCCGCCGCTCGGCGCCCGACGATCCCACCGATACGGTGTTCGCCTGGTCGGCGACCGAGCCCTGTCCCAGCGCCACCGATCCTGTCGCCGAGGCGTTGGTCCCCTGGCCGAATGCCGATGCGTTCGCGGCGAGAGCGTAGGCGCTCTCGCCGACTGCGGTGGCATTGATCTGTCCCGCCGCGTCGGAGCCCGCGCGGCTGTTCGCGCCGATCGCCGTCGCTCCCGCATTGCCGTAGCTGCTGAAGGAATATCCCCCCGCGAAGGATGTCCCTCCGACGGCGGTGCTACTGTCGCCGCGGGCGGTGCTGAAAAATCCCGTCGCCGTGCTCTCGGAGCCAGACGCCACGCTGTTGTATCCCGTCGCGGTGCTTTCGGCGCCGGAGGCAAGACTGCTGGCGCCGTAGGCCGTGCCCTCGAGGTTGCTCGCGATGCTGCCGAAGCCGCCGGCCAGCGAGTCGTTTCCGGTCGCGCTCGGTGCGGCGAAATTGCTGCTGTTGTTGCCGATGAGGGGCACCGCCGCCACCGCCGCATTGAGCTGTCGGAGGTTGACCGCATCGGTGTTGCTCGCGCCGTTCGCGACATTGACGATCCGCCGCTCGGCGCTCGCCGTGCCGACCGAGACGGTGTTCGCCTGATCGGCCACGGAGCCTTGCCCCAGCGCGACCGCGCCGCTCGCCGAGGCGTTGGCACCCTGACCGAGCGCCACGGCGCCCGCCGCGCCGGCCACGCTGGCTCCGTCGATCGCGGTGCTTCTCTCGCCGACGGCGTTGGCGGAGGCGCCGGTCGCGGTGCTGTAAGGGCTTATGGCACTGCTGTAGGCGCCGGACGCGAGGCTGTAATCGCCGTCCGCCCTGCTATGGCCGCCGAAGGCTGCGCTGTTGAGAGCGCTCGCCGTGCTTATGGCGCCGAAGGCCGCGCTGTTGGGGCCATTCGCGGTGCTGTAATATCCGAATGCCGCGGCGTCGATGTCGCCCGCCAGACTCTCGGCTCCATAGGCCGCGCTATTCGCGCCGCTCGAGAGGGCTCCCCTTCCGCATGCCGTCCCCGCAGTGATGTTCGCGATTCCGCCGCCGCTCTCGCACACCAGTGCGGTGGACTGCGCCGATGCCGCCCCCGGAAGCACGATCAGCCCCGCCGCGATCACGGCAAAAGCTGTCGTCGAATGATGAACTGCGAAAAGCGACTGACCCGACCGCTTCATGGATCATCCCCCCAGAAAAGCGCGTTACGCGCCGCGTACCCGCTCCGGCCAGCAGCGCCCCCGCGCCGCAACGCCTTGATTCCCGATGGGGTAATTGTCGAAGGAACAATCGGTAAGGGGCGGAGCGTCCCAAATTGGCTGCGCATGTGTCTCACCCGTCCGCGAATGGGACGATCAGGCGCGCGCGGCTTCCCACGTCTTGAAGATTTCGACCGCGCCGTCCTCTGCCGCCGCGCGCTTGTCACGCTCGTCGCGCTCTCGGGCCACGCGCCGTCGCAGCGCCTGCGGGCCGTAGCCGAAAGCCAGGCGGAAAAGTCGGCTGCAATGCGACGGGTCGTGAAAGCCGTTGAGGACGGCGAGCTCGGATATCGGCCGGCGCTCGGCGGGATCGGACAGCAGCCGATGCAGCCGCTCCAGCCGCCGGGCCTGCACGTAGCGCATCACGCCGCCTTCGCGCCTGAACGCGCGATAGAGGCTGGAGCGCGAGGCCGCGAAGGCGCGGCAGAGATCTGCAACCTCGAGCGGCTCGGCGAGGTGGTGGGTGACGTGGCGCTTGACGCGATTCCGGAGCGTGCTGTCGCGCATCGCGGCGACGCTATGGTCCGAACCGCGGACTGCGGCGGCGATCACATCGCGCGCCACGCGCCCGAGCTCCGCCGGATCGGGCTCACGGCTCGCGAGCGCGTCGGGCAGCGCGGCCATGAATCCGCGGAGCAGATGCGCGGCCCCGCCGCGCAGCACCGCGCCGTGCAGGTCGCAATCGGGGAGCGCCTCCTCGAGTTGGTGGCGGGGCAGCGAGACGGCGATATGGCGCCCCCTGGCGAGCACCGCCTCCACCGCTTCGCGCCGGTCGTGGACCGCGATATCGCCCGGCAGCGCGAGCATCGCCCGGTCTTCCGTCCTCCCCGCGAGACAGCCTCTGACGATGAGGTGAAACATCAATTCCTCGCGCTGATCGCTTCGCGCCTGGCTTTCGGTCCGAACGAAGCGGACCGCGCTCATATCGGCGTCGACCACGATCACCGACGAGAGATTCCAGGCGCGGATGCGCGCCTCGAACCGCATGGGATCGGGCGTGGTCAATCGGTAGAACGGCAGGCTCGATGCCCAAATGGAAAACCGTTCGGCCGCAGGCAAAGCGGTGGAATCGAACCCCACGAAGCCGATGGGGGACACGTCCCGCCGACGCATCGCCATGGGTGGGGTATTCCAATCGCTCAAATCGGTCGCCAGGGCGATGGGAGGCAAAGAGGAGCGATCTCGTTGGGCCATTTCCCCCCTGGAAGGAATTCCCATCCTGCTGCAATCCCTTTGCAACGCGACCGGCGAGATTTTCCCGTCCGCCACTCATCGCTCAGCGCGACCGTGCGGCAATCTATCGCGATCCGCGTAATTTTCATCCGCCGATGTGATGCCCAACAGTCCGACATGAACCGTCTTGGGCGGAGCCCAGCTCAAGGTGCTGCCAAGGATGTCCGCTGCTGATCGAGCAACAAGTCGGCGAGAGCGTCCGCTGCCTGTGGACGAAGGTGAAAAGCGAGCTGCGGCTCGATCAATTCGGCTTCCATGAGCAGCGGTCCATTCCCGCCGGGCAGAATGTCGATGCGTGCGACGGACGCCGGCTCCGGAAGTGCGGCGATCACCTGTTGTCCCAGCCGCACTTCCTCGGGCGAGGGTTCATGGCGCTGCAGCGCGTCGCCATTGAGCGCGGTATGGAAACCCGGCTTGGTGAACGCATGGCTGAAGACGCCGCCGATATAGACCAGCGCGCGTTCGCGTTCGATCTCGATCGCCGCCTGATAGGGCTGGAGCAGGGCGCGGCCGCGGGAGAGCAGCGCCCGGCCATGCTCCGCGCCGGCCACGGCGATCGCGCCACCCTGAAAACGGCGTGCCCCGATCGAACTCGCCCCGATCGCCGGCTTGATCACCACATCGTCCCAGCCTCGCCTCCGGCATTTGTCGGCAAGGTCGATGGCACCGTCGAGCAGCACGGTCGGGATTATGGGGACGCCGGCACGCTCAAGCTCGAGCAGATAGGCCTTGTCGCTGTTCCACGCGACGAGCGAGGCCGGGTTGACGGTTCGGGTCTGCGTATTCACCCGACGCAGCCAGGCGGCCCATGCGGTGGGCGTGTGATGATAATCCCAGGTCGAGCGGATCACGGTCAGCGGCGTCGCGCTCCAATCAACGCCATCGTCGTTCCAGACGGCGAACCGCGCGTCGCAGCCGCGCTCGCGCAGCGCCGCGGCCAGCGCCACGTCGTCGGGCGCGCCGTCCGGCATCGCCGCATGCGTGACGATGGTGACGGTCACGCGGCCTTCCGCGCATCGTGAAGCGCGCCGAGCAGCGCATCGATATCGGCCTCGTCGCTTTCGAACGAGGTGATGCAGGCGCGCAGCACCAGTCTGCCGGCGGCCTTGACCGACGAAATCCATGCGATCCCCGAATGCACCACAGCCTCCTCGATCCTCTTCACGGCTTCGTCGTCCTCTTCGGCGGGCGCGAAGCCGACGATCGGCAGCCAAGTGTCGTTCACGATTGCCCATCCGTCGCGCCGCAATCCCTCGCGTAGCCGATCGGCGAGCAGGATCGTGCGATCGATCAGCGCGCGATAGCCGGGGAGGCCGAGCGTCGCTAAGGCCGTGAACAGCTTCGCGCCGATGAAGCGGCGCGACCACTGCGCGGAGTGGATATAGGCGTCCCGATGTTCGAGCGAGGCGGACGGCATGTAGCTCGTCGAAACGGCGAAGGCGCGGCGCAAGGGGGCCCAGTTCCGCGCGAGATAGAGCCCGGCGCCCATCGGAACGCTCAGCCATTTGTGCGGATCGATCGTCACGCTGTCCGCCTCCTCGATCCCGGCGAACAGCGGGCGATGGGCGGGATGGAGCAATGCCGCGCCCGCCCATGCCGCATCGACATGGACGTGGGCATCGCAGGCGCGGCCCGCCTCGGCGATGCCGCCGAGATCGTCGATCGCGCCTTGAGCGGTGGTGCCCGCCGTCGCCACGACGAGAACCGGATCGAAGCCGGCATCGCGCTCGATCGCCGCGGCCAGCCCAGCGCCGCTCATCCTCAGGCCATCGTCGGAGGGCACCAGCCGCACGGCATCCGCGCCGAGCCCCGCCATCCGGGCGAGCTTGATCCAGGCGAGATGCGACTCCGCGGAGGCGTAGATCGCCGGGCGGCGGCCGTCCCGCGGCAGCCCCTCGTCCGCCCAACCCGGATAGCGCCGCGCCAGCGCCGCGAGCAGCGCCGTGCCGTTCGCCTCGGTGCCGCCGGTCGTGAAAGTGCCGGCAACGTCGATGCCGGGCCAGACGAACCCGCCGAACAGCCGGACCAGCTTCCGCTCGATCTCCGCGGCGGCGGGCGCATGGCTCCAGACCGCCAGCTGCGGGTTCATCGCCGAGCCGACGAGGTCACCGGCAATCGCGGCGGGAAGCGCCGGTGGGTTGAACAGGCCGAAATAGCGTGGGTGATCGGAGCGGATCGCAAAACCGCGCAGCAGGGCGAGGAGGTCGTCGACGACATCCGTGAGCGGACGCGGCGCGGCGAAGTCGTAGGCGGCCAGACAAGCCGCCAGCGCGCCTTGGTCGATCGGCGGCGCGACCGGATCGTCCCGCCGCCGTGCCAGCGCCGTTTTCACCTTGGCCGCGACCAGGGGCAGATCGGTGTCAGGCATTGGCGCCGACCTCCAGCCTGAATCCCTCGTCCACCCAGCCGGTGACGCCGCCCGCCATGATCTTGACCGGTCGGCCGAGCTTGGCGAGCCGGAGCGCGCCCCGTGCCGCGCCGTTGCAGTGCGGCCCCGCGCAATAGGTGACGAACAGGGTCGCTTCGGGCCACGCCGCCATCTTCGATGCGATGATCTTGCCGTGCGGCAGGTTGATCGCGCCGGGGATGTGTCCGGCCGCGAACAGCGCGGGGCTGCGCACGTCGAGCAGCACGAAACCGGGATCACCGCTTTCGAGCGCGTCGTGCACGTCCCAGCAATCCGTCTCGTAGGTGAACTCCGCCTCGAAGTGAGCGACGGCCGCCGCTGAGGGCGCGGCGGGTACGGCAACGACATTGTTGGGCATGGGCTATCTCCTTCGGCGGCATCTGGACGGCGTTGCGGGTCCGCGGCCAGTGGCGTAAACGCCATGCGCCATGAATATCACGCCAAAACGCCGCCATCTGGTCGTCGCGCTCGCGCACCAGGATCTTTGTACCTTCGAATATGGCATCACGGCCGAGATTTTCGGCCAGCGTCGCCCCGAGATGGGCGAGGACTGGTACGCCTTTACGACCGCCGCACCCGAGCCGGGCCCGCTCCGGGCGCTGGGCGGTCTGGTCTTCCATGCCGATCGGGGGCTCGATGCGCTCGCCGAGGCCGACACCATCGTCATCCCGGGCTGGAGTGGGGTCGACGTGCCGGTGCCCGGACCGCTGACCGACACTTTGCGGAGCGCCCATGCGCGCGGTGCGCGGATCGCGACGATCTGCTCGGGCGCGTTCGTTCTCGCCGCCACCGGCCTGCTCGACGGGCGCCGCGCGACGACGCACTGGCGCTACGCCGGCGCGCTCGCGGAGCGGTATCCGGCGATCGCGATCGATCCGGACGTCCTCTATGTCGACGAGGCGCCGCTGTTCACCTCGGCCGGCAGCGCGGCGGGAATCGACCTGCTGCTTCATCTGGTCCGCCGCGATCATGGCGCGGAAAAGGCCAATGCCGTCGCGCGCCGGCTGGTGATGGCGCCGCATCGCCAGGGCGGGCAGGCGCAGTTCGTCGAGCGCCCGCTGCCGCGACACGAGGGCAATCGGCTCGCGCCGCTTCTCGATGCCATGCGCGCCGATCTCTCGCGCGATTATCGCGTCGCCGACCTTGCGCGCGCGGCGGCGATGAGCGAACGCACGCTGCTGCGCCGCTTCATCGAGGCGACGGGAATGCCGCCCGGCGAGTGGCTGCTGGTCGAGCGGCTGGAGTCGGCAAGGCAACTTCTCGAGACGAGCGAGTTGCCGATCGAGCAGATCGCGACCGCATCGGGATTCGGGTCCATCGACACGCTCCGCCACCACTTCCGCCGTCGCCTCGGCACATCACCGCGCGCCTATCGCGAGCGCTTCAGGTGCGCCGCGGCGTAGTTGGCCGTTGGATGGGTCGTCGGTTTCGGCTTGCGCACCCGTTAGTGAACCATCAGGCGCTCCTCAGGCGCGGCTCGCATATCCTGCCGCCAAGCGGCTGCGGCTTTTCAGGATCGATCTCAGCACCCGCGGATGTCGCTGAATTTGCTTGGCTCCTTTGCCGGACACGGTCGATGTCCTATTGGCGGGTCGCCGCGACTCATATCCGCATGGGCGGTAGATCGTTCGTCACCAACCTCTGAATGGGAAGGGGTGGTGAGGGGTCGATCAGGCGACGTGCCGAGTTTTCGGCTTGGAAAACAAAGAGCTTACGACAAGCATGTGGAGGCCCGAGCCGGAATCGAACCGGCGTGCAAGGATTTGCAGTCCTCTGCGTAACCACTCCGCCATCGGGCCGAGAGCGCGGCAGATGCGCCGAGCGGCCGCGCCTGTCAACCGGCGGAGCCGCCGCCGTTGCGGCGGACGCGGCGAACGCATAGGAGGCGCGGCGGTAGGCGCGGCCGCGCTCCCCGGCGGGAGCGATCGGCCGCGGGTGCGTATTAGTGTATTGCAAAACTAATACAGCTATGCGAGGGCAGTGACATGAGCGGACTGGATTTCGATCGGCAGCGGATGATGATGGTGACGAACCAGCTTCGCACCAACGCCGTCACCGACGGGGCGGTGCTGGCTGCGATGGCCGCCGTTCCGCGCGAGCGCTTCATCGGCGGGGAGCAGGGCGCGATCGCCTATCGCGACACCATCGTGCCGCTGGGCGAGGGCCGCGGCCTCAATCCCCCGATCGCGACCGGACGCCTGCTGACCGCCGCCCGGCCGCGTGCGGGCGAGCAGGCGCTCGTGATCGGGGCCGGCACCGGCTACACCGCCGCGCTGCTCGCCGAGATCGGCTGCGTGGTGGTCGCGCTCGAGCAATCGCCCGCGCTCCTCGCTCGCGCCAGGGCGACGCTGGAGGGAGTCGCGGCCGTCTCGCTGGTCGAAGGCCCGCTGGCCGAGGGCTGGGCCGAGGGCGCGCCCTATGCGCTGATCGTGCTCGACGGCGGGGTGGAGATCATTCCTCAGCCGATCATCGACCAGCTCGCCGAGGGCGGCCGCATGGTCGGCGCGCGGCTCGATCGCGGCGTGAGCCGCCTGTTCCACGGCGGCCGGCAAGGCCAGGGCTTCGGAATTACGTCTTTCGCGGATGTCGAGACGGCGCCGCTGCCCGGCTTCGCGCCGGCGCCGGCGTTCAGTTTCTAGGGAAGGGATTCGGGGGGATATGGCGAATCGGCGCGCGGCGGCGGTGGTGAAGCGGTGGACGGGCTGCGCGGCGATCGCGCTGCTGCTCGGCGCGGGCGGGATCGACGCCGCGCGGGCGACCACGCTGCAGGAGGCGTTGCTCGCCACCTATCAGGGCAACCCGACGCTCACCGGGCAGCGCGCGCAGCTTCGCGCCACCGACGAGAACGCCGCGATCGCCCGTTCGCAGGGGCGGCCGCAGATCAACGGCAACGCCCAGTTCACCCAGGGGCTGAGCGGCCTGCCCTCCGTCCAGGGCTATAACCGCGCGCTGACGGCGGGCGCGACGGTGAGCCTGCCGATCTTCCAGGGCGGCCGCGTGCGCAACGCGATCCGGGCGGCCGATATGCGTGTGGAGGGCGGCCGCGCCGATCTGCGCACGGTGGAGGGCGACGTGTTCGTCGACGCCGTGACCGCCTATATGGACGTGCTGCGCGATCGCGCGATCGTGAAGCTCAACGCCAATAATGTGAAGGTGCTGGAAACCAACCTGCAGGCCACGCAGGATCGTTTCCAGGTGGGCGACGTGACCCGCACCGACGTCGCCCAGTCCCAGGCGCGGCTGGAGCTCGGCCGCAGCCAGCTCGCCGCCGCCCAGGCCTCGCTGGTGGCGAGCCAGGAGAATTACCGCCGGGTGATCGGCTCCCAACCCGTCGATCTCGAAACCCCGCCGCCTCTCCCCACCCTGCCGGCGACCCCGGACGCGGCGGAGGACACGGCGATCGCCAGCAACCCCGCCATCGCTTCGGCCGAAGCGGCGGTGAAGGCGGCGCATTACGACGTCTCGGCGGCGCGCGG